>Ga0335081_10005677_pt1 | contig 19779 bp, 16 predicted proteins | sample Lox_Sample_35_FD_206713 | JGI IMG/M metagenome (GOLD analysis project Ga0335081, IMG submission 206713) | Soil microbial communities from Loxahatchee National Wildlife Refuge, Florida, United States - Lox_Sample_3.5 | ecosystem: Environmental > Terrestrial > Soil > Wetlands | place: USA... | reverse complement strand
CGCACTTCTCCTTCTGAGAGCCGCGATGACCGCCGCAGGCTCGAACCGTAGCAGTTTGCCCGCCCTCACGCACGGGATGCGCCCGTCCTTGGCCATCTGCTCGACCAGGGTGTCATTGCACCCGATGAGCTCGGCCATCTGCATGCTGTTCGCCAGCGGCAGGGCCGTGGCATCGCTCTCCGGTACCGAGCCCGAGGGCGCAGTGAGCCCGAGACTCACAGCCCGTTCTCTGGCTTCGGCGAGCGCTGAAGCCGTGAAGGCGGCGGCACCGCCGCCCGGCAAGGACACGACGACCCACACGTCCCTTGCCGTCCTACTGGAGGCTGCCGGCGCAGAAAAGGCGAGGTCTCGCGCCGCGCGTGGGCGGACGTGTTCCGGATGCTCGTGGGGAAAGGTACCGGCTTCATCGAGATCGAGGGACTTCATGCATTTCAGACTCCTGCGGTGAGCTCCCCGCCCAGGATGGATGATCGGCGGGATCCGCGCAGGAAGTCACGCGAAGTAATGGGGTGAAACACCCCCCGAACTCAAGAAAGTTGCGGGGCATCGAGCGCCGGGATCTGAGCAATCGGGGGAGTTTCCCGGGTGGAACTACCCAGGAGCCGCCGGCAGACGGCCCGCAGCCTTGAGCACGGTCATCGCGCCAGTATCAGGATCAGGCCTCGGTAGAGTCTGGCCGCGAGTCCGAAGCCGACTGAGAAGGCCAGCATGGTCCACGTCGGGAAATGCGGCATTCGGATCATGCTGTAGAAAAGGGTCACCAGTAGGGTAAGCAGCGCGAGTCCGTCGAATACGAGGCTTACCACAGGTTCCAGAATGACCAGGAGCGTCACTACCGGGAGACGAGTCAGCCACCATACCCACCTCACTATCTCGAGCCAGAATTGACGTCGACGGTTCACGCCCCTCCCGCCATCGCTCAGAAAATCTAAGCACAGGGATTATGCCTTACCTCTATGCGCTCAGCAAATCGGAGCGTAACTCACGTGAAGGCCCTTCGAAGCAGCGCCGCCCGGGCGGTAGCCGACGTCCTGGCGCGAGCCCGGAAGCAGAGGAAGCTTTCCCAGCGCGATCTGGCGGCGCTCTTGAAGAGACCGCATTCGGTCATCGGCATGATCGAAAGCCATCAGCGGCAGGTTAACGTCCCGGAGTTCATCGTCATTGCCGAGGCGTTGGGAGCGGATCCGGGGGAGCTATTGCGGCAGGTGCTTCGAGAGCGAAATGCGTAGCGTCGGGGTCGGGGGTGGTCGTCTTAAAGTGGGCCCTGGGTTTTATGCCAGATATCAGCCTCACCGTCAGCGAGTGCGGAGAACTAAGCGTTGCGGTAAGTTGCTCGCGTCAAGTGGTCAGCCCACATCAAGCCGCGATCAGGTCCTCGCTCACGCGACAAGAGAAGACGAAGAACTGAGATGAATCGACCGCGTCTCACAAGTTTGCCAGTTTGAGAGCTTGTTTCCCCTCGAGTGCAGGATAGGCAGCTGGCAGCTGCCGTTGCACAATCCGCGAGTACAACTTCCGGTGTGGTCAGTGCGTGCGGAACATAGTTGACTGCCAGCTGCTGATGCCGAGCGGGATCGAAGACATAGTGATCCGCAGAGCTGCCGCGCAAGGGCGGCTTCTGATGCAAACGCGTACTCGCCGCGACCCTGGCAGTTGATCAGACCCGAACCGGGTCATCGGAGATCGCTTGATGCGCGGAGGCGGTTTGCTATATTGACGTATGCCAGTTGACGTGGGCCGAAACTACACACTGGATTTCTTGCAGCGTCCCGCTGTTCCAGCCTCCGGGTACGCCAGCTTCGTTCGCATCGGTTCTTGCGACGTTTTGGTAACTCCCGTTTTTTATGCGTACTGGCGCTTTGCGGCAGAGCGCCAAAGCATCTTCTTTCGACGGCTTCAGGGTACCGGCGCGACATGCTTCACCGACGACCCGATCCTCGCGCAGTTCAAGTTTACGAATGCCTATCGCGCATCCGATCGGGTTAGCCAGTACCTGATTCGCCACGTCATCTACCGGAATGATTTGCCTGGAGATGAGCGAAACCTCTTCTTCAGAATCCTACTCTTCAAGCTTTTCAACCGGATCGAGACCTGGCAATACCTTGAGGCACTGTATGGGCCATTGATCTGTGAGGACTTCGACTCCGAACGCGTCGAGAGCGGGTTAACCGAACGTCTGCGTCAGGGCGAGCGCATCTATTCTGCTGCGTACATCATGCCTTCGGCCGGTGCGGTATTCGGGTATCCATACAAGCACCAGAATCACCTTCGCCTCCTTGACTATCTGCTAGCTCGGGATTTTCCCGGACGACTGGCGGACTGCGCGTCGATGAAGGATGCATACGAGCTGATGCTGTCCGCCCCGTCGATCGGACCCTTCCTCGCGTATCAATTCGTCACGGATCTGAACTACAGCCCTCTGACGGCATTCACCGAAGCCGAGTTCGTGGTTGCGGGACCGGGCGCCGTCGACGGTATTTCGAAGTGCTTCGCGGGTGTGGATGGTTGTTCTTCTTCAACAATTATCCGCTACATGTACGAGCATCAGGAGGAGCACTTCCACGAGCAAGATCTCGCCTTTAGAGATCTCTGGGGCCGCCCACTACAACTGATCGATTGTCAGAATATCTTCTGTGAGATCTCCAAGTACGCGCGCGTGGCCTTTCCCGAATGCGCCGGTACGTCTGGTCGAACGCGAATCAAGCAGCGCTTTACCGCGAGCGCCGACTTACCCGACCCGTGGTATCCGCCCGATTGGGGTCTCAATGAGAAGATACAGGCTCGGCTCAGCTAGCGAGGTCCTTAATATCGGCGATTGCGATCGCCGTACACTCGACTCTTGAATCGGACTCCGAAAGCGCGAGCTGGAAGGATACTGCTTTCGCATCCCACATGCGCTGCCGGATCCTTCCCTTCGCGCGAACACTCGGGCATCGCTCGTTTACCAGCTTCACCTCCAGTTCGTCCCAGTGTGGGTCGGTGATGCGTAGGGCGTCAATGATCGACCGCTTGATCGAAACGAGACGCGCGATGTCGCCTTTCGACTCGACACCCAGACGTTCCTGCTGAGTGAGAATCGTCACTCGATCCCGTTCCGTGTCCTTTCGGAACGCCTTACCCACCCCCAAGCCCACCGATCCGCCGCTCAGGTCCAAGGAGACATCTGGGTCGTAGCTGATAGATCGCCGCTCCATATCCACTGTCACGGTACCTTGCTGCTCGAGCTGAAGCGAATAGTAGAGTGCCGCTCCATCAAATATCGCGTTCTCCCACTCCCAGTACTGGTTCTCCCAAACCTCAAGCCCTTCGACAAAGCCCCTCAGACTCTTGAGGAAGCGAAACGTTATCAAACTGCGACTTGGAAAGGCCCGCGTCGGACCACTAGCTTCGCAACGGCCCGATTCACTTGCGAGACGGCGACCCTCTGCGTGGATCGCTTTTTGCACCAGCTCCTCCACGATCTGTGCCCGCGCCCCATCTTCCACCTCGTCAACTTGATCGTTCCGGCTCTTGCGCTTTTTCCCCATCAACTTCCGGATCACCGGTGACCATCCCAAGTGAGCAACACTCGCCAGATGGAGAACATCGTGAAACCGGTACCCGTCATCCTCATAGCTGTTATCGTTCAAGTCATCCCCGAGCTGTTTACCCTGCAGGTACATGCGAGAAACACCTCGCCCCACAGTGACGAAGGTGACAGCAAAGCGCCTGGGTAGTTGCTCGAAAGCCTCGCGGTCTGCATCGTGAAGTGGTGTCGGCCGGTCTCGGTTCGCCCTAAAAGTCACCTTCTGCACGTTCTTGTGCACCACCGAGTTCATGGACAATTGCAGCAAGCTCGCGACCGCGGATAAGTGCCAGGCGATTTCTCCGAGGATGACGTTAACGGGCCGGTCTGCAAGGTTCTTGTTTACTGTCAACTCGATGTCCGGCAGTGTCTTTCTAAGAAGCTCGGCTCCGAGCTGCCACAACACTGCGATGCAGACCTCGAATAGGTCTCGGCCCTCCGTCCTCGCCGTGAGAAACGCCAATTGCTGATAGTGGTCAAAATCCATGTCCCTCGTGGAAGGGAAGGATCCCGCCAGGGCAAGAAATCGCTCCCTTTTTTTTGGATCCGTGGAGTCCAGCGCTGCGTGGATTTTTCGCGCGCGCGCGTTTTGCCCGCTGATCTCGCGCTTTAACAGGGCGATGTCGTGCGTCAGGATGTTGACCTTGCCGCTTGGATTCTCGATCTGGGCCAGCGAGAAGCAATACCAGATCACGTCGCCTAACTCTTCGTTTACTTCGTCGTTGGGCTGGTTCCACTCCTGCTGTCCTCCTTCGGTCAGGAGTTTCTTCTTGATCGCGGAAGTAAGTGATCCGACTTCACCGACTAATCCATAGATCGCAATGGCCCGACGCTCGCTGAGAGGTTTGTGCTGGTACTGATCGGTTCGCTCGACAAACTCGTTGTAGTCCGCAACTTTCACGGCCGCCAATCCTTCGCCGCATGTCTAAGCACGCGATTCGCACAGCCCGCCTCGGCTTTCAGGTTGGCCCGCATCACGAGGCCCTCGTCTTCTGTCTCGCCTCGATAGCTCTGCGGATGTCCTGCAAAAGATTCCGGATCGCTGATTTCGGTGTCGCTACTTCGGCGATTCCGGTGTAACAGGTTACGCGGCTCAGGGGCATACTCAGCTCGTAGGCAACGAACTGCCCCAATCGGCATAGTCCTAGATAATTCCCGTAAGCGCGCTCTACCATGTACTGGGTGGCGTAAAAAGCGTTGACATTGAGGCCATCCCGCGTCGGAGCGAATGTTAGGTGCTGAAGGCAAGGGAAACCCAACATCGCGGCGGTTGAGTGGTCGCGCGCGGGTTGGAAGACGCCAATTTGCAAAATGCTTCTTCGCACTCCGGCACGCGCGCTAAAAGCGGATAACGCAAACTCGAGTTGGTTCTCCGAGCCAACAGGGCCTCCGCTCAACATGCGCTCGAAGTAAAGCCCGTGTCGATTTTTTGCGGAGGCGGCGTGCAACCGCGGCAGTATCGCCTGGTACCTGGAAAATAAAGCTGACCGAGGAGCGGCGGGATTCCAAAGCGAGCGCGGAAAAATTGTATTCGCGACCGTGTGTGCGCTCTGTAGGCCGCGAAGACTCAGCGTTCTATCGAGGCTACTCCGGATCGTGCCGTCTTCGGTGACAACCCCGGTTGGAGAAAATCCGGTGATGGAGACAACAAGCGGGAGCAGATCCCGGACAATCGGCTGCGTGGCCGCTAGCAGCGCCGTACCCCAAGCGACCGCAAGGTCGTTATCCTCTATATAGACGCTACTCATCGAGGCAATCCTCAAGAAACCGATAGCGCGCGAGTCCGGCGAACGTACGCTTACCCACTCGAACGACTATCGGCACGTCTCGACGGGGAACACTGAGGCGTCCGGTCCCAGGGGACCGTCCCTTGAGGTGTATGGCGGGATTCTCCTCAAGCACCGCTCCGATACCTTCGTACCGCGATTGAGGTGGAATCAAGGCAATATCGCCGACTTGCATGTCCAAAGGGCGCAAGCCCCAGGCAGAGTTTACGACGAAGAGTTCATGCGCGATCGGGAAGCCCGCGATGCTCTTGCGAATCGCTGGCAGCGAAGCGCGCCTAAGGCCCTTAGCCGCGGCACTGGAAATGAGCCGGAGCGTAAGCTCCAGGTGATTTACGAGGGTTGAAAAGCCAACACCTAGGTCCTGCGATACTTCGAGAATTTCCATCGCCGAGACTTGCTTAATGGCAATTCCACGCCGGTAGAAGGCCGCATCCACGGCAACCTTGGGCATCAGCAGGCACGCCGAGAATTGATTCGCTAGATACTCCTCCTCAATATGAGAGGGCAGCTCGCCGGTTTCGGCGACACAGGCACCGTGTCCAAAAACGTGGTGCCCTATCTCGTGTCCGCACGTGAAACGCTGTCGACCCGACGGGCGTTCTGAGCCGACGAGAATCGTCGGCACAGGGTCCGGCGAATACACGCCCTCCAAACTTGGCAATTGCATGAAGCGCGTCGAGAGCCCAAGCCGCTGCGCCAACTCAAATGGACAAACGGCATCAGCGGGGCCGATATTCAGATTCGAGCGTACTAAGGCTGCTTGTCGAGCCGCTTGTGCTGCAAGCAGCCGCTTCCTCACTTGCGCGAGTCGCTAGCTTTGCGCATTGTGCGGAGGAGTCTCAAGACCTTGTCCAGATCCTCCTCCTTCATCTTGGCGAATTCACGCGCGGCTAGCTTCGCCTTATCGCTGACATCGCCGCTCGCGGTTTCAGTTTCGGTCAGCCAATCCATAGAAACATCGTACAGCTTTGCAAACTCCGAGAGTTCACCGGCCGCGACCTTGCGCGTACCCCCCTCAATCTGAGACACGGTCGGACGATGAAGGTCGAGAAGTCGAGCCACCTGTCCCTGGGACAAGCCGGCCTGTTCACGAGCAAGCCTGAGCCGCTCACCCAACTTGTTCATTTAAGTCTCCTGAGCATAATGTCGCGACTCGCTCCACGATCTCATCAATCGTGAGCGCTCTTGTTCCATCCTCGGAAATGAATATCGACTCGAGTTCAAAGGTCTTCCCCAGTCGCTGCCCAATGAGCACTGTTGCTTCGATCGAACAATAAGAGTCGAATCCATCAAGATCACCAATCGGTTTTATATGCAAGTCACCGGGTACGGTCGGTTCACGTCCGCTCAACCGTTGAATATCACTAATCGCCCCGGTTATGACCGAGGCGACCTCTTTCAGGTCGAGTATTGTGTACCGCATGGTAAGGATATCTTACCGGCCGTAAGGCCGCTGTCAAGTACTCTCCCTTGCCACAGGAAGAGAACATGCGAATAGAGCGAATCGGGTTTCACGGACGCGGGTGCCTGCTACTCGGAGCTGGTGCAACTCGCGGCGCTTCATTCATCGAAAAAGACGGCTTTCCTCTGCCGTTTCCGCCGCTGGACGCCGACTTCTTTACCCAGATTCAGCGTATGTCGCTGCCTGCGAACCGGAACATTGTTCGCCAACTTCTGCGTTTCACCGTGGACGAATTCGGCGTCGGCTTCACTCTCACGATGGAACAGTTCTTCACTCAAGTAGAAGCATTGCCCCAAGTATTTCAAGAGCTGCGAATCTCAAGAGGACAGACGTACCGAACGCCGGAGAAAGCCATGTTGCTCTTCAAGCAAGCATTGGCTGGCTTGTTCTCTGAGGCGCTCTTGCGCGAGGACCCGCCGGGGACCCGGCGTCACAAGACATGCGGGTATCACAACCGGTTGGTCGGTACGCTCGATGCAAATGATGCGGTTATCAGTTTCAACTACGACTGTGTCCTTGAAGAGAGCTTGCGCCTGAACTGCAAGGTTTGGAGTCCAACCGAGAGCTATCATCTGGGCACTGTCAACGGCGACCTAGATTACTGGCGTTACCAGGTCCCTGGTGCGGGGAGACCAATTACCAATGTGCTGCCGGTACTCAAGATGCACGGTTCGATGAATTGGCGTCGGCATGGCACAAGGGTCACTCTAACGCGCGAGCCTTACGACTTGTCCGGTGAGTACGAGATTGTCCCCCCGCAATGGCAAAAGGACGTTCTGCGAGCCGATGCACCCTACCGTCGGATATGGCAGGAAGCGAGACGGCGGCTCGAGCTGACACGGTGCCTAATCGTTGCCGGCTACAGTGTGCCAGCGACGGACCTGTTAGCCCAAACGCTACTCCGTTGCAGAAACAGGCCGGCGGGGAAAACGTTGGGACAGAATTATCTGGAGGTTCTTGCGATTGCAAACCCCGACCGGGATTCGCGGCGGCATCTCTTGAAGCTCTTCTCCAATTCCTCTATCAATGAGCACACGCAAGTGTTGGTGTTCGACTCACTGAAACAGTGCGCGGAATACCTAGTGCCGGTTAGTTAAGAACCAACGCAGACTTGTTCATAGACGAATCATTTTCTTAGTTCCTTTCGCTGAAACCTCTTGGCTGTCGCTTCCGTTCGGTACATGGCACAGGGTCAAGCCGAACTGGCTTTGCCGGCGACTTTCCCAGCCGCTAGCTTGGTTAATTCGGGCAAGTTATGGCTCACGACTGGGAAACGCCTAGTTCTTTCCATAGCGGAGGTGGTACCGGTACCGTCAATCTCCAGATAACGGTGATCGGTTTCTCACCCGTCCAAGACGCATACTCAACTGGCCCACAGTAGTAAAATGGTGCGCCCGTTCCCGCCGGCGTCTTTGGCTTTGCTCTCATAAAGAGGTGGACAGTAATACCCTGAGAGCGGTGATCTTGAATTGATCTGCCCGCGTCACTCTTTTGAGTAGTTCGATTCTGACTCTGCCACTGGAAGCGGTCAGCCGAGAGGAAATGATCCTTGTACTGGAAATTCGCCGCGTGCTCGGCTTTGTCGAGCGTTACGAACAAGAAAGTATGTTTTCCCTGGCGAACAAACCCTTGGCCCCAATACCGTTCGGAGTAGGGCAAATCGAATAGGGGCGCGATCTCTGCGCGACGGTAAGCCTTGTAGGGAACGGCGCCGACTGATTCGCCCCCGGCTGGTCGCAAGATCCAGTCACCGTTTTCCTGTCGGAGTATGAGCTGGTGCTTGGTCCCCGGCTTACCGGCATCCGGACCAAACCAGCGATGCAGAAGTTCCGGCAAGACATTCTCGTCCGCGTCGGATCGCCGCACCACGTTGATCGCAACCTTTGCAAAATTGGCACTGAGCGTCTCATTGCCGGCTCGGACGACCATCCAACCCTCCGGCAAGTCGGGGTTGCTGACTCGATCAGGGAGAAAGATGATGGGGCGTCCCTCTGTGTGACTCACTCGGAGGATAAGGTCACCGCGTGCGGCAAGGCCTGGTCTGTTGAAGTACTCCGCAAGTCGCCAATCGACGATTTCCCTCACCAGCTCTTGAGCTGCCGAAATCGCTCCCTGGGATAAGGGGACTCGTGTGCTGAAAATGCTCCGCTCAAAAGAGAAATAACTGACGCCGCCAGTCCCTTTGCCATCGACCCAGGCTGCGATGGGGTTTTCTGTAAGCAATTTCGCGAGTGCCGCGGGGTCGTCCACCGCTTCGCCAAGGTCGGTGCGCACGCGAGGATCTCGACGTGCCAGGATATTGACCTCTGCCGCCAAGTCGGCGAGGCCCAATGACCCGGGGAACTGCCCGCGGTTGAGCAGAGCTAGCAATACGAGCATCTTGTAGCTCTTGACCATGGCTGTGTTTTCGAGAGCCGTGAGGAAGCTCTGCATCTCTTCGAGCGCAGTTGACTCTTCCGCGCTGAGACCAGTCTGAGAATTAACAAATCCCAGCCACGACCCGAACGCCGGCCGCATCGCGCGGGGGTTGTATCCTTCGCGGTACATTTCCGCCGCGGTAGGGCGCACGCCGATTGTGTCCCGGAAGTCTTGATAGCGACGCGTTAGGAGCTCCGTAGCTGATCCCGTGGTCCGAAGCAGCGCTCGAAGGATGTTCTTCGTCTCAAGGTCGTAGGTAACCTCGCATCCCGGAGGGAGATCCGCGGTACCAGCCTCCACTCGTTCCAGTAAGTTCAGGATCTCCCGATCCCCGCCGGGAAGGTCGAATAGTGCTTGCGGCTTGAGGAGAAACGATCGGTGGTTACCGATATAGTCGATGACCGTGAGCTTCTTTGCTGAATCGCTTTCGTCGAGACGCAACCCGCGACCGAATTGTTGCAGCCAGACAATCCGGGACTCTGTCGGGCGTAGCATCATCACGGTGTCGAGCGCCGGGACATCGACGCCTTCGTTGAACATATCAACCGCGCACAGGACGGACAGTGCTCCGGCTTGCAGCGCTTCTAAAGACTCGGCGCGCGGCGCACTTGTTGGTCCGGCGTGGACGGCCTTTGCAGTTACGCCGTTGTCCGTGAGGAACCGCGCCATGAAGTCAGCGTGGGTTTGCGATACGCAAAAGGCTATAGTCCGGCGACCGGCGCGCTTACGATACTGCTCGAGCGCATTCGCCGCTCGTGCCTGGGTTGCGACGGCTTTGGTGAGCTCGTTCTCATCGAACCGCCTGTTGCGCCAGGGAATGTTTCGGTAGTCGACTGTGTCGGGCACGCCAAAGTAGCGAAAAGGGCACAGCAATCCTCGCCGGATGCCCTCCGTGAGATCGCAGCGGTAGACGAGGTTGTCTTCGCAGAGCGCGAGGAGATCGGCTCCGTCAGTTCGTTCCGGGGTCGCGGTAAGGCCAAGGAGAAATTTCGGATTGAAGTAATCAATTAGGCGCCGGTAGCTGGCGGCGTGGGCGTGGTGGAACTCGTCCACTACGATGTAATCGAACTCGTCGTGACCAAAACACTCGAGGTGAGCCTGCCGGCTAAGCGTCTGGATCGACGCGAAGAGCACCGCAGCGGTCGGTGACTTCTCATAGCCCGTATAGCGTCCGAAGGAGTCATGAGGGCGTATGGCTCGATAACTCTTGAGCGCCTGGCCGAGAATCTCCTCGCGATGCGCGACAAATAGCACACGCCGAAAGCCCTCGGAATCGAATGCACTGAGCCAGGTTTTCCCAAGCCCTGTTGCCAGCACGACCAGTCCAGCCCGCTGTCCCGCCGCGCGCGTCTCCCGCAAGGCTTGCAGCGCCTCCTGTTGAATGGAATGAGGTGAGGGAATCTCGAGCGGCCGCTCCGCCGCCACTTCGGGCGACGGTGGTGCTTTGGCGCGCCGACCGCGGTATTGCGCAATCCACTCAGCGGTTAGCGGCACCGTGTTGCGCGAGGCAAATAGTGTGTCGAAGGCTCTTGTAAGCTCGCGCCAGCCCGCAGGATCCCGGGACTCCAGCACCCGGTAATTCCATTCAATGCCGCTCGTTAGCGCGATCTGGCTGAGATTCGAGCTGCCAACGAAGGCGGCATGGGAGCCGTCACGCTGGTGGAAGAGATAGGCCTTGGGGTGAAAAGCGTGGGCGAACCCTGCGGCCTTGGGTGCGCCATAAGTCTGAAACACTCGGCATTCAATTCGACCTCGGAGGTCGAGAAGCCGGAGCAGGGCATCTGGGTCGGTCGTATCCAGGTAATCGCCGGTGATGATCCGAAGGCGCCCCTCGCGATCTAGCAGGTCCTGCAGGTGGGGATGGAGGAGATCGAGCCCACTTCGCAGCGTGAAGGCGACTGCGAAGTCTGCCGCATGCGACGCCGCCAGGTGAAGTTTGAGCTTGGGAAGTAACGGATCCTCTGTGCCACCCGTGATTAGGGTGGGGCGGGATGCCGTGACAGAAGGCGCACCATAGGGCGGCGGCTCAGTATCCTGTACGTGATCGCGCAGGTAATTTGCCCGGTGCGGCAGGACGTAGCGCACCCCACCGCGTGGGTCCGCCACATCGCCATGGCGCCGTGGAATGACGTGCACATGAAGATGCGGGACTGTTTGTCCCGCGGCGACCCCACTATTGACGCCGATGTTGTACCCATCGGCACTGAACCTTGCCTGGATGGCATCTCGAGCCGCTTCAATGCCTTCTAGCAGCGCGGTGCGTTCGTGTGTCGAAGCGTCGAACCAGCTGGACACATGGCGCACCGTTAGGAGCAGCGCATGGCCGGGTGCCACCGGGAATGCGTCCCACAGTCCGAGCACCAGCGGATGGCGATAGAAAATTCGGTCGGACTCGGGCGAGCAGAAGGGGCAGTCAGCGCTACTCACCGCGCCGCACTCTGAGACCTAAAATCCACCGTGCGGATGTGAAGGCGTCCGCGCAAGCCTGCGGCCGCACAGTCCGGACACCGCCAGGCCGTCATACGCTTGCGCGCGTACCAGGCGGACTGGCAGACGGGACACCGGTGCTCATACCGTCGGGCCCATCGATGTCGGCGGGCACCAGATCGTAGGAGGGAGACTCCCGGTAGCCGGGCTCGAGGCTCAAATCCCGCCGCTCGGACCAGATCACGCCATTCCGGGCCATGGGGGCGCATCTGGCGCCCGTGCTTAAGCCTCGCCGCGACGTGGGCCAGCTCATGACAGAGCACTTCTCGCTGATTGACGGAAGCCGAGAAGAAAAGCGGACCGAGCTCAATGCATCGATCGACGACCACCACCCGAGCAACCGAACTGCGCAGCCGAGTGTTAACGCAAACTGAAACCGTATCGGCTAGAGCCGGAACTCCCCATAGTGAGCACCACTTCTCGAAAGCTCGCGTGACTGCCTTCCAAGAGGGTTCTCCGGCTACGATCTTTCGTTTCGACATGATAAGCGCTCGGTCGCCACGTCCTCGTTTTCCCTTGACCACTTGCTCAGCTCCGAAACGTGTTGGCTGGGTTGTTGCGAATAAGGAAGGATTGGCCTCGCTCTAAGACTATTCTCCCTTCGTCTTGTCGACGTACATCAGGCGCGGAAGAAAGCGCTTCGGGTGCCTGCCAGACGATGTGACCTCGTGACGACGCAGCCTAGTGCCTTGCCGGTTTACTAGGTCATGGCCCTCCGACAGGAAGTAGCGAATGAATCCGCGTTCGAGCACGCTCAGGCACTTTTCGATCCGCTGGCCGGGCTTCGTCACAACTCTACCGGCAAGCACGACACGCTTCCCATTCCTTGCGTTTCTGAGATGCTGCATGATTCGCAGGTTGTTGAAGTGATCTCGCACACGCCATTTAAGACGATTCGCCTTCCCCACGTAGAGCGCCTCGAACTGACCCCGGCCCCATCGACGCCCGAACACGTAGATACCGGCTGCATCCGGCAATTTTCTAACGTCCCCCCTGTAGATCATGTTGTCGCGGGTTGCGTCCTTCAATACCAGGGGTTTGCCCCAATCGAGGTGAAGTTTCATGTGTTTCCCTACCGGATCACCGCGGAGACGAGCCGTAGCTAGATGACGGCTCGGCCACCTCGGCTAGCAATTCTCCGGAATGATCCGACACGACCTGGTCGCGCACGAAGCGTGCGGCGGCTGGGTCGGTGAAATAGACGTAGCACCCTTTTAGCCCTCGCGTCATGAGGGTTCGGTACGTATTCTTGATGATCAGATCGGCTTTCCGATTCGCCTCGGCTGGGTCGGTCTTCAGCAGCGCTTTGTAACCGCTAAGAGACTTGTCGTGCTTCGAGCGCTTCTCGGGACGGGTCACGATGGCTCCGTCGCGCACGACCAAATCGGGGCCGACGATTACGCCGATGTAGTCGACCTCAAGGCCCTGGCAGGTGTGGATGCAGCCGATTTGCTCAACCGAATAGGGCGCGATCATGAAGAGATTACTCTCCCCAGCTAGATTCCATTGCATGCCGAAATTGTGCTCAGGAATCACCACATCGGTGACGCTGGGGTTCTTTCGGCTCGTCCAATCCCAGCAGTAGCCGGCGACCATGCGGGCCTTATTGTGCGCCTTGTTGAGTCGCACGATCTCGCGGCGCAGGACCTCAGGCGAGTCGAACACTCGAAAGTCGAACTGCCGCGTGTCGAGGAGGGCGTTAGCCTCGGCCCGGTGGATGCCGAGCGTGTTATCGAGCCACGCCAGGTAACCGTCCGATCCGTTGCAACGAAACTGCGACGCGAGAGGTGGGAGGGCTGTGACTCGCGCTCCGGCCTTCGCGGCTTTCCGAATGATCGCCCCTCGATCGCCGACGTCCTTCCATGTAACGCGCTGATCTTCGTCGAGAAAGAATATCGAGCAGCGGGCGGCCCGAATGAGCTCCTCGATCTGATCCTCGCCGAGGTTACCGTAAAGGCCTGACTTCTCATTGAGGCGGTGCGCCTCATCGACCACCAGCGCGTCGAACACATTGGGCTGGGTGTCGGTGAACGACCCCGAGCCGGTGAAAAGATTCGATATCTGCGACTTGCGGTGAGTGCCGGCCAGAACGCTCTCGAAGACTGCGCGCGGAGCGGAGTTCTTGGTGACGTACTTCGTTAGCAGGTGCCGGCCCGTGAGCGCAACCAGGAGATTGATCGCGACTACCGACTTCCCGGTTCCGGGGCCGCCCTCAATAATCACGACTTGCTTCTCGCCGGTTGAGGCCCGTGATGCAAGCGCAAGCGCTTCTTCGTAGGCGATCTTCTGATCGTCGATGAGAATGAACTCCTGTTTTCCCGCGAGCATGCTGCTTAGGCTCTCGATCAGACCTTTCGAGGGCCGGATTCGACCGTTGTCCACACGGTAGAGGAGCGAGCGCCGATCCCCGTGCCGCACGTGCTGTTTGATGAAGGTGCGAAGGCTCTGCTTCTCCTCCTCGCCCTTGAGGAAAATCGGCGCCAGTTTGATGTAGTGCTGATAAAAATCATCCTTGAGCGCCCCCGCGTCCGCGCAATTGTGCAGGTACGCACAAGGGCTGAGGCCCACATCCCCCTCGTAAATCGTCTCGTTGAAGTTCATCAGGAGCGAGGCGTACGACCATGCTTGGTAGGAAGGGTGCGCAGTCTCTGATTCTCCACCGCCGAAGCGGGTGCGGACCAGGCCATCTCGATCGGTTTTATCCGCCTTCTCCCACTGTTTGAGTTCGATGATTACCAGCTGCTCAACGTCGTCCGCGTCCGTTCCCGACAGCATGAAGTCGATGCGCTTTGATGTCTGGGGAATTCCGTATTCGATCGCTACGCCGCAGTCGCCCGGAATGGCGTCGTCGTTTACCACGCGCGCGACCGCGACCAGAGAGTCTTTCCATGAGCGGATCTCGGAGCGCGACACGGTCCTTCCTGTGCGCTCCACAAACTCCGTCAAGATCACCTGCTCGATGTCGCGAGTGAAGACGTCCCGCAGGAACCGTGTCTTGTCGCTTTGATAGATGATCACGAGGCGGGTCAGAGCTCGGAGTACTTCTTGTTGCTGCCCCGCGCTTTCTCGGGCGGGTATTTGGCGGCGTTTACCTTTAGCTTTTCGCGCGCTGCGACTGCGAGGTCGACGTCAAGCTTGTCTGCAAGTCGCACGAGATACAGAAATACGTCGGCGAGCTCCTCGGAGATCTTACTGCGCGTCTCCACGTTGAGCGTGGACGACTCGGCATCCGAGAGCCACTGGAAGTGCTCGAGGAGCTCCGCGGCTTCGACGCTTAAAGCCATCGCCAGGTTTTTCGGCGAATGAAACTGATCCCAATCGCGCTCGGCGGCGAAATGGCGCAGCGCCAGCCGAAGCTCCTCAAGCACGTCGGGTTGAGGGGGCGGGGGTGTGCTATTCATGTTCTGAACCTGGATTCGTTGTGCCATTCGAGAAACTCGCGGCTCGGTCTGCTCGAGGACTCGTGCGGATAGAAGCGCAAGGGCTGGCCGTGATGAGCGTAGTATTCCCGTCCATTCTGCCACTCGGCCTTGAGCCGCGAACTCACTTGAAGACGCAGCTCGGGTGTGATCGTGACGTAGCCCAGGTCGAAGAGGCGGTGCAGATCCGAGCGGAGCAGGATTCCGTTGCTCACCTGGTGCGGGCCCTGCAGCGCATACGGCTTAATGTGTGCGGCTTCGAGGACCGGCAGAGTTCTCTCCCCCGTCACTGCGCAGCGGCGTTCGTAGGCGTCGGTGACCAGCACCCGGAACGCGCCCTGTCCCAGCCGACTGCGTGTGAGGAATTCGGACCCGAACCGGGGCTTTCCTTCGGTCGCCGCAGCGAGCCCCGGTTCGCTGACCCGCCGCCCGGCCATCCGGAGCTGCAACGACTCCCAGAGCTTTCGGCCCTCGCTGGATGCGTCGTCGTAGGTCTTTCCCTGAACGATGTTGAGCGACCAGCTCTCGGGTGCCGCGAGCCAGGCGGACTCCTCGAGAAAAAAGGGCTCGGCAAGAACCGTACACCCGATGACTGGATCGACTGTCTCAGTGTCGCTCCGATAGCGCCGGATCCGGTTGAGCAGCTCCTCGAGCGAGCCGACGCCATTCTTGATGCCGAACGCATCCCACGCGAGCGATGCCGGCAGCGGGGTGTGGCTCACGAAGAAGCCGCCGCCCACGATGAAGTTCTTCGGGCTGTGGAGCTTGAAGAGAAAGGGCTCGCCGGGGGCCAGGGCACGAAAGGCGCGTCCGCCGCTGGGCTGCCAGAAGTTGACCTCGTCGGGCTTAAGGTGGCTGAGGTGATTGAACCAATCCTGATCGGTCACGCCCACCCAGATCTTCATGCGTTCTTGTCCGCGCGCCGTGTGGCCACGCATTCCCCCACGCTATTATCTGAGTCTGTACCGAGCTGCCCCGATTTCACAGAGCCAACTATCGCAGGCGGACTAGACCCTACGAAACCTTCTCGAAGTTCGATATAGACGGCGCCTCTGCGCGGGATCTCGAAACTTACCCGAAGGAATTCCAACCCGAGCTGTTTCGACGTAAGTACTTGAATTAGATGGCGCTCCCACTGGTACTCTTCCGACTAGAGCTCTGGCATTCTGGAACCATCGCCTGGTGTGATTCGCGGATCAGAAGAAATCGCGAGCAGGGCGGTCTGCCGATAACCGTCTTGCCTCCCTTTCGTCGACGGGCCGCCAAGAGAAAATAGCTGCGGGAATCGCACGCCGCCGGTGACAAATCGACCTCAAATCCATTTCCGTGTCGACTGAACTCCATTACACCCCAAATGTCTGGGCGCGTCTTTTTGCAAGGGCGACGAACGAAAGCGCGATACTCACCCCGAACACGTTAACGCTGCCGATTGCAGGGGGTGCAGCCAAACAGCTCTCGCCGGAACAGTGTCTCGGGCCCATCCAACGGCACTGGCGACTGTTTTGGAGCACGCTGGTAATCCAGGCGGACGCCGGCCCCATTTACCTTCCAGGCTTGCGTTTTAAGGAAGCGTCCACCTGGGAAAGGGCGCTCAACAATTGGCAGAAGGCTGCGCAACTCGCCTCACTAGAACCTCTGCGGCGGGAGCTCGCTGGCGTTAGCCGACACTGCGACGCCATGTGGTCCGGAGAGCACTACGTTCGTGCATCAGCACATCAAGCCCTCGTTGATCGAGCCACCACGGCGGTGCGGGCATTGGGCGAATCTCGATGGGCTCAGTGGGCCAGTACGGAGGACAGGCTTCTTGAACAGCAGGTCAAGGATGCGCTCGCGACAGCAGAGGACCGGCGCCATGAGGCAAACGCCATTGCCGTACGAAGTGTCACGACACGTTTCACGGAGCTTTTCGACCACATTGAGAAGCAACCTCTGACCGATGCGCAGAGACGCGCATGTGTCATGGAGGACGAGAATAATTTGGTACTCGCCGGGGCTGGCACCGGGAAAACCAGTGTCGTTTTGGGGCGTATCGCCTTCTTGCTTGCGAGCCAGCGGGCGTTGCCCCAAGAGATTATTGCGCTCGCATACAACCGCGATGCAGCCAAAGAGCTGCAAGAACGGGTGCGCCGCCGCATCCCCAGGGATTTGAGACCGGAGCAGGTCGTTATTCGGACCTTCCATGCCTTTGGAGCCGATGTCATTGGAACGGTCGAGGGGCGCAAACCAAGCCTCAGCAAGTTGGCGGAGGATTCGACGGCTCGGGACACGTTCGTTACGACCGCATTCGAGCATTTGTTGAATGAGGCTCCCTATCGGGCCTTATTTCTCGAGTACGCGTGTCTGTATCCCGAGCATTATCTCTCGCCCTTTGAATTTAGTTCCCTTGAAGCATACGAACGCGACGTCAGTAGCCGTGAATTGCGCGCGCTTTCCGGAGATCGAGTTAAGAGCACAGAGGAACTGCGTATCGCAAACTGGCTGACTCTGCACGGGATCGACTTTAAGTATGAGGCTCGTTATCCGGTCGACACGGCGGACGTCCAGCATCGGGCCTACGAGCCTGACTTCACCCTACCGCGCCTTAATGATGTACGCGGTCCAGTCTTTTTAGAGCATTTTGGAATCGACGAGCGGGGTAATCCCCCGCCGTACTACACCGCGATCGACGCGGAGAGGTACCGGCAAGGCGTTGCCTGGAAGCGCGAGCTGCATCGGCAGTACGGCACGACGCTGATGGAGACTTATTCCTATGAGTTTCGCCAGGGCACCGTCTTTGAGAATCTGGCGGAGCGACTCCGAAACGCGGGAATTTTGATGTCCGAACGCTCGCAACAGGAATGCCTGGACATCCTGCGGCGTGCGCACTGCGTGAGTGAAACCGGCGGACTCTTCTCGGGGCTACTGCCGGTGTGTCGCGAGCTCGGGCGCAGTAGGGGAATGACGTCCCGTATCGATGCGCTGCCCATAGTCCCGCAATATCGGTGTCGACTGCTTTGGCGTCTCATGGAACCCATACTACTGCGCTACCAGGAGGCCCTGGCTCACGAGTCGGCGATCGATTTCGGTGAAATGCTGCAGCGAGCCATCCAGTACATCCGAGACGGACGTTATCACTCACGTTTCCGCGATATCCTGGTGGACGAGTTTCAGGACATCAGCGAACCGCGTGCCCAACTCGTCACTGCGCTGCGCGATCAGACTACAGACTCGACACTGTTCTGCGTAGGGGACGATTGGCAGTCGATCTATCGCTTTAATGGCGCCGATGTGCGCTACACGAGCCAATTCGTCCAAAGGATCGGCGCGGGCTCGACTGAGACCCTAGACACGACGTTCCGCTTCAATAATCAGATCGGTAACGTCGCATCGACGTTCGTGATGCGTAATCCGGGGCAGACCCGGAAGGCGATCCGCTCTGTACGCACAGTCGCCGCACCGGCCGTGTCGCTCGTGGCCACGGCAGATCTTGGCCGCACATTGCCCATCGTCCTAGATCGCATCGCCGAATGGGGCAGGGCGCGCTCCGCGCGGTACTCCGTGCGAATTCTCGCGCGCTATTGGTATGAACTGGAGGAGCTGCCGAAGGAGGCCCTGCGGAGGACAGGAGATCTTGCGCTCGACATCGAACTTTCGAGTGTGCATGCGGCTAAGGGACTGGAGGCGGACTTTGTAATTCTGGTCGGCCTGGGAGAGGGGGAGAGCGGCTTCCCCGCGCACGAAGCCACGGACCCGTTTAGAGAGCTGTTCTTGCCGGAGGCGGAAGCCTTCAGGTTCGCCGAAGAGCGACGTCTGTTTTATGTGGCGCTCACGCGCGCCCGCCACCGCGCCTATCTCCTGTATGACATGTACAACTGTTCGGAGTTTGTGCGCGAGCTCACAGAAGGCGGCTATGCAGCGACGGTCGACGAGTTTCGAAATCACCCCGCCGTGCAGCCTGATCCAGCCGCAGTACGTTGCCCCCGATGCTCGGCGGGGTTACTCGGGCCGCGTACCGGTCGGTTTGGGTACTCAATCAGGTGTAGTCGGTACCCGAAATGCAACTACAGCGAACGCGGGTGCGGCGATTGCGGAGGGTTGCTCCTGCGAATGGGCGATTATCGGGTATGCGCGGATGAGAGTTGCGCAGGCGTGCACCCGAGCTGTCCTCGGTGCGGCTCGCCCATGCAGTTTCGTCGGGGCGCCTATGGCGCTTTCTTCGGGTGTGGCAATTTCGGGAATATCGATCTGCAATGCACTGCCACATTGCCGCCGCGCGTGTTGCCAAGCGCTAATACGCTAAGAGGCCGACTGGTCTATAGCTCAGGAGCGTGAGCCTGTGGAGTCAGCTGGTGACGCGGTGAGCGAAAGGGCGCCATGGTTGGTTACTGACGTAGGTTCCACGTCGAGAGAAACCACCAAAAAACCACCAACCCACGCCAACCGAGGCCAAATCAGGGCAACTCGTCAACAACGTGTTATCAATGAAATCACGGTGTTAGGTCTTCTTGGGTTGGGGTGGAGAAGGCCCTTTTTCGGCTGAAAATCCGCGTGTCGGTGGTTCGATTCCGCCCGGGGCACCATCAAATCGAGGGTCCATTCCGGTCACATGGGCAACAGTCTGTAGCCCCACTTCTAACAGGAAGGCGGCCGCCCAGGCACCTC
>Ga0335081_10005676_pt1 | contig 19784 bp, 18 predicted proteins | sample Lox_Sample_35_FD_206713 | JGI IMG/M metagenome (GOLD analysis project Ga0335081, IMG submission 206713) | Soil microbial communities from Loxahatchee National Wildlife Refuge, Florida, United States - Lox_Sample_3.5 | ecosystem: Environmental > Terrestrial > Soil > Wetlands | place: USA... | reverse complement strand
CCAATCAACGGCTGTCGACCAACCTGCCGTGCCGTTGACCAGCCAATCGTCAGTTGCCATACCGCACCCGATACTTTCTGAACCGATAGGTTTCCGGCACGTCTGTTGTCGACGGCCCGCCACGTCTAGCAACAGACACCAAACGGGCGCTCGTGATCGCCACGACCCTGTGTCGTGCCGCTGCGCCGGACCCTGCTTGTTCTGTCGGGAATGTCGCCCCCAACCTTTTTCAGTATACAGGCTGCGGCAACGATGTATAGGTCGATGGAACTGCGTTGACGTGGCGCGTTCAGTAAGTTTCTAAGGACATCCTGGCTGCCGTAAGCCGCCCCTGATCTGTCCCAGATAGGCGGCTTCGGTTGTCATACTTGAGACTGGCAGACGTGCGGCGCGACGAAAAAGTTTTCTGAGCAAAACAACGCGACGCTGTGGCAATTCATTCAATGAAAGCGAAGCATCAACAGCCGGTTCCGACGATTCGCTGGACACAACAGCGACCAGAAAGCCACGGCTCGCGGGGTACCGACACGGCGATGCCAGAGCCGCTCACCAATTATGCGTCACCAGGCGCACGATCACCGGCAGCAGAATGACGACGAACAACGTCGGGAAGATGCACACCATCATCGGCACGGTGAGCTTGGCGGGCAGCGCGTAGGCTTTCTCTTCGGCGCGCGACAGGCGCTTGTGACGCATATCATCGGAATAGACGCGCAGCGCGTCGCCGATCGAGGAGCCGAGCTCGTCGGATTGCTGGATCAGTGTGGCGAACGAGCGCGCTTCGTCGAGGCCGAGGCGATCACCGAGATGCTCCAGCGCCTCGCTCATGGTGCGGCCGGCGCGGATTTCGAGATTCGCCATGTGAATGTTGGCGGCGAGCGACGGATAGGAATCGCCGAGCTCGCGGGCGACTCGATCGAGCGAGGCCTCCATCGACAGGCCGGCGTCGGCGCAGACGACCAGGAGATCCATGAAATCGGGAAAGCCCGCCATGTGTTCGAGGCGCTTCTTCGCGATCATCCGGTCCAGATAAAAGCTTGGCGCCAGATATCCGAGCAAAGCCCCGGTCAGCACATAAACCCAGAACATTGCCTTGCTCTCGAAGCCCAGCATCGGCATGACGAAGAACACGGTCACACCGAACACGAACGCGGCGCCGATGCGGGCAAGGAAGAACACCGCGGTGGCTCGCGGGTCGTAGATGCCGGCGCGCGTGAGCCGCTGGCGCAACACTTTGACGTCCTTGGTCTCGGACGACGAATAATGCTTGGCCGCATAGTCGACGAGCTTTTGCGCGGCGCGTAGCCCCGAACCCCGCAGCGAGCGCTTGCCGCCGGACTCGTCATCGGCGTCGATGGCAACCCGCACGGCGCGGCGGCGCACCAGCTCACGGGCGCGCAGGGCGACCATCGCGGCAAACGCGAGTGTGCCCGCAGCCAGAAAAACCAACAGGCTGAGCATGATCTGCGGACTGAGTGCGCTGTTCACCAGATTCATGTCAGATCTTGAAGTTCACCATGCGGAACATGATCAGATTGCCGATCACCATCCAGACGCTGGCGCCACCGACCAGCTCCTTGGTCAGCGGAACGTCCCATACCGAGCCGTAGAAGTCGGGCACCAGCCACAGGATGATGAAGAACATGCCGATCGGCAGCGCCGAGAGGATCATCGCCGAGGCGCGGCCTTCGGCAGCGAGCGCGCGGATCTTGCGCCGCATCTTGAAGCGCTGGCGGATGACGCCGGACAGGTTCTGCAAAATCTCTCCGAGATTGCCGCCGGTCGATCCCTGGATGGCGACCGCGGTGACGAACAGCGGCAGGTCGTCGGAGCCGATGCGGGCGTAGAGATTGCGCATCGCCGTTTCCAGGTCGGCCCCGTAGGTGATCTCGTCGGTGACGATGCCGAATTCACTGCCGATCGGATCGCCCATTTCGCGCCCGACCATGTTGACGGCGACCGGGACCGGATGGCCGGCGCGCAGGCTGCGGACAATGATGTCGAGCGCGTCGGGAAATTGGGCGGCGAATTTGCCCTGACGCCGCGAGCGCAACCAACGCAGCGCCATGAACGGCAACAGCGTCGCGGAAAGCAGCGCGGCCACGCCCGCTTCCACGATCGAGTGGCGGAACACCAGTGTGATGACGAAGGCGAGCAGGGTGCCGACGCCGACGAAAACGCCGAGGCGGGTGAAGCCGATGGTCAGCCCGGATTGCAGAATGAGCTTGTTAAGCGCGACAAGACCGAGACGGTAATTTCCGCCTGCGGTGAGCCCGCGCTCGCGCCGCAGTTCGATCAGCACGCTCTCACGATCGGCCCGGTCCTTCGACAGCTTCAGTCGCCGGTTGATCGAGTTGCGATACGACGCAGTGGAGAAGCCCAACAGATAGAGCGCCTCGAAGGCGAGCCCGGCCGATACCGCCACGAACAGCCACACCAGATAAATCGGGTTGTCGAACATGGCGGCTACAGCGGCTGCGATGGATCGAAATATGAGCCGGGGATCTTGATCCCCATGGCGACCAGATCGGCAAGGAAGCGCGGGCGTACGCCCGTCGCCTGGAAATGGCCCTGCACGGTGCCGTCAGGTGCAGTGCCGGTGCGCACGTACTTGTAGATTTCCTGCATCTGGATGATGTCGGACTCCAGTCCCGTGATCTCGGCGATGCTCATCACCTTGCGCTTACCGTCGGACTGGCGCGAAAGCTGCACAATGACACGAATGGCTGCGGCGATCTGGCCGCGGATCGAGGCGACCGTCATCGGCATGCCCGCCATGCCTATCATCTGTTCGAGGCGCGAAATGGCGTCGCGCGGCGTGTTGGCGTGGACGGTGGCCATCGAGCCTTCGTGGCCGGTATTCATCGCCTGCAGCATGTCGAAGGCTTCCTCGCCGCGGCACTCGCCCAGGATTACGCGGTCAGGACGCATGCGCAGCGCATTCTTGACCAGGTCGCGCTGGCGGATTTCGCCCTTGCCTTCGATGTTGGGCGGCCGCGTTTCCATGCGACCGACATGCGGCTGCTGCAACTGGAGTTCGGCGGCGTCTTCGATAGTGAGCAGGCGCTCCTTTTCGGAAATGAAGGCGGACAGCGCGTTGAGCATCGTCGTCTTGCCCGAGCCGGTGCCGCCGGAAATGATCAAAGTGATGCGCGCCTTCACGGCCGCAGCCAAGACCTCAGCCATCTGCGGGCGCAGCGCCCCGACTTCGACCAGCTTGTTCAGGTTGAATGGCTTCTTGGAGAATTTACGGATCGACATCAGCGGTCCGTCGATCGCCACCGGCCGCACCGCGACGTTGACGCGCGAACCGTCGAGCAGGCGTGCGTCGCACATCGGATGCGCCTCGTCGACGCGGCGGCCGACGGCGGAGACGATCTTGTTGATGATACGGAGCAGATGCGCCTCATCCTTGAAGCGAACGCCGGTCGGTTCCAGGATGCCGCCGCGCTCCACGTAGACGCATTCGTGACCGTTGATCAGAATGTCGTTGACGGTGCCGTCCTTGAGCAGCGGCTCAAGCGGGCCGAGACCCGTCATCTCATCAAGGATCTCCGAGACGAATTCGGCAAGCTCATGGGTGTTGAGCGCCAGCCGTTCGACCAGGACGTATTGGGACACAAGCTGCTGGATGTGGTTGCGGATCTCCTCTTCGGGCAATTTCTCCAGCGCCGACAGATTGATTTCCTCGATCAGCCGGCGGTGCAGCCGCACCTTTGCATCGAGCAGCTTGTCGGAGAGCAGCGGATTGGCGGCCGCGGGTGCCGCAGGTTCGGGAGCAGCGGCTTCGGGAAACACCGTCCACGGCACGTCGTCAAGCGCCGACTCGTCAATGGGCGCGAGCTCCGGAGAAGCTATGCGACGAGCTGAAAAGCGGCCTGCCATATCCGACCCTACGACCGCGCAAGAGAGAGCTTGAATTTCCTGCCGGCGGCCGCCGGCTCCTTGGCGGCCTTGCCGTCGGCTTGCGGGAAGATCAGTTTTTTCAGCTCCGCCGTGATCCTGTTGCCCGGTTTGATCTCGTTGAGCGGTACGCCGCGATCAATGGCCTCGCGCACCAGGCCGTAGTGATTGGGAATCGTCGTGCAAAACGCATCACCGAGCGCCTGCTCGATGTCGGTGCGGCGCAGGCCATGGGTGAACAATCGCTGCTCGAAACGATTGATGATGACCTGCGGCTTCGGGCCGTCGCCAAGCCGTTCGCGCACGGCCTCGACGAGCTGCTTGGCGTGGCGCAGTCCCGGCACGGTCGCCTCGGTGACGATGCAGAGCTGGTTGGAACCGAGCAACACGCTGTCGGTCCACGAGAACCAGGTGCGCGGCATGTCGAACACGACGTAGTCGAAATGCGACGAGACAAGATCGAGAAGCCGCGTCACGACGTCTGGATCGAACGAACGCATTTCGGCGGGCCGGTTCGGCGCCGCTACCACGGAGAGACCGGACGGATGCTGCGAGATCATAACTTCGAGTAATTGCCGATCCAGACGCTCCGGACGCGGCTCGATTTCGCCGAGATTGAGGCGCGGCTCGATGTCGAGATAGTCGGCGCAGGCGCCGTGCTGAAAGTCGAGATCGACCAGGCAAGTCGCGGTCTTACCCTGGGTGCCGGAATTGAGCAGCAACATGGCGGTTTGCACCGCGAGTGTGGTGACGCCGGCACCGCCTACGGCCGGCAGGAAAGTGAGAATCTGCGCTTCCGCCGTATCGCTCGCTGCCGGCTTTTTAGCGACCCGAGCGCAGGTCTGGGCCAGTTCGACCGGCGGCACCGGCTTGACCAGGAAGTCCGCGACGCGGAGCTGCATCAACCGGCGCACCACGGCGCCGTCGAAACTCGGCATCACCGCAACGACCGGCGGCCAAGTGCCGACACGCGCCACCAGCCGTTCGAGCGCCGCCATTTCGACTTCGTCGGACGGGTCGAGATCGGCGATCATCACGGTCGCACCTTCGACGTCGATCTCGGGGCGATCAGCCAGCCGCGCGTTTATGACGTCCAGGCCGATCTGCGCGCTGGTCCCGAACGTGGCGCGCGCCGTCGCCTCGAATCCATCATCAGCGGTCAGAATGACCACTCTAGCTTGGATCCCGGGAGTGACAGCGCGGCCGATACGCATGGTTCAAATCTGGCGCTTGGATAAAACGATCACTGTGACGCCTGCTGCGGCGGCGCGGTAACCACCGTCGTGGTCGTCGTCGTGCCGCCCGACCCGATGGTCGGCGCGGCCGCCGGTGGCGGAGCCGCTACTTGCACCGTCGCCGGAATCTGGTTGGCAGTCTGAATCTGCATCGAGTCGACCGGCTGGGTGACATTGTTGGTGCGGTAGCGCTCGACAGCTGACTGCATGCGCTGGCCGTTTTCGGCAATATTGGTATTGCCGCTGTGCGCCGGCCACGGATCGATGGTCTGCATCGCCTCGTTGGCGGCAATCGCATCGCCGGCGCCGAGCGTCACGCCTTCACGGTGGTCGAAATACATTTCCGAGCAGCCGCCCAGCGCGGTGCCGAGTGCGGCCGCTGCGAGAGCGGCCCCGATCAGACGCGTCGTGGATGTCGCGGCTAAGCGTGCTTTGAACTTGGACTCAGTCCTTGACCGACACATAGACGCCTCCCTTTTTCGGCAGATCGAGAATGTGACCGACATACGGGCGGTTGAGCGCGCCGGCGGCAAGCCGCACCAGCGCCGGGCTCACCTCGGCCTTGCCCATCAAGAAAAAGTCGATGTCGTTGCCCGGCTCGGTGCCGTCGAGCGGCGTGTGCGCGGCCACAGTCGCCGGCATCGGCCGCACGATATGCGGCGTCACCACGATCACCAGATCGGTCTCTTTCTTCTGGTACTGGCTGGACTTGAACAGCGCGCCGAGCACCGGGACATCGCCGACCCACGGTAGTTGATTCTGCGCATTGTTGCCGGTGTCTTCCAGCAATCCGCCGAGCATGAAGCTCTGGCCGTCGCGCAATTCGAGCGTCGTCGACGCCTTGCGTACCGTGAGACCGGGCACCGCGGTGCCGGCTACCGTCACGGTCGTGCTTGGATCGATCTGGCTGACCTCGGGCTTGATGATGAGGTTGATCAGGCCGCCATTGAGCACCGTCGGCGTGAACGACAAGCCGACGCCGTATGGCTGATAGGCAAACGACACCGCGCCGAGCGTGCCGACCGCGGGGATCGGAATCTGTCCGCCGGCCAAGAAGCTCGCGGTGTCGCCAGACAGCGCGACGAGATTGGGCTCGGCCAAGCTGCGTGCCAGGCCTTGCTGCTCGAGCGCGTTGACGGCGACCTGTAGCCGGTTCGACAGCGCGCCGACCAGAAAGCCGAACGGCGCCGAACCCGACAACACGCCGGCCGCGGTGATCGGAGACACGGTCAGCGTACCGGGGTTGACGTTCTGGCCGCCGCACGTGATCGAGAAGGCGCAACTGAGGCCGGGCTGCTGGAACGCGCCACCTGGCTGGGTGATCGGCAGGTTCGACGCCGGAACCTGGTTACCGACATTGGCGAGCGCCGAGTTGCCGAAATAATTCCACTGCACGCCGAGTTCGCGGCTCGCCTGCCGGTTCACCTCGATAAAGCGCACTTCCAGCATCACCTGCTGCTGCTGCATCACCTGGACGGTGTTGATGAGATTGGGGTCGAACTGGCGCGCCATCATCACTGCTTTATCGAGCGTCGTGGCGTCCGACACGGTGCCAGACAACATGATGCGGCCATTGATCGACGACACCTTGATACGGCCGCTGGTGAACTGTGCGATCTCGGCAACCAGCGGAGAGATGTCGGCAGACACTTCGATGTCGAAGATATCGACCGGCTTCTTGTCGGCGTCGTACGCCGTGACCCGCGTCGTGCCGCTCTTCTTGCCGAAGATAGACAGCCTGCGATCGGTGAGCGGATTGACATCGGCCACCGACGGGTCGCTGACCACGATATCGGCGATGCTTTGATTGGTCTCAACGTCCTGCGACTTGCCGAGCGTCAGATTCATCGTCCTGGCATGGGTCGGGCCCGCCAGGGCGATGTGCTGTTGCGCATGCGCCGCGATCGGCAACGGCGCAATCGTAGCCATCAGCGCCGCCATAAGCGCGGCGCCGCTGCGCCGTGCCAGCGCCTGGAGAATATTGGTGCCGTCCCGATGACGCCGGATACCGCCGGCGATGTTATCTTCGTTTTGGTACTGGCTGCTCACGTCGGCCTCCCCGCCGCTGCTTGTTGTCCCCGAACTCTCGTCCCAATCCACGCCGCGGTTTCATCCGCCCCCAAACCTTCATTGGTGCGCCACCTGCGGCGGCGGAAGCGCGGCCGAAGGCACTTTCTCGTTGTTGTTGTTATGCTCGACAGGCACACTGTATTGGTCGAGCGAAATTGCGTCCTTGGATACTCGTGTGACCACGACCGTCGCGAACTGCGACGTGCCGTGCGGGCCGGCTTTATTGGCCAGGTCCAGCGGCGAAATCTGTCGTGTCTGATCGTCCTTGGTCTCGCCGGCCTTGCGCAGCAACAGCGACAGCGTGCCGACCATGGAGGCAAGCGCCAGTTTCTGTCCGCCGCTCTCGTCGACTTCGAGCGTCACCGCCCTGACGACGGCGGGCTTGTCTGCGGTGTTGTCGGCCATCTGATCGACTCCCAGAACGCGCACGTCCTGCAACACCACGTCGTTGACCGAAACCTTCTTGTCGCCCGGCCGCGTCAGCACGACATCAACGTGGTCGCCCGGCAGCACGAAGCCGCCAACGTCGCCAACATCGTTGACACGAATGCTGACGGCTTTCATACCGTCCTTGAGCAGCGACGAGAGCGTGCCCCGCTGGCCTGGACCGGTAATGTTTGACGCCAGAATTGGTTCGTTGACGGCGATCGGGATCAGCACGACGCGCTTGGTGGCTGTTAGCTCGCCGATCTTGGCGAACGCGCCTTGCGGAATCGCATTGTCGGGCCACGGAATCTCGCGCAACGAGAACGAAGTGATCACGTCGCCGAATTTCAACGGCTTCGACGCAACAACCAGGGTGTGCGCTGGCGGCGCAGTTTTTTGCTGCGCCGCCAGATCGCGCATCGTTTGAGCGGCCCTATTGTTAAGCCAGGCATTCGCCAAAAAGACAGCGAGCAGTCCGAACACGACTGCAAAGCCGACCATGACGATGGTGCTGGTACGCACGCCTGTCCCCTGATGACGCCGAGAACTTGTCTATCTCGCAAGGAATTTGGAACGGCGGTGGTGTTGAATTGGTGAAATTGAGGCGCGTTCTCGGCCTATGCTGAAGATTACTTGAAGCGGTATTATTTATGCGCGGTGTATCGGTTTATTTGAACGCGAGGGATAACCTTTACGAATTTTCTCCGTCGCACGCTGCGCATCGGCGCCGCATTCAATAGGCGAACAACGGCGGAGGAAATGCGCATATGCGGTACGAGAGCTGCATCGTGTCGCGATGCACGCGATCTTTAACGGTCGCGGTGACACACCATTAAGGACGTGCGCCGGATACCGCCCGGTAACGATGATCAGACTCGCAAGAATCCGCGCGGCACGGTGTGGAACGGTTGGATTCCGGTTTCGGTAATCAAAACCATCTCGCCGGTCTGCACGCCGGCCATCCCGTCCTTGGTCACCACGTTGGGCTGGATGACGACCACCATGCCGGCGCGCAACGGTTCGTTAGGCACGTGCGCGCTCGGCCGGCTTTTCGAGCCGAGCACCGGCGGCAGATAGCCCCCGCCATAGCCGTGTAACAGATCGTCAATGATGGTGAAGCCTGACTGTTCAATAACGCTGGCGGCCTCGATCACCTCTTGCGGCAGCGTGCCAGCTTTGAGCACTGTCGCGACCGCGGCGAACGCCGCATCGGCCGCGGCGTGCAGGTCGCGGTAGAGCTGCGTCGGCTCTGCTCCGAGTGCGAAACTGCGCAGAACCTGGCCGGGGTAGTCCCAAAACGCGGCGCTGATCTCGGCGAACACGAGATCGCCGACCGCGACCTTGCGGTTGGCGGCGAACTGGGTTGGCACGCCGAGGCGCGGCGCGGCCATCGAGGTAACGCCGATGAAATGAATGACCGTGGTGCCACCGAACCGCACATAGCCGCGCTCGACGATGTCGCCAAGTTCGCGCTCGGTGACGCCGGCGCGCAGCCCGTCGCGCAGCGCCAGCATGCCGCGGTCGGACAGCGCAGCGCCGATGCGTAGCCAATCGATTTCCTCTGCCGACTTTACCTGCCGCAGGCCGGTATAGGCGCGGTTGAGGTTGGTGATCATGCCGAAACGGCCGGACAGCGTGGCGTGCTGCTCGAATGTCATCGGCCCGATCACGGCAACGCGGCCAGGTTGCGCCCCTCGCCCTTCCAACACCTCGATGGCCGCGCCGATTGACGACCTGCCGCCCCAGACGACTTTGGCGCGCGACGCGATCTTGCCAGCGAGCGGGGCGTGATTGACGTGCTGAACGAACATGGCGTCGGCCTCGCCTGGCGTGAATACGCCCACGGCCTCCGTCGTCACCGGCCAGCCCGTCAGCCACTGCACGGCGGAGCCGAAGCGGTTGGCGCCGCAGAAGATCAGATGATCGGCGCCATTCTCCTTCAGCAGGTCCGCAATGGCGTTGCGGCGCCGCGTCATTTCGGCATCGGAAAAACGCGGGTATTCGGCCTCGTGGATGGCGCGCAGCTGCGGCGCCAGGGAGAATTCGGGGGAGCTTTGGGAGGTCGTCATGGAGCCAGTCTAGGGGGCTGGGCTTCGCAAATCCATTTTGTTAATCGTCAGCGTGTCGCGCGGCGCCATTTTCCGCCCACGCTCAACGCGCGCATCCCAGGAGCAGTCACATAATGCCCTCGTCCTTGATCGACTCCGCCGTATTCCGCGACATCTTCTCGACCGAGGCGATGCGGAAGGTGTTTTCCGACGAGAACCGCGTGCAGAAATATCTCGACTTCGAGGCTGCACTAGCGCGGGCGCAGGGGCAGCTCGGCGTCATTCCCAAGGAGGCCGCCGAGGAAATCTGCCGGCACTGCAGTGCCTCGGAAATGGATTTTGCCAAGCTGAAGACGCAGACCGAGCGCATCGGCTATCCGGTGCTGCCGGTGGTGCAGCAGCTCGTGGCGCTATGCCACGATGGGCTCGGCGAATGGTGCCATTGGGGCGCGACCACCCAGGACATCACCGACACCGCGACCATACTGCAGATCCGCGAAGCCTTGGCTTTGGTCGAGACCGAGGTTTCCGGCATCGCCGACGCGCTGGCGGCGCTTGCAAAAAAATACCGCGACACGCCGATGGCCGGGCGCAGCAATCTGCAACAAGCCGTGCCGATCACCTTCGGCTACAAGATGGCGACCTTGCTGGCGGCGTTCGAACGACACAAGCAGCGGCTCGCCGAACTGCGGCCGCGCGTGCTGGTTGGCGAATTTGGCGGCGCGGCCGGTACGCTGTCGTCGCTCGGCGGACGCGGCCTCGAAGTACAGGCCGAACTGATGAAGGAGCTGAAACTCGGCCAGCCGGCGATCGCCTGGCACACGGTGCGCGACACCATCGCCGAGGTTGGCTGTTTCCTCGGCCTTGTCACCGGCAGCTGCGGCAAGATCGCCTTCGACATCAAGCTTCTGATGCAGACCGAGGTGGAGGAAGTCTACGAACCATTCCACCAGGGCCGCGGCTCGTCCTCCACCATGCCGCAGAAGCGCAACCCGATATCGTCGGTCTACATCACGGCGCTGACGTCCGTGGTGCGCCAGCAGGCGGCCGCGTTGCTCGAAGCCATGGTGGAAGATCACGAGCGCGCGACCGGACCGTGGGAAATCGAGTGGATCGTGGTGCCGGAGATTTTCTGTCTCGCCGCCGGCGCGTTGGCGCAGACCAAATTTGTGCTCACAGGCCTGCAGGTCGACGAGAAGAAGATGCGCAGCAATCTTGATCTCACCAAGGGACTGATCGTTTCAGAGGCGGTGATGATGGGGCTCGGCCCTTATCTCGGCCGCCAATATGCGCACGACCTGGTCTACGACATCTGCCGCGATGTCGTGGCCACGGGGCGGCCGCTGGTCGACCTGCTCGCCGAAAACAAGGAAATCGCCAAGCATCTCGACCGTGCCGCGCTCGCACAGCTGTGCGATCCCGCCAATTATCTGGGCGAGGCCGGCGCCATGGTGGATCGCGTGCTGGCGGCGCGCGCACGATAATTCAAGCTGGAGAGGAAATTCATGCAGTTCAGCGATAAGCTCAAAGGCCTGATCAGATCCGCATGGGATGACGGCGCACCATGCCTGGTGGCGACGCAAGGACCGAACGGCCCGAATATTTCTCCCAAAGGCAGCATGGTGGTGTTCGACGACGGCCATCTCGCCTACTGGGAGCGCTCGAAAAAGCAGGCGCTGGAAAACCTCGGCCACGATAATCGGGTGTGCGTGATGTATTTCAATTTCAAGGCGCAGCGCGACGGTGTGCTCGACTCGGGCTTTCTGCGCTTTTATGGGACCGCGCAACTGTACGAGAGCGGACCGGTGCGCGAGGCCATCTTCAAGTTGCTGCTGCCACGCGAGCAGACCCACGTGGGCGCCGACACTGGCATCGGCGTCATGGTCAAGATCGAGCGCGCGGCCGACGTGCGCGGCAAGCCGCTGCCGTGACCGGGGCGCTATGGCGCGGCCGATGTCCGCCTGCGAATGACGAGCATATAGCCGATCGCCGCCGCGCAGCAGCCGAAGAAGATTGTCGTGAACAGCGCTATGGGCCGGTTGGCCGGGTCGTCGGTGTACATGAAGATGCCGCCGGCGACGAACAGCAACGAGCAGACTTCCAACAGCCACAGGGCTCGACCGCCAAAGGCACGCGCCTGCGATGCCGAACTTTCGCCAAACGACATGGCCTCGCCGGCCGGCTGCAGCTTTGCCACCTGACGGTGCGCCCAGATCGCATAGAAGACGATACAGACCCCGGCGACGACAGCCGATGTGATGAAGGCGCGGAAGCCCGATGTGCCGACGATCCCCACCAGCATGACGATGTAATAGGTTTTAAGCTGACGGCGAAGGCGCTCGGCGTCCTGGTCCGAGGCGAGAACGTAACCGCGGCCCAGATAACCCCAGGGAAAGAACAGCCGCCGGCCGTCCTGCGCGGTCTTGAAGCTGCCGCTGGTCAGTCCGTCGAAATAGCCCATGAACGCCCCTCTGGTCGATGACCCTGCGTAGCAAGGCACGGCCGTCAGCGCCAGCTGCGTACGCCTGGCATTAGGGCATTCAGCTACAAAACGTTGAGGGGTCAACGCCGCGCCCTTACGCCGCGACTGTTCCAGCTCTCAGACCCATACCAGCCGCGACGTTTCGAGGATGCGCTCGAACTTGCGCCACTGGTCCTCTTCGGGGATCGAAATGCTGTCGAGGCCGCCGAAGCCGCATTGCGGGCTAAGCGCGAGTTGCTCGGCCGGCAGATGTTGCGTCGCCTCGCCGATGCGCCGGCGCAAGAGGTCGAGGCTTTCGAGATCGGCGCGCTTGGTCGTCACCAGGCCGAGCACCGCGATCTTGCCGCGCGGCACATAGCGTAGCGGCGCGAAGCCGCCGGAACGCTCGTCGTCGTATTCGAGCAGGACGCGGTCGTGCTTGAGCTGCGAGAACAACCGCTCGGCGATCGCATCGTAATGGCCTTCACGATGCCATTGCGGCATCACCTTGCCGGTCGCCGGATCGATGGTGCGCGGATTGCCCTTGCAGAGATGGATGCCGAAGGTAACGCCGTCGAAGCCGGCGATGACGGCGTTATCGGCGGCGATCGAACGCTCCATGTTCTTGGCCGGATCCTCGCCGCGCGAACGCATGCGCTCGAGCGACACCTTGTCGACGTAGGCGGTATAGCCCGGCGCATCGATCTGGATGTAGCGGCAGCCGGCCGCCACCAGATCGGTGATGATCTGCCGGGTGATCGCCACCACGTCGGCCATGAACGCATCCATGTCGGGATAGACGGACGTGGAATTCTGCCAGTCGAAACGCTGCGAAATGCGGTCCGGGCTCAGCACCGTCACCTTGACCGGCCGCGACGCGACCTTGCTGGAGAACTGGTATTCCTCAAGCGGCACGTTGCGCGTGAGTTTGAGCCGCTCGATGACGCGGCGACGCGTCCGGATCGCCGGACCGGGCGCGGTAAAATTCTGCTCGGCGCGCACCATCGGCTGCGCGCTCACGCCTTCCATCGACTTGTCCTCGGCGGGAACCTCGAAGCCGGACACCGACTCGCTGAAGCTTTCCTGAAAATTGCGCCGCCGCAGCTCGCCATCGGTGAGGATCGGATATCCGACCGATTGCTGCCGCGAGATGACGTGGCGGATCGCCTCGTCCTTGGCGCGGCCGAAGTCCCGCTCGGTGGATGCGCCGTTCTTGTAAGCCTCGAACACGCGCCGCAATTCGGCCGGCGCGCACAGCCCGCCGACCTGATCGACGCGCAGCTGCTTCAGATCTTCCGTCGTCGCCGCAATCATATGGTGCCTCGTCAATTCTTGATCTGCAGGTGCAGTTTCTGGACGATTGCCGCATAACGCGCGTAGTCGCGCTTCGTGAACGCGATGTAATTCGCCGTGCCGTCTTCTTCCATGATCATGCCGAGTTGTTCCATGCGCGCGATCATGTCCGGCTCGCGCATGACTTTGGCGACTTCCGTCTGAAGCCGCGCCACGATCTGCGGCGAAGTTCCCGCCGGCGCATAGAGGCCCATGACCGAGGCCACATCGAAGCCCTTGATGCCGAGCTCATCGCAGGTCGGGATCACGGGCGTCGATGCCGAACGCTTGAGAATACTGATGCAATAGCCGCGCAACTGGCCGCTCGCGATCTGCTGCATGACATTGGGAATGCCCGACCAGCCGACCTGGATTTCGCCGGTCAGCAGGCCGTTCACCATCGCGGTTCCGGCGCGATACGGCACGTGCAGCACGTCGATGCCGACTTGTTCGGCGAAAACCACCATGGTCATGTGATGGATCGAGCCGACGCCGGCGGAGCCATAGGTGATCTTGCCGGGTTCCTTCTTGGCAAGTGCAATGAGTTCGGTAAGCGTCTTGGCGGGCACTTTCGGGTTGGCAACAAGGATCGTCGGCACCGCCACCAGTCCGGTGATCGGGGTGAAATCCTTGTTTGGATCGTAACCGATCTTGGGATTGAGCAGCGGGTTGATGGCCATGATGCCGCTGTCCCCGGAGAACAACGTATAGCCATCCGGCGCCGACTTCGCGGCCGTGATCGCAGAAAGCGCGCCGCCCGCGCCCTGGACATTTTCGACGACGAACGCCACGCCGAAATCCTTGCTCATCCGGTCTGCCAGCATCCGCGCCATAACGTCTGGATTGCCGCCCGGTCCGGATGAAACGATGATGCGCACCGTATGGTTCGGATAGCGCGCGTCCTGCGCCACGGCGGCCGAAGCGATGCACGCCGCCAGCAGCACAACCGCGCGTAGGTTCGCGCGCATTTCTCATCCTCCCGGCCGTTTGATAGCCGGCCCCATATAATCGGAGGCGGAGGCGAACGTATAGCCACGTCGGGGCGACAGCGTGCCCGCGCGATCGCATGGCTTGCTATTCGAAACGAACAACGATGTCTTCGAGCGGAATGCCGGACGCGGTCGTTGTCCAGGTTTGTCCGGCCGTAATCGGCATCGCCAGCGTCAACGTGCCCGTCGAAATGATTTCGCCGGTGCGCAACGGTGGATTGTGCGGATCCTTGGCGAGAAGATCGACGAGATGGCGCAACGCATTCAGCGGACTGCCGAGCACGACCGCCCCGCCGCCTTTTTGGCTCACCGCGCCGTCGCAGGACAGCACAACCTCAAACGCAGCGAGTTCGCGTAGCCACTGCGCCTTGCGGGGCGCGACCGGATGCCTGTTGCCGACCAGAAGCCGGCCGTGGACGCCATTCGCCGCAACCACATCGGCGGCGGTGAACTTCCAGCCGGGAAAAATCGACTGCACGACCTCGTAGCCGAGCGCGATCCAGTCGACGCAATCGAGTAGCGCATCGTCGGTCATGTCCGCGGCAGGCGCGGCCTTCAGGCCGAACATGATTTCCGGCTCAATTCGCGGCTCGGCAAAATCGGCAGTCTTCACGGTTCTCGTTTGCGCAAGGTCGAATGTGGTGTGATCGGTGGCGTAGCCCCAGACCGGCGCATCCACACCGAACGCCTTCCACATGCCGAAATTGGTGAAGCCGATCTTGCGGCCGACGATTTTTTCACCACGCACCTCGAAAGCGGCGCGCAGCGCTTGCGTGACCCGATAGGCGTCGCTCAGATTGAGTCCGCGGGGCCGCGATGAGAATTGCGCAATCTGCTTTTTGCTCGCCAAGGCCGCCAGAACATCGTTGGCGATGGCCGCAACGTCAGCCGCGTGTTCGGAAGCCATGCGCGTCAGGTCGCCGCCGCCGGCGCCTTCTCGTTCGTGCCGGTCTCCGGCATCAGCGCCGCGGCTTTGAGGCCTTCCTGCACCTTGGGCACCGTCGCCTTCACGTCGGTGATCGGCAGGCCATGGGTCGGCGCGATCACCCTCACGTCGAGCCGCGCGATCAAGTGATCGAGCCGGTCGCAATAGGCGTTCATGTCGGCAAATTTGGTCCAGAACAGCGCGAGATCCGCAAATGTCGACGACACATCCGGCAGATCGAGCGAGACGGCTTCCTCGGCGACAAGGCCGCAATGGCCGTCCTCGTGATAGTGGCTGTAGGCAAAGCCGTCACCGGGAAACAGCACGCGCTCCCTGGTGTCAAAACCCCAATACGTCGTGCGCAGGTCGCGGATCACCGGCTCGACCGCCATGAAGCTGCGGCCGCCGAGATCGATCTCGTCGCCTTCCTTCATCCACCGCATGCGGTGTTCATACTGCGGGAAAGCCAGATGATAATCGCTGACGTCGCCGACGAGCAGCGCGTCCGGATGCGTCTTGAGCACCCGGCCGAGACCGCCGCAATGCGGCGTTTCCTGATGGGTGACGAACAGATATTTGAGCGGCGCGATACCGCGCGCGAACAGCTCGTTCATGTGCCGCTCGATGACCGGAAAATCCTTCGGATGCCCGGTCTCGACCAGGATCGAGGCGTCTTCGCCGGCGACCAGAAACGCCGCGTTATAGCCGTGATAAACCTTGCCCTTGTGGCGCTGCGCCAGGCAGTCGCCGATCCAGAACACGCCGGGCGCGATCTCCCGAGGCATGCGCTGCGCGACGGGCGTATCGAGCATGCTTTTGCTCAGAGGCTTGTCCAGCACGGTCTTCCTCCCTGGCCTTTAGCGGGATTCTGCAGCATGACGGTTGCGCCTGCAAGCGCCGCTGGAATCTGTGATAGTGGTATGTGGCGAGCCGCGACGACGGTAAGGGAGGGAACTGTGCCGCAGACGTTAGAAGTCCCGCAGGGTTTGCCGGCGGGCGCCAAGGTCGGATTCTACGAGAAGGGCGGCGTCCGCATCCGCTATGCTGAAATCGGCTCAGGCTTCCCGCTTCTAGCGACGCCCGGCGGCGGCTTGAACTCGCGGATCATCAACTGGCCAACGATGGCGGTGATCAACATCATGGAGGAGTTCAAGAACGATTTCCGCGTCATAACCATGGACCAGCGCAACGCCAATAGCGGCGAGTCGACGGGCCCGATCCCGGTCGACAATCCATGGGACGCGTTCGCGGACGATCAGCTCGGCGTCATGGACCACCTCGGCATCGCCAAGTTTTTCTTCTTCGGCAACTGCATCGGCGGCCCGTTCGGCATGAAGCTGATAGAGCGCGCGCCGCAGCGCGTGGCCGCTGCCATAATGAGCCAGCCGGTCGGGCACAACCCGGCACACCCGGATTACATGTACGATTCCGGTAAAAACGTCTGGGCCAAGGAATTCATCGAGCGCCGGCCCGACATATCAATGGCGACAATTGAGAAGTATCTGCACAACCTGTACCGCCTGCAGCCCGACTTCGTATACAGCGTGTCGCGCGATTTCGCGAAATCGTGCCAGACGCCGATGCTGGTGCTGCCCGACGATGTGCCGGCGCATCCGCTGCAGGTGTCGATCGATATCGCTTCGCTTTGCCCGAACGCCGAGATCACGGTGTTTCCGTGGAAAGAGCCGGCGGAATTGAAGGCCCGCACCATCAACCGCGCGCGCACGTTCTTGAAGCGATATCAGGCGGCGTAATCAGTTATCCGTCATCCTGAGGTGCGAGCGCAGCGACCCTCGAAGGATGCACGGCCAATCGAAATCGGCTCTTTGCCGATTTAGAGGATATTGAGTGCCAGATCGGCTGTAGCCGATCTGGGTGCCGTCGCCCTTCGAGGGCCGCTCCGCGGCCACCTCAGGGTGACGGTTAACATCATCATCGTTCCTCGTCTCTTGAGACATAGCGCGAGACCGCCACGCTCTTGTCGCAGGCTTTGAGAAAGTCATCGAGCATCTGGTAGTGGCGCTCGACGACGTTGCGGCCGGACAGAATGCAGCCGTAACCCGGCGCCAGCGTTTCGATGTCGTATTTGTCGAAAATCGCGCCGATGCCGCGGCGGATCGAATCGGTCGGCGCGCCGTCGAGCCACCAATAGCGCGTGTTGAGCATGAACGAGCGTACGGCGGCGGGCGACGTCGGATCGTTGTCGGCCTCGGTGACGAACCACGGTCCGCTCTCGCTGTCGCGCCAGAGATGAGTGAACAGGTCGGACGAGAACAGCGTCTTGGTGGCGTGATCGTAAAGCCAGCGCGTGGCGATCAGCCGGATCGGCGCGTTCATCACGTCGATCAGGCGGCCGCCTTTGCCGAGCGAAATCGTGTCGGCGCGGCTCACCGCGGTGACCTTCATCGATTTGAGAATGTCGCGGCCTTCCGCCTTGGCGCCGAAATCGAACCACAGCGCGGCATCGATATTGCTGGTGTAGCAGGTCTCGACGTTGAAATGCCCGGCAAAACTCTCGACGTTGTTGATCGACATGAATTCGTTGAGCCGCAGTGGGAACATCGACAGCGGCGAGCCCGGCGCGATCAGCGATTCGATCTCGGCGCGGATTGCCGGCTCATCCTTGCCGAAGCCGGTGTCGATTAGCATGGCGGCGTCAGGCTCGCGCAGCAGATATGAATTCGCCACTGAATAGCCGCGTGCGCTCGCCGGGTAGAAACTAACCCGGCCGTCGAGTGGGTAGGTATGCTGCAGGGCGTAAAGCTTGCCGGAGGCGAGCGTGGCGATGCTGCCTCCCGCTCCGCCCACCGCGCGCGCCTCCCCAGGCGTGTCTCCCGATGCGTATTGCATCACGTCCATGTCGGCCAGCTTATCGGTCTGTCGCTGCGAAGGGAACAGGGTTCGTTCCCAATCTTTGACTGCACCGCAATCATGGTGCGTATGATCGTTTTGCCCTTTGCGACAACCTCCCGTGACAACGCCCGCCGGTTCGCTTAGCCTCGTTACGTGAGCGCCGACGACTATCATCCATTTGTTCCGCAGCCTCCCGGATCCAAGATTGCAGGTCCGACGCCGCGCGAGCACGCCCAGGCGCGGATGAAAAGTCCGCGTGCGCAGGGGCTGTTCGGCAACTGGGAGCGGCTCTTCCATGAGCCGTTTCGCGGCATCACTGCCTCCGGCCAAGTCATCCCCGATCTCTATTTGACGCGGCCGGAGGACGCACCGACACGCGCCATGATCGAGGCTGTCAACGCGCTGCTGGCGAGCATGACGCCAGTACAAAAGCAGCGATCGTGCTTCCCCGTCGACTCGCAGCAATGGCGACATTGGCAGAACACGGAATTGTACGTTGAAGACTACGGACTGCGCCTGGACGAAGTCGGCGAACCGCTGCGCGACGCGGTCATGGCGGTGCTGCGAGCGAGCATGAGCGCGCATGGCTACCAGCTGTCGCGCGATGTGATGAAGCTCAACCGCTTCCTTGGCGATATCGTCGGCGGCCCGGCCGTGCTGGGAGAATGGAGTTACATCTTTTGCCTGTTCGGTACCCCGTCAACCACCGAACCATGGGGCTGGCAGTTCTTCGGTCATCACCTGATATTGAACTGCTTCGTGCTCGGCACACAGATGGTCATGACGCCGGCGTTCTGGGGCGCCGAGCCGAGCTATGCCGACCACGGCCCGTTCAAGGGCATTCGCCTATTCCAGGATGAAGAGCGCGCCGGCCTCAAGCTGATGCGCTCGTTTTCGGCCGAGCAGCAGAAGCGCGCCATCGTTGCGCATTCGATGATGGGCGGCGACCTGCCGGAAGGACGGCGGCATTTCGCCGACAACCTGCATCTCGGCGGCGCGTTTCAGGACAACCGCATCGTCCCCTATGAGGGGCAGAAGGCGGACGGCCTGTCTGCTTTGCAGCGGCGCGACCTGATGGACCTGATCGAAAAATACCTTGCGGTGTTACCCGAGGGTCCACGCCGTGCGCGCCTCGCCGAAGTCGAGCGCCATTTGCCGGACACGCATTTCTGCTGGATCGGTGGATTTGCCGAAGACAGTCCATTTTATTACCGGGTGCAGAGCCCGGTGACCTTCATCGAGTTCGACCACCACGCCGGCGTTTTTTTGACTAATCCAGAACCGGCCAAATTTCACGTCCACACGATCGTGCGGACGCCGAATGGCAACGACTACGGCTTCGACCTGTTACGCCAGCACTACGACCATTCGCCGCATCACAAGCCACAGCAGGCACTGCACCGCCATTCCCACGACGACGATTCATCGAAGGCTTAAGCGGACCCGAGCTGGGGAACTAAACCCCCAGATACCGCGACTTGGTCTCATGGTCGTCGGCGAGCTCGGCCGGACGGCAGTGATGCACAATCTGGCCCTTGCTGA
>Ga0335081_10005675_pt1 | contig 19784 bp, 17 predicted proteins | sample Lox_Sample_35_FD_206713 | JGI IMG/M metagenome (GOLD analysis project Ga0335081, IMG submission 206713) | Soil microbial communities from Loxahatchee National Wildlife Refuge, Florida, United States - Lox_Sample_3.5 | ecosystem: Environmental > Terrestrial > Soil > Wetlands | place: USA... | reverse complement strand
CATGAGATGCCAGGACAGTGGTCGCATCATCCTAGTAGAGGACCCCGTCCCACTCTCAATAATGTGACATGGACTCCGGGTCAACGCTGAACCCAACATTGAATAGACACAGGATCGAATTGCAGACACGAGTGTGAGCCAGACGCCCAGACAAATACGAAACCGAAACATTCGTCAGGAAATGAAGACCCTGGAATGCCTACGCTGCCACAAAATGATACGACTAGATGAATACAAGTCCCACTTAACCACCTGCAGCATCCCTCAAGCGACTCCGCCAGCTCCAGCTACGCCGCCACCACAAGCGACCGACGCGCCCCCTCCAAAAGAAGGAGCGCAACAATAGAGCCGGTGTCAGCGCAAGCACCCGACTATAGTTTTTGGAACCCTCAGAGAATCGAAAGCACCTGCCTCTGGCATACTCTCGTTATTCCTAACCAGTAACGGCCCAGACCGCACGTTTGCAGGCTACTTTCTTTCGCCCGCTATGATGCTGAGAGCCTCTTTGATTAGTTCGGAAATCTTCCCGAAATCGCCAGAATCTATGAGCTCCTTCTTGCAAATCCAGGTACCTCCCACCGCCCATGAACCAGCTCTAAGGTATTCGACCAGATTTCCGGCGTTTACTCCCCCAAGAGGCAGAAACCTTGCTTCGGGAAACACTGCCTTCATGGCGGCGATGTGTGCTGGGCCACCGGTTGAAGCTGGAAAAATTTTGATAACGAGTGGAAGATCCTTGATGCTTTCCTGGCACGATCCTCTTCTCGCTGCTGCTATTGCTCTCTGAATTTCAGACGGAGTGAAGACTCCCGGAACTGAGACAATCTTCTCTTTAGCACAGTATTCGACAATCTCCTCATCCAGATGTGGGGAGACAATGAAACGCGCACCGTTGGAAATGGCCTTCTTAGCCATTGCCAGAGAGAAGATTGTGCCTGCTCCAAGTAGGATTTCCGGTAGCTCTTGATTTAGAATTCTAAGCGCTTCCATTGCCTTTTCCGTGCGCATTGTTATCTCGATCAGACCTAAGCCTGCGTCGAGAATTGTTCTGCCGAGTTTCACGGTCTTGTTTGGATCATCGATTATGACGACAGGAACGATCCGCCCCCTTTTCATGACAGTTAAAACATCTTGCTGCATCATTCCATCAGCCCCTACCTTTGAACGCGTCCGGCCCCACCTTCTCTGACTAGAGTCTCGACCTCTTCCTTGCTGACGAGATTCATGTCAAAGGGCATGCTGTGTTTGAGGGCACTTGCAGCAGTGGCGAAATCCAACGATTCCTGATCACTCTTACCAGTTATGAGAGAGTAGATCAGTGCTCCCGTGAACGCGTCACCACTGCCTACACGATCTACGATGTTCGTTATGTCGTATCTCGTTGTAGTGCAGAGTTTTGTGCCGTCATATAGTACGGCGCTCCATGTGTTGAAAGTGGCGCTGACGCTACCCCTAAGTGTAATCGCGACTTTCTTGAGGTTCGGAAATCGTTCCATCAATTTTCGTGCAACTTCCCGGTATTTCTCTGGGGATACTTGGTTGGCGATCCTTACGTCGGCGCCCCTAATTCCGAATACTTTCTCGCAATCCTCTTCGTTGCCGATCGCTATGTCCACGCATGGCATAAGCTGGGACATTACCTCATTAGCTAACTTTCCATACTTCCAGAGCTTTCCTCTAAAGTTGAGGTCACAACTAACCATCAGACCATTCTTCCGTGCGGAATTGACGGCGATCAAACACTCGTCGGCAGCATTCTGGGATAGGGCGGGAGTGATGCCGGTGAAATGGTACCATTTCGCTTGCGAGAATATTCTGTCCCACGGAATGGATCCGGGTTTCACTTCAGATATTGCTGAATGTACCCGGTCGTAGATGACCTTGGAGGGGCGTTGATTGGCTCCGGTTTCAAGGTAATACACTCCGATCCTTTCACCTACCCTAAATATGTAAGACGTGTCGACCCCGAACCGTCTCACACAGTTCACAGCCGCCTGACCAATCTCATTGGCCGGTAGGCAAGTGACATAGGATGATGAAACTCCATAACTGGCTAGACTGACAGCGACAGATGCCTCCGCACCCCCGAAGCTAACATCGAAACTGTCGGCCTGCACGAAACGCCTAAACTCTGTAGTACTAAGTCTGAGCATTATTTCCCCAAAAGTGACAACCTGAGACAATTCGCGACATCTGCGGATACTCGGAGAAACACGGGATTTATTGCTTTGGATACTTGGTTGCGCTCCCTCTAAGAAAACCGCGCATTCCCACCACTATCACGAGATTGCGTCTCACGTTAGATTGCAAGAGACTTCGCCTAGTGAAGCGACCGGCGCGCCGATCAAGTCGATCATTAACGCGGTATTCGAAACATGCATATTACAAGAGTAATGGTGTAGAAACGACGGCGAATCTGGTTTGGCATCACTCCGAGAGCTAGGGGAGCTTCAAGTAATTCGGATAATGGAGCGCGCGCTTGGAACGAACCCGCGAACCGTCGTCGGATTTGGTGACGATGTCTCTGCCCTGAGACTTCCCGACGGCAAACTCGTCGTATTGAAGACCGACATGTTAGTTGGAAGTACCGATATACCTCCCGGAATGACGATGACGCAGGCTGCTAGGAAAGCGGTGGTCGCAAACGTTAGTGATCTGGCTGCTAAGGGAGTCCGCCCGCTCGCAGGTCTCGTAGCGCTAGGTTTGCCGCGCAATCTAACCAAAGTAGACATTCAGAGCATTGCGAAAGGACTTTCGAGAGCCGCAAGAGAATATGGATTCCCGATTGTGGGTGGCGACACTAACGAGTCAAAAGACCTGACCATATCGATAGCGCTGGTTGCTCTCACCAGCAAACAAAATTTGGTCCTGAGATCCGACGCGAAGGTCGGAGATACCGTTGCGGTTACGGGCCAGTTCGGCTCAGCATCAGCGGGACTGAAAGCGTTACTCAAGGAGCGCCTGCCCCCTGAGACCTTGGCGCCCGAAATTTCTCAAGCCGTCTACAAACCCCGCGCCGAACTGAACTTGGGACTTGCTCTAGCAAATTCCGGAGCACTGAGCGCTTCTATAGACTCTAGCGATGGTTTGGCCTGGAGCCTACATGAATTGTCAAGAGCAAGCAACGTTGGAATTGTAGTCTTTCACGTGCCGGTCAGTAGGGCCGCTCGAGAGTTTGCTAGACTTCACCATTACAATGCCAACGATCTGGCTCTCTACGGAGGAGAAGAGTACCATCTCGTAGTAACGGTCAAACCAAACAGATTCAATTCAGCGAAGAGAGCTGTCCGTGGGCGCCTTACAGAGATCGGTGTCGTAACGAAAAAATCAGAAGGCGTGCGGGTAAAAGCGATGGAAGGTTACAGCAAGATTCCGATGAGAGGATGGGAACACTTCAAGCTTCAAACGTAAATTTAATGACTGAATTTTAGAACCTCGCCCGGGATTAAGGAATGAAGTTTAACGTCCCATATTACGCACAAACTGCCGAGTTCAGCTGCGGACCCGCATGCATACTCATGGTCATGAAACATTTCAAGCCCAGCCTAGCGATCGACCGCACGTTGGAGTTTGAAGTGTGGCGACAATGCAACATGATCGGGGTCAAGGGTGCTGACCCGTATGGTCTCTCCGTGCCCTTACTCGATGTAGGTTTTGAAGTTCATCTCGTTACACAACGGAAGAGCGCGGTTAATCACACTTCGTGGAAACGGCGGCTCAAGAATCGTTTCGACTCAGAGGACGTGAAACTCAGCTTCTTTGGGATAAAGGAGAATCAGCGTAGAGCCCTCAGAAGGGGCTTGTCAGTCTCGTACAAACACCCAACGGTGTCAGACATGGTTCAAGGGATTCATGAAGGCGCCGTCCCCGTCGCTTTGGTTCACATGGGCGTCATCCACTCGTTGAATATTCCGCATTGGGTCGTGGTAACCGCAGCTGACGAAGAGAACGTGGCATTCAATGATCCATACCCGCCCAAAGGCCGCAAGGGCATTGAGCTCCCTCATGTGAAGTTTCAGAAAATTATAGACGACATTGGAACGAGGATAGGAATGACGCCGTCAATCCTCTTCGTTGGAAAATCTTAGCGTTAGCCCGTTTTAATTGGTTTGTATATACTCACTGCCGAAAATCAAGGGGGAGACTAAAAACCTCCAAAACTCCAGCCCGCCTAGATGAAAACAGGTTGGATCTAACCATTCGAGTGGCCGGCGAGTCGGGGGATGGTGTCATTCTCGCTGGCGAGGTTCTTACTTACGCTTCCTCTAGGATGGGACTCAAGATCTTCACATTCCGCACATATCCCTCCTCAGTTCGGGGAGGCCCATGCATGTACCAGTTGAGAGTGAGTGACTGGCACGCCTACTCTCAAGGCGACACCCTTGACCTCTTGGTCGCATTAGACACGGAAGCGATCTCATCCCACACGAAGGATCTTAAACCGGAAGGCGAACTAATCTTTGATTCAGATCGCACATCGAAGACCTACTCATCTCTGCACAAACACTCCTTCGGAGTGCCCTTTACATCGCTAGCCAAAAGCAAGATTGGATTTCCGAAATCTAAGAACATGATAGTCGCAGGTTACACGGCCGGCCACATTGGAATATCAAAGAACGTGATAGACAGCGTGATCAGAGGTACCTTTGAATCTCGAGGCGAGGAGGTTTTACAACGAAATCTTGACGCGATGAGTTTAGGCTTCAGCCTTGCACCGCCAAGAATCGAACCTAATCTCCTGAAGGCAATCCCCAACAAGATAGTAGTGACGGGTAATCAAGCGATCGTCTTGGGAGCTATCGCGGCCGGTTGCCGATTCTATGCGGGCTACCCGATCACACCCGCAAGCGACATCCTCGAAGGTATGGCGAGTTTTCTACCAGGTTTCGGCGGCTCAGTGTTTCAGGGTGAAGATGAGATTGCATCAATCGGGGCTGCAATAGGCGCGTCATACGTGGGAACGAAATCTATGACAGCCACATCAGGCCCGGGTCTGTCACTGATGACGGAGATGATGGGACTAGCGTCTATGGCGGAGATTCCTGTGGTGATTGTTGACGCACAGAGAGGAGGACCCTCAACAGGACTCCCGACGAAAACAGAGCAATCCGATCTGAATCATGCCTTGTACGGCGGTCATGGTGACGCGCCACGAATTGTTCTCGCCCCCGGAAACGTGGAAGATTGTTTCTATCAAACGGTGAGAGCGTTCAATTTGGCGGAACGTTACCAGCTTCCCGTTCTCCTTCTCACTGATCAATCTCTGGCCCAACTTACGGAGGGCATGCCCATGCCGGACATCGACGGCTTAACGATAGTGAACCGGACGAAAGCGGAGCTTTCCAACAACGGCTATCTACGATACGCAATAACTCATGACGGAATCTCCCCAATGTCCACGCCAGGAGAACCCGATGGAGAATATGTCGCAGAAAGTGTTGAGCATGACGAAGATGGTCGCCCTAGCGTTCGGCCACATGTCCATTCTGAAATGGAAGCGAAGAGATCTAGAAAATTAGAGACTGCAGCAACAGAACTTGCCGGCGACCCACTCAACATCACGGAGATTCGAGACGCTGAAGCGAAAGTTGGGGTGATTGGTTGGGGCTCTACACAAGGAGCAATTCACGACGCCATTCTACGGGCTAGAAAGAAATCTACGCGCGTACGCTGGTTGCAGTGCAAACTACTCAATCCTCTTCCCGAACAGCAGATCGCGAACTTTCTCAAAGGCCTCAGAGTGGTCTTGGTGCCTGAGTTGAATCACACATCTCAATTCAGCAAACTACTACAGACAAAATTCAGTATCCAACCAGTTGATTTCAACAAATCCGAAGGGATGCCGTTTACTCCACAGGAAATACTGAGGAAGATCGAGGAAGTGGCATAGATGACTGCACCGCAAAGCGAATACCGGAGCGACTACACCTCCTCTTGGTGCCCCGGCTGCGGAGACTACGGAGTTCTGAAGTCGGTCGATCTGGCGTTTCATGAACTGGATTTGAAAAACGAAGAGATTGTCCTAGTCTCCGGGATCGGATGCAACGGTCGCTTCCCCCACAATTTCAAGACCTACGGATTTCACACCCTGCACGGCCGAGTCCTGCCCATAGCACAGGGCATCAATATCACACGGCCCGAGCTTTCCATTGTTGGGATCGCGGGAGACGGAGATGCTTTCGCCATAGGAGGAGGACACGTGCCTCACGCGGCCAGAAGGAACCCTGACATCGCCCTCATTGTATTGGATAACGGGATCTATGGACAGACTAAAGGACAACCATCACCAACAACTCCTTTCGGATACAAGACAAGAGTGACTCCTAGAGGAAATCATGAAGACCCTATCGACATTAGCAAACTGGCTTTAGCTTACGACGTCTCATTCGTCGCCCGCGGATTTCCAGGGAAGCCCGACCACCTTGCACACTTAATTGCCGAAGGAATCAAACACGATGGCTTCGCAGTAATACACGTCGTTAATCCATGCCCTACCTTCCACGATACATGGAAAGAATACACATCGAAGGTAACAGAAATCGGCTCGTCACATGACGAAACAGACCACGATGCAGCAAGTAAACTAGTCAAGGTGAAGGACAAAATCCCCATCGGAATCATCTTCAGAGAAAAACGTCCAACGCTCAAGCAGCGACTGACACAATCAACACGCACTAAACTAGAAATAAGAGAGGTACTCGCATCGTTCCGCTAGTATGATTAAGACACGTTCAAAACCGACTACGGACTTTCAAGGCTTGTAAGAGCTCGATATCCTAATTTCTCTCGCACGAACGACGAAGAAGCATCGCCCAACATACGGTTGTGGCAATGCCAAGTGATGGAATCGGCAAGCAGGTTCGGCCGGAGGCCATACGCGTACTCAAAGCAGTTGATTTCGATGCAGAGTACGTCAATGCTAACATAGGCTGGGAGTTTTGGCGGCGTGAAGGAAACGCACTGCCTGATCGCGCGGTCTGAAACATTCAACCCTAATCATACGCTGGGAATGTCTCTCAGTCGAGTTGAGGATGATCATCCACCGTGCGTTAGGCTGGGTGGACAATGTGGGCACGCTACGAAGGGGGCCTCGTGGCAAATAGTGCATGGTATACACTCATCCTCGCCGTAAGCCCAGCCGCATTCTGCGCATCGCCCGATCGTGAATCTAGTCAACTCATCACCTCCGATGCTCAATTCCATGAGCGGAAAACGCTGGTGGACATTGATGGAGGTTCAACATGAGCACTCCTTCTTACTGTGTGACCTCCAAAACTCTCTGCGTACCTGAGGCGAGTTCGACGCCCCTTAGGAACGCTCTCCGGTTCAATTCTGTTGCCTTTGGGTACCTTTTGATGATCGCGGCGAGTAATGCTTCGCAGTGAACTACCTTGGTCTTCTGGGCAATGAAACCCAACACTACCATGTTTGCAACTACCCTTCTTCCGAGCTCCTCTGCAACGCTCAAGGCCGGAACTGAGAATAGTTTCCGGCCGTTGAGGGCGGCGTCGGCTTTCACCATGCTTCCCTCGATGACTATGGTAGCGTCCGGGGTGGTCATCCTCAAGTTGTCATCGAACCCGTCTTGCGATAGCGCGACCAGAATGTTCGGTTTAGTGACAAGTGGGTAGTCAATGGGCTCGTCAGATATTACAAGGTCTGCCCTAGACCATCCCCCCGTTATGTATGGGCTGTAGTCCTCGGTCATCACGGCTTCTCGATGCTCCTGCAAAGAGACCGCTGAGCCGATCAAGTATCCTGCAGAAATGATTCCTTGACCCCCGAGTCCTTGGAGTCGGATTTCCTGACGACTCACTTTGATCTCCCCAAAGCAGATTGAATCATTTTCTGTTCGATTTCGTGGTACGGTGTCTTCTTGATATCAACAAAGTTGCCGACCACGATTGGATCTGGCGGCCTCATCGACAGATCAATCTTGCTGAGATCTGCATGATCGTCGACGCGAGAACAGGTCTGGAAGTATTTCATCATCGACAAGGCATCTTCGAAATTGTTCAGATCTCCAAATGTGGGGGGGCAAGGGGAGACAATTTCTATGAACGCGAAACCTTCTACCTTGAAAGCTCTCAACATTGTCTTCAATAGCTGCCTAGCGTGGAGCGTTGTCCATCTCGCTACAAACGGCGCGCCTGTTGCTGCAACCACGAATGGAATGTTGAAAGAGGCCTCGAAGTTCCCATAGGGCGTTGTGGAAGTCCTAGCTCCCGTCGGCGTTGTTGATCCAAACTGGCCTCCAGTCATCCCATAATTGAAGTTGTTAACACAGAAGACGTTTAGGTCCACGTTTCGTCTTATCGCATGTATCAGGTGGTTACCGCCAATGTTGAAGAGATCTCCATCACCAGCAATCACGGTTACTTCGAGGTCGGGGTTGGCTACCTTGATACCGGTTGCAAATGCAATGGCCCGACCGTGAGTTGTGTGATAAGTGTCCAAGTTAAGGTATCCCGGCAGCCTCGCAGTGCAACCGATCCCTGACACGACAACATGCCTATCCGGAGGAACCCCTGAGGCTCGTATGGCCTCCACCAAGCATCCTGTTACGATTCCCAGTCCGCACCCAGGACACCAAATGTGCGGTAACCGATCTGATCGTAGTAGTGTATCTTTAGGATTTATTGGAAGTATCCTTTCGAGTTCTCTTGTTTCGAGTTGAGTCATTCTACAGCTTCTCCAATGCTGAATAGATCTTTTCAGGTGGAATCAAGGCACCAGCTGGGTGATGGACGCCCACGACGGGGCAACTCGCAAATTCCCTAACTACATGTTCGAGTTGACCATAGTTTATTTCAGGTACCAAAATTGCCTTGGCACCTTCGCTCAAGGTTTCGATTTCTCTCTGAGGGAATGGCCAAGGCGTGATCAGCCTCAGAAGCCCGACCTTCTTACCTTTCCGACGAGCTTCCTTGACAACATGAAGGGCTGATCGTGAAGTTGAACCATACGCAACAACTATTGTTTCTGCGTCTTCAGTCGAGTACTCCTCCGTCTCCACAATTTTGTCCACATGATTACGAATCTTTCCAGTCAAGTGATCCAGCATTCTTTTGGAGACCAGGTTATCTAATGAGGGATACCCATGCTCGTCATGCGTTAGGCTGTCGACGTTAACGTGGAAGCCCTCCCCAGCTACCACCATCGGAGCAAAATCGTCGTCGTACGGGAACGGCAAGAATTCTGAGTTGGACTTCACAGGTTTCTTCCGATTCAATATCTCGATACTGCCAGGCTGAGGAATGATTAGTTTGCTCGTCATGTGCGCGATTACTTGGTCGGCCATCAGAAAGGTTGGAGTTCGGTATTTTTCCGCCATATTGAACGCCTTGATTGTAAGATCGAACATTTCTTGTACGCTGTTTGGCGAGTATGCGATGACTTCGTAGTCTCCGTGAGATCCCCATTTGACCTGCATCATGTCTCCTTGTCCCGTGAGAGTTGGAATCCCGGTGCTCGGTCCAGCTCTTTGCACATTGACCAAGACGCAAGGAGTCTCGGTAATCACTGCCATCCCGATGTTCTCCATCATCAGCGAGAAACCCGGTCCCGAGGTCGCAGTCATGCTCTTGGTCCCAGCGTTGGACGCGCCAATTACCGCGGCGATGCTTCCGATTTCGTCCTCCATCTGGAGATAGTGCCCTCCGACTTGTGGCAAACGTCGGCTCATGTACTCAGCAATCTCTGATGATGGAGTGATAGGGTAACCACCGTAGAAGCGACAGCCAGCCGCGAGCGCCCCTTCTGCGCACGCGTAATTTCCTGACATGAAGAATTGTCCGGTGAGCCTCTGCGTCGACATAGGCTTCCCCCGATCCACTAATTATTTCCAATAATGAGGAAGTAGAGTTGCGTAATTATTAGATATAGTACTTACACCAAGAACTATCTCTATATTTAGACAGTATCGCGAACAAATTGGCAGCATGGGGCTCTGCCGTGAGCCATCTTGTTCAGGATTTGGACGAGAATATGAAGCGCGGCAGCGTAAGCCTTGCCTCGCCGACAGTCAGGCAATGGAAACCCACGATTACAGGCCGAACACCCATCTTCCCCCAACAATCGCTGAAACTTCGAGATGCGACACCAGTCGTAAACGAGGAACGATGCAAAGGCTGCTCGTATTGTATTGAATTCTGCCCTAGGAAGGTTCTCGAGTTAAGCAAGCATCTGAACAATATTGGAATTCATCCTCCGCGCGTCAGAGACGAGACCTTGTGTGTCGGATGCGGTGTTTGTGAGGAGATCTGCCCCGACTTCGCGATTTTCCTCGTAGATAAGAAAAATGTTGGTGAAGATTGAATTGACAGCTGAGAATTCCGGGGTTACGGTCTACGTTTTTGGTAAGCAATATCGCGTCCCCGAAAACCTCACGATTCTAACAGCAATGGAACGGCTAGGTTATCGTCTGCTCAGAGGCTGCGGATGCCGTAGTGGTTTCTGCGGCGCATGTGCAACTGTTTATCGAATCCAGGGAGATTACAGGCTGCGAACAGGATTGGCTTGTCAGACACCCGTGAAGAACGGGATGGTGTTCTCAATGCTTCCATTCCATCCAGCCACCAAGGCCCGCTACAACATCAAAGAACTCCGAGCTGACTCATCCTCAATTATTCGATACTACCCCGAGATCATGAGGTGTCTGCAATGCAACTCGTGCACCCGAGCCTGCCCACAAGATCTCCCCGTTATAGACATTGTAGGAGCGGCAATGCGCGGAGACATTGAAAACGCCGCGGATCTCTCGTTCGACTGCATAATGTGTGGTCTCTGTGCCACGCGATGCCCCGCAGAGATAGTCCAATACTACGTCGCAATCTTGACGAGAAGACTCTACGGAGCTCACTTGGCTCCAAGATCCAAACACCTTCAAGAAAAACTTCAGCAAATCAAAGCTGGTGCTTACGACAGTGAGCTTGAGCGGCTAATCCATATACGGACAGAGGATCTGAAAGACCTTTACAACGCACGACAAATCGAGAAGGAGATTGCTTGAGTTGGCTGTGCAATCCCAGCAGTGGCGAACGGTAATCTCTTACAGCGAAGAAATGCGTCGGTCGATCGACAAGGTGACCGTTACCAGAAACGAACGAATGAAACAGACATACCCCAAACTCACGCCGGATGAAAAGAAAGCGTTACTCGAAAAATACCACCCAGACTACAAGCCCGGAACAACACGAAAACTTGTCGTCGGACCAAGCAAGGGAGATTCAATCGTTAACGAGATGGGCGATATTGTTGAGGCGTATAGCAGGATAAATCCCGAGAAAGTGGATCTCTCCACAACACATATTCAAACTGACGTCTTGATCATTGGCGGAGGCGGCGCAGGAGCCGCAGCCGCGTTGGCAGCCCACGAACAGGGTGCAAGCGTACTGCTGTGCACCAAGCTGCGGTTTGGAGATTCTAACACGATGATGGCACAGGGTGGAATCCAAGCTGCGGACAAGGAGAATGATTCTCCGACCACCCATTATATCGATGTAATGGGAGGTGGAGGATACACCAACATTCCTAGCCTAGTTCGGACGCTCGTCATGGATGCCCCCTCAATCATTGAATGGTTAGAGGATTTGGGCACGATGTTTGACAAGGAACCGGATGGCACATTCATCACAACTCACGGGGGTGGAACTAGTCGGCGTCGCATGCACGCAGCCAGAGATTACACCGGCGCAGAGATCATGCGCACCCTTCGTGATGAAGTGATCAATCTAGGCATTCAAGTTGTAGAATTCTCGCCTGCAATCGAATTGCTCACAGATGATGAAGGAAACTGCGTCGGAGCAATTCTTCTTAATATGGAGACCGACGAACAGATAATCGTCAAAGCAAAAGCTACGATACTCGCAACGGGAGGCTCAGGCAGACTTCACTGTCAAGGATTCCCCACAACGAATCATTATGGAGCAACTGGGGATGGTCTCGCTCTGGCTTATAGGGCAGGATGCAAACTCGCGTTCGTTGACACAATCCAATATCACCCCACAGGTGTCGCCTTTCCAGAACTCATCTCCGGCCAACTCATCACTGAGAAGATGCGAAGCATTGGAGCTCAAATCGTAAACGCGGACGGAGAACGGTTCGTTAACGAGCTTGAAACGCGAGACGCCGTCTCTTCAGCCATAATTAGAGAGTGTAAGGAACGCAACCGAGGCGTCCTGACTCCAGGAGGGCTAGTAGGCGTGTGGCTTGACACCCCCCTCATCGATGTTCTTGGGGGCTCGGGGAGAACACAACGCCTCGTCCCTGCAATGGTTCGCCAATTCAAACGATTCGGAATAGATCTAACCAAAGACCCGGTTCTAGTCTACCCGACACAACACTACCAAAACGGTGGCATCTTAATCGATGAGAATGGACGCACAAATGTTCCGAACTTGTACATTGCAGGAGAGGCAGCGGGCGGGGTGCATGGTAGAAATCGATTGATGGGAAACTCTCTACTCGGCATCCTAGTTTTCGGAAGACGCGCTGGAGCCGACGCCGCACGCAAAACCCGAATCCCCGTGGGCGGCAAACCGACCCTCAAACACGTCATTCGATTTCACAATGAGTTAGCCGCGGCGGGTTACAAGCCTGAGCGACGCACTCCCATGCTTCTCCCGGACTACAGAAGCAAGGAAGCAAAAATCAGGCTGGAAGCTTTCGCTGTGAGAGGTTGGGAGTAGTTTGCCAAGCATTCTCTCAAGCGCTCTTGTCGCAAGCGCATTCCTCCGTAAGGTGGAGACAATCAGCGGCCAAAATATCGCGCTCTGCTATCAATGCGGGAAATGTTCAGCCACATGCCCTCTAGCCTCGCAGATGGACTTACTTCCCCATCAAATCATGCGCTATCTGCAGCTTGGATTCGAGCAAGTTCTTGATGCAAATTCTCCTTGGCGGTGCGCCACCTGTTTCTCGTGTGAAAGCCAATGCCCAAGGGGCATTGATCTGAGCAAGATCTGTGAAGCTCTGCGCACAATCAAACTTCGTAGGGAACCATACGAAGTGAAAATTGAACAGGTTCCCGAGAAGATGCCCGAACAGGGCCTGGTCAGTGCTTACAGGAAGCTCAGCTCCTATTGAGGTGGAGTTGGACGCAGTCTTACCTCTATTTTCCAGGTTGCTCCCTTCGAACGGTTGCGAGAGATTTCGACCAATCAGCAAAGGCCTGCGCTAAAGAGCTTGGCTTCGAACTGAAAGAGATGCAAGGATGGCTCTGTTGCGGCGCCGTGCTCTCAAACGTTGATGACAACCTCATCACTAAAGCCGGTCCAAACCGGATCCTTGCTAGAGCCCAGCGCGACGGCAACACATTGGTGACTCTATGCGCTGGCTGTTATAATGTTCTCAAGAGAACGGATCTACACGCTAGACAACTATCCTCTACGCAGCAGGCGATCAACCTTTTCAATGAAGAGACATTCAACGGCGGAGTGGATGTAGTTCACTTTCTGGAAGTCCTCAGAGACCGTATAGGTTTTGACAAGATAGAAAAGGCAGTCAAGGTCCCGTTGAAGAGAGCCCCGGTCGGCGCCTACTACGGATGTCTGCTGCTCCGCCCGTTTGGAGAAATGAAATTTGATGATCCCAATCGTCCATCCATTCTAGAGAACCTGCTCACCCGCCTTGGATGCGAACCAATCGATTATCCAGCACGTACGGATTGTTGCGGCTCATACCTCAGCGTTGGCTCCCCCGAAGACATTCAACCACTCTCTCAGTCCATCATTAGTTCTGCTCGCGCAAGCGGAGCCAAACTTTTGGCGGTAAGTTGCCCACTTTGCAAGTACAATCTAGAAGCAGGTCAAGCCGCCCAAAATTCCAATAGACCTCTGCCAATCGTGTATTTTACTCAACTTTTGGGACTGGCCTTAGGTATAGAGTCTAAGGAGCTGGAACTGGACGCTCAACAGACGCAAGCCATTCTCGAAAACCAAACCACAATCAACTCGGTGAACAGAAAGTGAGTAAACGAGTGGGTGTCTTTGTCTGTCACTGCGGTCTGAACATTGCAGGAATGGTGAACGTCGAGGAGCTCGTTGCCAACGCAGGGAAGCAAACTGATGTCGTATTCGCGGTGGACCACAAGTACTTGTGTTCAGAGCCAGGTCAGACTCTAATCAAAGACAGTATCAGACAGCAGCATCTCGACGCTGTCGTGGTCGCAGCATGCTCCCCGGCAATGCATGAAACAACCTTCAAGAACCTCACTCAATTAGCTGGTCTCAATCGGTATAACTGCGAAGTATCGAACATACGAGAACAGAACAGCTGGGTCCACGACAGTAAGGACCAGGCCACGGCAAAAGCACAGAGACTTATCAGCCAAGCTATCGAGAAAGTCAAACTCAACGAGCCCCTCCAGCCAATCACAGTTCCAGTTACCCGCCAAGTCCTCGTGATTGGAGGAGGAATCGCAGGAATACGGGCGGCCCTAGATGTCGCGAACGCCGGTATCCAAGTCTACCTCGTAGAGAAGTCCGGATCTATTGGCGGTAGAATGGCCCAACTCTCTGAAACATTCCCAACACTCGACTGTTCAACATGCATCCTCGGACCTTTAATGGCAGAGGTCTACAGGCATCCGAAAATCAAACTCCTACGCCTTGCTCGGGTTGAGGAAGTAAAGGGGTATATTGGCAACTACAAAGTCAAGGTGCGCCAAGAGCCGCAGTACGTTCATGAAGCCAAATGCAATGCATGCGGCGAATGCGCCAAAGTCTGCCCAGCGGAGGTTCCAAACGAATTCGACCTTGGCTTGACTTGGAGAAAAGCGATCTACACACCCTTCGCACAAGCCGTCCCGCCAGCCTACGTTCTCGACGCGAGGAATTGCCTAGGCCTACTGCCTCAGGCCTGCGGGGAATGCCAAGAAGCCTGCGACAAGTTTGGAACAAGCTGCATAGACTTGGACGCTTGGCCAAGAGTCCACGAGCTTGATGTCGGAGCAATCATAGTGACCACGGGCTACGACCTTTACGACGCAACCAAACTGACCGAATACGGATTCGGACTATTCCCCGACGTAATGACTAGTTTGGAGTTCGAGCGAATGCTCTCAGCCTCAGGTCCAACAAATGGAGAAATCAAGAGACCTTCAGATGGTCGTACCCCGCGTGAAATCGTCTTCATCCAGTGTGCGGGACAGCGTGAACCCGAAACGGCGTTACCCTATTGCAGCAAGATCTGCTGCATGTATACCGCGCGGCATGCGATGATGTTCCACCACAAAATACCCGACGGCCAGGCATACGTTTTCTACATGGACATCCGCGCTGGCGGAAAGGGCTACGAGGAGTTCGTCAAGCGCTGCCAAGAGGAGAAAGGTCTCCTCTATCTTCGCGGTCGTGTCTCTAAGGTGTATGAGGAAAACGGCAAGCTCATTGTAAAGGGTGTGGACACGCTTAGTGGAAAGTTGGTTCAAGTTATCGCTGATCTCGTGATACTCGCCGTCGGCATGATTCCAAGTGTTGAAACGCATCAACTTGCGAGCACAATCAAAGCGTCTCTAGATCCAAACGGGTTCTTCTCCGAAGCACATCCGAAGCTTAGACCACTCGAAAGTCCGACAGCAGGAATCTTTCTAGCCGGTGCGGGTCAAGCACCAAAAGACATCCCGGAAACAGTCGCTCAAGCTAGCGGCGCAGCAAGCAAAACCTTAGGGCTTCTCGCCAACCCGACCCTTGAGCGCGAACCAACTGTCGCCCAGGCTGTAGGAGAACAGTGTAGCGGCTGTGGAATCTGTATCCCCCTGTGTCCCTATGGGGCATTGAGTTTGAACGCTCAAACGAAAACTGTTGAGGTCTCGGAGGCTCTTTGCGAAGGGTGCGGGACTTGCATAGCCTCCTGCCCATCAAGTGCACTGACGCTACGAAACCTTACGGATGATCAGCTTATCGCGATGATTGAGGCGACCGTACAGTGACAGTTGAAAGTAGCAGCTTCGAGCCTAAGATAGTCGGACTTCTCTGCAAGTGGTGCTCCTATGCAGGAGCCGACCTCGCTGGCACTAGCAGACTGAAGTATCCGGCCAATATTACCACGCTGCGAGTTAATTGCTCGGGTCGCGTAGATCCCGCCATTGTACTCAAGGCTCTAACATTGGGGGCTGATGGCGTCTTTATCGGGGGGTGTCATCCCGGTGACTGCCACTACACGAATGGAAACATGAAAACCCTGAGAAGATTCAAACTATTGCAGAAACTTTTGGACCAGTTTGGAATCGAGAGAGAACGCGTCCGATTAGAGTGGGTCTCGGCTTCGGAAGGGGAGAAGTATGCCCGTGCTGTTAGAGGAATGACAGAGGAGCTACGTCGTCTCGGACCGCTCAATTGGAAAATGGAAACTCCAGCACTTGCTTGATGTGGCTGAGACTGAGTAAGTCTGAGTGTGACAATCCAGAAGCCGAAATCCAAAATACCTCGCGAATGAGTGCGACAAATAAGAACGTCGTCAGTTTGAGTTAGCCCAAGTTTGCTGGAATGAAGAGTGGACAACAAACCAGTTCTGCTCATTGGCTTGGGTAATCCCATTTTGGGCGATGATAGTGTAGGTATCTTTGTAGTGAGGATACTCAAACAAAGAATTCTCGATAGAATAGGGTTCGATTTCAAGGAGCTAAGTGTGGGCGGGATTAGGCTAGTAGAGGAAATGTTAGGATACGATACGGTATTCGTTGTCGACTCGATCGCTTCGGAAGGCACGAGCGGCCAAATCCGCGAATTTTCGCCAGAAGATTTCAAGGAGTCGCAGTACGAATCGTCACCTCATACTACTAACTTTGCCACGGCCTTAGAACTCTACAAGAAGCTTGAGCCTGATCGAGTGCCCAAGCTAATCAGAATCTTCACAATAGACGTCAAACCAGACCTCACATTCCGGGACGCCCTAAGCTCATCAGTGAGAACGGCCGCCGAGGAACTGGCACAGCAATTGGTTCGAGAAATCGAAGCTCTCCTTAAGTGAGAATGTGACTCATCAAATAGAGAATATTCTTCAATTTTGTTTCACTGTACTAGTATATTCTCTACGAAAAGATGTTGTCTCAAATACTTCTAAATGGAGTTCTCTTAAATGGCCAATCCAACTCATTAATCTCGTTGGACATTGCCTTATGTCCTAGTCGATTATAGTAAGTGCAATGGCGACGGGTCGTGTACAACGAGTTGCCCAAACTCAGCATTCGAACGAGTGGTGAACTGGTGCAAGCCCAAGGACACCGTCATAAAGAACTCAACTGCTATTGAATGCTTTTATGAACACGTCCTCTCCAGCCCGTTTCCGGTCCCTGCTATCATAAGGTATCACGTGCCAGAATGCTATCTCTGTTGGCAGTGCATCGGAGCCTGCCCACACCAAGCAATCGACGTAGAATACGACGACTTAGACATCCGTGAGACCTTGATAACACCAAAGGCTACATAGACGAAGGACCTAGCCCTTCGAAGTCTGGAACGCAATGACCCTGGTCTACGCCTGCATTGCTCCGCATGGAAGCGAAACAATAGAAAAACTCACCACACCGTCCGTCGCCCACAAGTTTCGAAAGACACGAAACGGTATGCGAATTCTGGCTAGAAAGGTTGGAAATGAAAAACCTGACACGATTGTAATTGCTACACCCCACAATGTTCGACTGAGTGAAACCATTGGCGTCGTGACATCAGAGAACTCTTCTGGCATCCTAAGGACATCTCCGCGGTCCCAAGCATCTGTCAGCTTGAAAGTCAAGTGCGACTCGAATTTCGCGAGCAAGCTAGTCCAACGCTCTTCCTTGAGAGGTCTTCCTGTAATTGGAGTGAACTACGGGACCAGCGAAGGCGTCTCATCTGATCTTCCAATGGATTGGGGGACGCTAATACCGCTCTGGTTCATGATCCCGCGATGTAAGAAGAAACCAAAGATTGTGATTGTGACTCCCTCTCGCGAGATTCTACTTCGAAGGAACTTCGAGTTTGGGCGTTTGATTGCTGACGAAGCAGAGAGTGAACGCACTCGACGAATCGTTTTCGTGGCCAGTGCCGATCAGGCTCATGCCCACAAGAAGACAGGCCCCTACGGGTTTAGCTTGAAGGCAAAGCAATTCGATGGACTTGTCTTAGAAGCGTTGGAGAAGAATCGCATAAGCGAGATCCTGAACTGGTCACCTAAGTTGATTGAAGCTGCGAAACCTGACAGTCTTTGGCAGATGGCTATTCTAGCGGGCATAGCAGACAAGGTGAAACTAAGAGCGGAACTGGTTTCTTACGAAGTCCCCACTTACTTCGGCATGATCTGTGCACATTTTAGAAGGGTATGATAGGCAATGGTCGAATATCAGCTATCGAAGTCGACGAAACTCCTCAATTGGCTCACATAGGCTAAGCACGTAATTCTCTATAGAATACGTTGCGTACACTTAGCTAGATGTACGTCGGCCCCTAATCTCATGGGAACGCGAATGACTGTTAGTTCCCTTGGCGGACGAATTTCCTCGCACCCAATCCTAGATATACCGAAGAAACGCGAGATACACTTCCTTTGGGAGGGGAAAACTCTCTCTGCCACTGAGGGGGAGGTTATTTCTTCGGCGCTAATCGCCCAAGGAATAAATTGTTTCGGCCACCACCACAGAGATGGTGCTCCGCAGGGAATTTTCTGCGCCAACGGCCAGTGTTCGCACTGCCTCGTAATAGCAGACGGAGTTCCAGTAAAGGCATGCATGACGCTTACCCGCGATGGAATGGACATCAGACCAGCGAACAGTCTCCCAGAACTTCCCCCGGAAGACGGGTTGACAAGATCGGTTGAGGTACCAGAAGAATCCACAGACGTTCTCATAGCCGGCGGTGGACCTGCGGGCCTGAACGCCGCACTAGAACTCGCGAGGAACGGAGTTGACATCATTGTCTGCGATGACAAGTCTGAGATTGGCGGAAAACTCACACTTCAAACTCACAACTTCTTCGGCTCGGTGCGTGAATGCTACGCTGGAACAAGAGGAATCAGCATAGCTAGAAAACTCGCGGGGGAGCTACAACAATTCAAGAATGTTAAACTTTGGCTGAACTCACCAGTCGTTGGGGTATTCTCTGACGGCAAGTTCGGCGTAATTAACAATGGAAGGTATACCCTCATTAAACCGAGACAGTTCCTTGCGGCCACTGGCGCTAGAGAGAAAGCACTTGCCTTCGAAGGCCATGATCTTCCCGGAGTTTTTGGTGCCGGCGCATTTCAGACTCTTGTCAACCGTGACTTGGTGAGACCTTCGAGTCGGGTTTTCATCATAGGTGGAGGAAACGTCGGTCTCATAGCCGCGTACCACGCGGTGCAAGCGGGAATCCATGTTGTTGGGCTCGTTGAAGCGATGCCCAAGGTCGGCGGTTATACTGTACACTTGGATAAGATCAAACGCCTCGGAATCCCGGTCTTCACTTCCCATACAGTAATCAAAGTGTCTGGAAACGGACGTGTTGAGAAAGTTGTGATCGCAGGAGTCGATGAGAAGTTCAGACCGATTGGAGGAACGGAACGTAGCTTTCTTGTTGACACAGTACTAGTCGCAGTGGGCTTGAACTCCGTAAACGAGTTGACGCAGCAAGCTCGAGAAATGGGAATTGAAACTTACGAAGCAGGAGACGCAGAGCTAATCGCTGAGGCTTCAGCCGCGATGTTCTCCGGAATGGTGACGGCAAGAAGAATGCTACAAGCCTTAGGACGAGAACTTTGCGTTCCCAAACACTGGTCAGATATGCTCGCCACATTGCGAAGAAAGGCGGGTCCTATTCACGACTTTAAGGAAC
>Ga0335081_10005674_pt1 | contig 19785 bp, 31 predicted proteins | sample Lox_Sample_35_FD_206713 | JGI IMG/M metagenome (GOLD analysis project Ga0335081, IMG submission 206713) | Soil microbial communities from Loxahatchee National Wildlife Refuge, Florida, United States - Lox_Sample_3.5 | ecosystem: Environmental > Terrestrial > Soil > Wetlands | place: USA... | reverse complement strand
CTTCGACAAGCCCTGGATCGCGTCGACACGCAGCTCGACCTGCTAATTTATGAGGCTTTTCCGCTTCCTAAAGCTGGCTGAAAAACTTGACACTTTTAGATAGAAGTAAACTACATTAGACGGCTAGAGGCATGCACACGCGATGTAACGCACCATGCCAATTATAGACCGTAATCTGGGACGCACAAGTGCTGTGCTGTGCGCAAGGAGTCGATGGTCCTCGAAGTCGATCCGCGCAGCGTCCTAACTGCCATCAACAGCTCAACCAGGGTGCCGGTGGCGGGGGAAAGCACGGTCGGACCAGTGAACGCATGCAGAAATCGCTTCAAGTGGATGTCCGAGATGCTCATCAAGGGTGGAACGACCCCGCGCGCAGCTCGATGGGGCGGCCCACTTTGAACGCCCTGGAATTGTGAAACGGCTGCCTGGAGCTATGCTACAGGATAACAAAAGGGCGCTTCGGTACACCTTTCTTATTCGGTGGAAGGCCTGCGAAACTTTAGGCCGGCTCAGGCGGCCAGTTTGCGGCTTGCTGCATCCAGCGCCAGGCGCGCCCGGCAGCACCGCACCACGTCCTCGATCTCCAGCTCGTAGCCGGGATCAACGAACATGCTCCAGACGGCGTCCAGATCCTCTGGCATCTGGTCCACGAGCGCGTTCAGTTGGCCACGGTGTTCGAGGTCGCAGGCGGCGACCAGCGCTCGGATGTAGGCGTGGAATTCCGCCGGACGAGCCTTGTAGGCGGCGCGTACCTTGGCGGCGTAGGCGACCGAGTCCACGCCGGCCTTCACGTGCTTCCAGCGTTTCCAGCCGGCTCCAGCGCTTCGCAGAACTTGGCCGTCGCTCATGATCGCGATGCGGCAGTCTGCGAATTCCATCCTTGCCAATTCCGTTCCGTGCTCGTTCAGCCTTGTCATCCGCTTGCTCCTGGCGCCCGCTGCGCATCACGATTCATCACTCTGAAGCAGGCGGATTGCAAGTGGAATGGGTCTCGTGAGTGGGTTAGGTATGGTAGGATCATTGCAGGAAAGGAGGTGAAGAATCGATGGACCAAGGAACGCACGACAGGCTGTTCTTCCAGTTGCGCCGTCAGGTTCTCTTCGAAAATCCGTTGGTGTCCACCCACAGGGAAGTAGCGAAGCTGATGGGAATCCAGTGGGCGAGCTATAAGGCCGTTTTTGATCGAATTACGTAATCATCCCCGGGACCCGGAGCGCCACCGATCCGGGTCAAATTCCCCGATCTCCCGAAATCACTACCAACGCAACTTTAGGACACTACCACCCATTTAGGTTCGTAATTGTTCGCCGACCGCGCGGCGTCGCGGCATTCTTTTCTGCCTGGCGTTATGCGCAAATATCGGCGGTTATTCGTATTGGCTGCCAGACACAGTCTCCAGAGAGGTGGATGGCGCGAAGTTGGATGATGGCCTCCGCCATTTCCTCGGTCCAGCGCATCCCGGAGCGCTCCATTCGGTCTTTGATGAGGTTCTTAGAGGCGCTTCCGCCCAGGCCCAATCGGCCAGCCGTTGGCAAGATAGTCGTTGTACTGCATCCGGGTCCGGCTGCGGTAGAGGTAATCGGCAACCGATTCCAGAATCTTGCGTTTGGGACCGGCTAATCCACTCTTGGTGATGGTCTGTCGCAGGCCTTTGACCACTTGGCTCACGTCACTGAAGAGAATTTCAAGGTTCGGTCGAATGGAGTCGCAAGGCAAGTCCCACCCCACACCGTTGCCGCGGACTTGCAGGTGGGATCGGAGGAGCAGGCGTTGCAGTTCGCGGCCTTTCGCCTGCTACTGCGACTCGATCTGACGCAGAGTCAGTTGGAGGGCACCGCAGGACGCTTAACCCGCATGTCCCTTTCTGGTGAGACTTGCCGCTTCTAGGGGTGAGCGCCCCCATATGCGAGTGATAATTCCTTATCCGCAATCGTCAGTGGGACTATCCGCTATAATTGCAAGATCTGTACTTATGGACAGAGAGAAGGGGGATGTCACACTTCTGCTGGCGCGCCTGGCGAAGGGTGACCGCTCGGCGGAAGAGGCGCTGATTCCCCGGGTGTATGGCGAGCTCCATCGGATGTCGATGGCGCGGCTAAAGACCGAAAGGCCGGGCCACACGCTCCAGGCTACCGCCCTGGTGCATGAAGTGTATCTGCGGCTATGCCGGGTCGAAGGTCTGGAATGGAGGGACCGCGCCCACTTCTTCCGTGTGGCGGCGCGCTTGATGCGCCGCATCCTGGTGGATTACGCGCGCGGGCGAGGCGCCCAGAAGCGGAATGAGGGGACGCCGTTTCAGACACTGGACGAAGCCATCGCCGTTTCGAGTGACCGCGCCGCGGAGGCCCTCGAGATCGACGAGTTGATCGAGAAGCTCGCGGCCGTGAGCCCGCGACAGGCGCAGGTGGTGGAAATGCGCTTCTTTGCCGGCTTGCGGGAAGAAGAGATCGCCGCCGCGCTCGGCATCAACGTCCGGACAATAAGACGCGACTGGCTGATGGCCCGGGCGTGGCTGCACGAGCAGATCAAAACGTAACTAAGCCGTGGTTGGCACCGGGAGAGGAAACGTCCGCATGGATGAGAGCCAGTGGCGCCGTCTCGCAGACCTCTTCGGCCTGCTGCTGGAGGCGCGTGACCCCGGCGCGGTTCTGGCGGCGGAGTGCGATCCGGTGATTCGTTCGGCAGCGATCGATTTGTGGCGGCACCACCTCAGCGCGGAACGGGAGAATTATCTGGCCGACGGTTTGGAATTTGACGTTATGCCGATGTTTCAACCCGGCCAGGTGCTGCTGGGCCGGTTCCGAATAGAGCGGATACTGGGCAGCGGCGGAATGGGAGAAGTTTACCTGGCGTGGGACGACCGGCTGGAGGCCAGGGTTGCCATCAAGACCATCACGCGGCTGCTGGCGACATCACCCTCGATCCGGCGCCGGTTCGTCGCCGAGGTGCAGAACGCGCGCCGGGTCACCCACTCGAATATCTGCCGGATTCACGAGTTGTTCGAAGAGGGCGAAACCGTCTTTTTCAGTATGGAGTACGTGGAGGGACGCCTCTTGTCCGACTGGTTGGACGGGCGAAGGGGCCGAAAGCACGCCCGGTCCATCGCGCTGCAGATGGCCCGCGGCCTCCACGCGGCGCACGGCTTGGGAGTAGTCCACGGTGACTTCAAACCAGCCAACGTCATCCTAAGGCAGGCGGCAGGCGCAGAAGAGATGCCGCGGGCCGTAATAATGGATTTCGGGCTAGCCCGTGCGACGGACCGCATCGGACCCTCTGGCGGCGAGGAACTCTCCCTGCAGGCCGGAACCGCGGAGTACATGGCGCCCGAGATGCGGGCGGGGAGGCCACCGACGATCACGGCGGATATTTATGCGTTAGGCAAAGTGGGGCGGCTGCTTCTGCCCGGCGAGCGCATATGGGCGGACTGCACATGCGAGGATGCTAGGGACCGGCTCTCCACACTGGACCCCGTGATCCGACGCCTGGACGGCTCCGCGACGCGGCGGAAATGGCTTCTGAGCGGAATGAGTGCGCTTGCCACCGCAACCGCCTACGCCATCTGGATGCCGCGGCCGGCGGCGATCCGTGTCCCGGTGAATTCGCGGGTGTTTGTCAACGGGTTCCTCGCTTCGGCAGCGACGGAGATTCCGGGTGCACGGCTCGTTCGCTCGCTGCTATTGACGGCACTGAGGGAATCAGCCTACCTTCGCCCCGTTGCGGACCAGGAGGTGAACCGGGCGTTGCTCAAGCTGCACGCGGCGATGCTCCCGGTCTCCGGAGACGCTCTGCGGGAACTGATCCGCGAGTTAAAGGCGCCCTTCTGGATAGAGGGCGAACTGCGCGAAGGCGCCGGGCGCTTTGCCCTCGACCTGCGCCTGCTTGCGGAGAACGGACAGGCGTTGGTCACAGCCACATCATTTCATGACGCGCCGACGGCGGTTGCGCTGGCCGAATCGGCGGCATATTGGGTGCGCAAGAATGCGGGGGAATCGGACCGGTCGCTCGAAATGAATTCCGCCGCCATAGCGAGCTACACTTCCCGGATACCGGAGGCGCTTCAGAGATACTACGACGCGCTGGATTGTTACACGCGCGGCGACATGGTGCAGGCGATACCTCTGGCACGCGAGGCTGTGCGGCTCGACGCGAGTTTCGCTCAGGCGCACCACCTTCTCGGTCTGACTCTGAATTCCGAACTCCGGTATGATGAAGGCTTCCGCGAGATCGAGCGGGCAATGGAACTGGCGGAAAAGCTCCCCGTGCGCGAGCGCATTGAGATTGAGACGAATTATTACAGGGCCACGCGGGACCCGATCCGCATGGTTGAGTCAGCGCGCCGGGGAGTGGCGCTCCGGCCCGATGAAGCGCGCAATCACGCGGTGCTGGCGCGGGCGCTGATAGAGTCGGGGAAACCAGTGGATGCGCTGGAGCCCTCTCGCAAAGCGCTCGATCTGATCCCGAACGACTGGATGTACGTGATGCTGTTGGAGAATGCCCTGTCACAGGCCGGAAGACCAGACGAGGCACTCGATGATTTCGAGCATCGGCCTCAGCCCGAGACCCAGCCCTGGATTTACAACTCCGCTGGGCATGCGTGGATGGCCAAGGGCAACTACGAGGCGGCTTACGAGGCCTACCTGAAGGAGCCGGCGCAGCCCGAGAAGGCCGCAAATCTTCAGGCAGCACGCATCCTCCAGGGCCATTTCGAGGAGGCCGAGAGGACGATGTTGATCGAGCACGCCGCGGCAATCGAGCGCGCCGCTGCGGCTAATCTCGGCTCCGGCCCGGAGAACGAACTGCAGGCACGCGGAAGGATGGCGATGGAGACGTTCGAGTCGGATCAATTCCTCTGCGGGTTGTACCATGTGCTGGGACATCCCGGCAGGGCGCTTCCGTACCTCCAGGAGATGACCGGGATGCCCGCCTACCCGTCCTCCGCCCCCAATTTAGCCTGCGCGGCCTCGTGGGCGCACCGTCTGCTGGACGACGGATCGTTGGCGCAGATCGCGGAGAGCGCCTCGCTGGTAGCGGCACGCTGGGAGAATGCACTCACGCGCTCGGTGGCGCGGCATGCCGAGGCTCTCAAGGAATGGCGCAAGGGAGCGCTCGATAAGGCTGAGCGCCTGCTGCTCGAGGCCACCGGAGCGGCCTCCAATCTATGGGCGCTGTTCGACCTCGCGGAGTTGTACACCCGGGCCGCGCGTTGGCAGGCAGCGGAGAACTGCTGGAACGAATTCGAAGCCCTCCGGGGAAGGATCTTCGTCCAGCGTTGGTTCCCCGGTATCGTAGTGCTGGGCTGGATGTATCGGGCCCTTGCCGCACACGGCAGAAGCGACCAGGCCTCCGTGGCACGCTATGCCCAGAGGGTTATCGACCATTGGGGCGCTTCCAATCCAGAGGTGGCGGCCGTCGTGGCGGCCCGCACGGTTCTCGCAGTTTCCGGATCACACTGACAAATCAAGCTCGACAAGGAGAAAGACGAAATGTACGACTACTGGTTCACATTCGGAGCAGCGACCATGGATCCCAAGATGCTCCACAGGATCGTTGCAGACAAAGCGGTCGCTAAACTGCGCCGGCAGCACCAGCCGCTGTTTCAGTTCGTGCGCCGCCAAATCTCGGATTACGACGGGGCTCAATGGGTTCTTCGCGAGGAGGCGCCGAGCACCGGCTGGCTGAACCAGGCGGCCACCGAAGCTGTCCGCGACGCCATTGCCGCCGATCTACAAAAGAAATTTCGGAAGGCCGCTCCTCCGGTGGGAATCATGACTGCCGGGCGCTTCTGCCAATTGCTATCGATCGCGCCGTATTATGACGTTGCCAGCGAGACGACGTTCATGAGTGTGATGAAGTTGGCACAAAAAGCTTACGGCAAAGCCGCCAGCGGCGGCCTGCGGCCCCGGTCTCCCAAATTCCCGGCATTGATCGGCCTCTGCTTGCTCGACGGCTTCCTCGTCCAGGGATTTGTGGGACCATCCCAAGAACTGCTGCGGATCCTGCGGGAATTCAATGTCGGCTCCAAGAGCCCCGACTTCCAGATCGCGGCGCGCTTCACTGCCTCGAAAGAGTACCAAAAGGCCAGCCACCTCCTGCTGTTTGGGGACCAGAGCACGTGGGAGACGCAGGTTACATGCGAGCAGATTCGTTTTTGGAGCGGCAATGAGAAAGCGCTTCCGTAGGCCGCTCTTGCCGATTGCCCTCGCGGCCGTAGCTCTTGCCGGCGGAGCGTGTACGGACCGCGTGCACGGCAAGCATCCCGAGATCGCGCTGGGACCCGTGCTGCCCATGCAGGACCCGGTTGCCGATATCGTATTCGGCCCCGACCGGAGTCTGTGCGCCCATGGTGGCCCGGTGGACCCTGCGATAGTAGCGCAGTTGAACGCCTCAGCGCAGCCGCTCGTCCGGCGACATGGCCTGTTCTCGCGCCTGCGCATCGTGATGATAAACGTCGCGCAGCGTCTCCAATACATAACGGCATTCCTCCGGAAAGTTATCGGCCACCTCCACCACCTGCCGCCTGCCATGCGCCAGGCAGTTCGCCTGCAGGGGATCGACTCCTTCCACCTTCGGCGAGTTGCGGGATAACGCGTCCCTCATCTGGATCGGCGCCGGCAGTTCGCGTGCCCGCTGTTTCAGTACCTCAGCGAGATTCTCGCCCGCATGCTTCCATCCGGTGAAGAACAGCGCGATGGTCCAGGCGCCCACCATCGATACGATGCCGCTGGTAAAGGTTCCCGTCCGCTTGTCGCCCGGCTCCCGCGCCGGGCGCAGAATCCGCATGCCCGTATCGTCGTTGTGCATCACACTGCCCTGCGCCGCCTGTCGGATCAACTCCGCCAACATCGGCCAAAGCAGTTTCCAGGCGGCAGCCATCAGATCCCAAGACACGGATCGACGTGCCGCGTCGGCTGCGAAACACAAACAGGCAGCCGGAAAAGGGATTGGACTGGAGTTTCTCCTGGCACAAACGGGCCAGCGAGTCGATGCCCTTCCTTCCGTCCACCGCCTCGACCGCCACCAGGATGCGGATCTGCGGCGTGATCTGAATCACGCCGACTCCCACAATACGCGGCTGAGTCCGGCAAGGTCCGGCGCGGTAGCCCCTTTCCACTGGATGCGCAGCTTGCCCCGCGGGCCTTCCAACTCGATCACATCACACACTCCGCTGCCACGGTCGGTGGGGGCACCAGCTCCATAAATGTTGCCGGCGCCGATGAACGTCGACGCCGTACCGGCTTACCGCCAGCCTCCCCGTCCGTCAGATGCTAGCACCTGGGCCGTCTGGCACACGCCGTGCGATCGAGACATCTCTGCGGCCGCCGCCCACAGCGGCTTCGGAATCGGCAATTTCCCCCGCCGCGTTCGGCGCCAATCTTCAAAACGTCCACTCAGTTGTTACAGATCAACTGGTACGGCAGGGGTCGGTCGTGGCATCGTCAGTCCTCCGGCGCAAGACTGACCTTATCAGTTCTCACCGAGCGAAGTCATGCAAGCTTGCCGGAAGCTCACAGTAGATCGTGCACGACACGGTTCTCCATCTCCTCACGCAAGTAGTCGATCAAATGCAAGCCGCTGGCAGTTCACCCATCCCTCGACGGCGAGGTGTCCCGCCTCCGCGTTCTATCCCACCCAAAAAGGCCGCTCGCCTGGCGACTGACTGCCATGCCTCGCGCTCATGGTAGTAATCTCAAACCGCAATCGAGCGGCGACCGATTATGCCCCAACACAATCGCTCTCGACGTTAAGTGACGTGACCGACGGGTAGGCGTCACTGGAAGCATTGCATTGTTTTGCGAGCGTTAAGTCTACATATCGGTAGGCAACTCACACTGGCAGCCCCATAGCCCGCCGCATCAAAGCTGCCCGCAGTTCCCTCATACTCCACCCGCACGCCCTCGCCATCACCTCGGCAAGGCTCTCGCTCCCTTCTGGCACGAATCCCTTGCTGGCGAGCCATTCCGTAATCTGCGGAACCGCCGAAGGGCAGGGCGGCCGCGGTTGCTTCCACGCCGGTGTCTGCTCCAAGCGCTGGAGGCGTCGCCTGAGGGCCTTGTTGCTTCTTACCATGCTGCACTCCCGCTGCCGAGAATTTGCACCCGAAAGCTGGTCACGAAGCGGTCAAGTTCTTCCTTGCTCAGCCACTCATCACTGCCATCCAGTTGCACAACTTCGGTCAAGAGCCCGTTGCCGCGGAGCATCCTCTTGCACGTTGAAGTCTCCAGATTCGCCGGCGTGCAAACGGACGAGACCACCACGCGAAGAGTTTCCCGCGGCCGATCAGGAGAGGAGAAGCAGAGTTGGGCCTCAAGCTTACGAAGCCTTCTGACCAGCGATGTCATGACGAGCAGCAAAGCCTCCGATTCCAGTGTGCTAGCGCGCGGCCACCCAGCGAATCCCCACGTGAGCAGCCGAGCGGACGCGGTCGATCAACTGCGCGCCATGATGTTGGATGTGGCGGATATTGACCAACTGGTGCTCAAATTTGGACATGCGATACCAACTGAAGCCACTCTCAGCGCGATCGAGATCCAACGCGTCCACGGCGTCATCGACCATGCGATCGCAGAATTCCCAGTACTCCAGCACATCCGCTTGCGTGTACGGCTCACCCCCGATGCCGTCGCCCTCCCCGCGATGCTTTTCCCACAGCCTAAAGGCAGCTTCGTCGCGCTGAAGATATAAGTGTGCAAAGAATAACGCGTGATACGAAACCTGCCAGAACGTATTCTTGTGTTCGGTGCTCAACCACTCCTCTGGCGGGCAGCTCTCGATGGCTTCGCGGAGCATCGCTAGCGACGCGTGATACTGGCTCTTCAGCGCGGATCGAAGTATTGGGAGCACGTCGCTCATCGGTTCGATTGTACATCGAGGCGACCTTGACCCGGACGTTTTCCCATTGATCGCATCGGCGTGTTCCAGCCTTCAATCTTCGCGAATCGATCCCACGAGCGAGCGCGGATCGTCCGCCCACTGCATCACGGCGCGGACCGCCTCAACCGAGAAGAGGACCTTTCGTCGTCGTTGCTCGGGGTCTACCATGTAGTCGTAGATCTGCCGGTCCCAATATTCGAGCCACTTCTGTGATCCTGGCGCGAGACCGCTCCCATCGGTCATCGTGACTTCGAGCTTCCTGAGCCGTCGTTCCAGGCTTGTCATCTGACTTCGCCTTCGGACTCCGCCGCCAGTAGCTGCTGGGCTATGTCGAATCGCAGTTCCTCTGGGGGCGCACCGAGCGATCGCTCTAACGTGTGACGCAGGCGGGTGAGGTCCGTGAAGGGAATGTCGAGCAGATCCCTCGGCTCTGGCCGCCACGCCCGACATCGGTCGCACAGTCGCCGCTCCAGCAGCTTCAACGCGCACTGCCATTCGCCGGCAGCGAGCCTCACGAGGATGGCCTCCGGCGAGAACGGGTCCGGCAGCGAGCCTCACGAGGATGGCCTCCGGCGAGAACGGGTCGGCCAGTTTCTGTGTGGATTCGAGCATCGGCCCGAACCGGACCTCGATCCTCGCGAGTCGCCTCTCCAGGTTCTTCATCGCTTCGTGCCAGTCGTTTCTTCCGCCGTCCGTTCGAGTGCCGAAAGGCGCCCTTCGATGTCCTCCAACTCAAACGACTTCGCCGAGTGGTTGAAGATTACTTCTGCAGCCCGCACGCGGACAGATGCAGGTGTGGCCGGATCGACCAGCGTCTTCAGGAGGGCCGAAGCTGCCGCGGATGCGCCTTGCTGGAGCCGGGCTATCGCCTGTCCGAAGGCCTCCCGACGGGCCTTGAAGAAAGCTTGTTTGAACTCAGGAGTGCTCAGCCACCGAACCAGAGTTCTGGTACCGATTTTGGCAGCACGCGCCGCTTCCTCAATGTTGCGCTGTGTAAGCAACGCAACGATCGCTTCCTCTTGCCTCGATCCGAATTTCCGGGCTTTTCCTGCCATTTCGCGCCAAATCGCGCCGAATCCCTAAGTAACAGCGATCAGCGCCCGCCAACCTTTCCCTTGGCGTCGCCGCGGCTCAGGATGCGCCGGATGAGGCGGCGGCGGTAGACTTTGCCCCAGCTCTTGCGGCCGCGGGCCTTGGCGTTCCGAATGATCATCGTTTTGGCTCCCTTCACCCCGCGCAATCTCGCGGGCGGACAGCTTACTGCGAATCGGGTTTGGACTCCGGCATGGCTTGCGCCAGCGCCTCTTGCGCCTTTTCCATCAGCTTGCGCGCCGCACTCACCGCAACTTCGGCAGCGGCTTTCGGATCGGCTCCTCGCGCCTTGATCTTGACGTCGGCGACGCTGATGAGGTACCCCTCAGCGCTCTGCCAAACGAATTCGAGCTTGAGCCACCCGGCCACGATCGCGCGGTAGCTGTTGTACTGCTCGGTCCAATCAACGCCCGCGATCCGGACGTTCTGCGGAGCGTTCAGTCTGTAAGCCATTCTCTTATCTCCTTGACGACACCAGTAATCGCTCAGGCCGAAGCGCGAATCAAGTTCTTTTTTCTCCCGCAACCCGCAGATTCCGCTTGCTTTACAAGCGCCCCAGAGTGATGAATGTGATCGTCGCGGAACGAACCGCGCAAAGGAGAACGAAGATGAAGCACTTTACGATCGATTCCGACAATAACATCACCCTGCACGCCACTAAGAAGGCCGCCAAGGAAACCGGCGCTGCCGTGTTTTCCACAGAAGAACAGCTTGCCGACACGATCGGCCCCGACAACAAGCGCCTCGTCGAGATCTACAACAGCCTGCCGGGAGTCACCCCGGTGAAGAAATTCGCGAATCGCAAAACGGCCACCGAGCGGATCTGGAAAGCCATCCAGGGCCTCGGCCAGGCGGTGGACGCGCCGGCTCCGGTTCAGCCGGAAGCGCTCGTATCCTGCGTCGAAGCGGTCGAAGCCCTCCCCACCAGTGAGGCCCAAGCCGAGCCGCCGCAGCCTGCGACACCGTTCGACGGACCTGAGCCCCAGCAAGACCCGGTGGCGGGCGAGCACCGATCGGCGATCGAGACCGCTGCGGCGAACATTGCAGAGCCCGCGGCTGCCGCCACCGAGGAGTTGGCCACCGGTAGCGCCCAGAACGCCCCACGTTTGCGCAGCCTGCGCCCAAGACGGCCAAGAAGACCACTCGCGCGAAGAAGGCGCCCAAGGCCGCCCCCGAAACCACGGAGCCCACGGTCGAGACAGCCGCCAAGGGCAAGGACGCGACCGGGCCTCGGGAGGGCAGCAAGATGGCTCAGGTGATTGCGATGCTGAAGCGCGAGAACGGCGCCACCCTCTCCGAGATTATGGAGAAGATGGGCTGGTTGAAGCACACGGTTCGCGGGTTCATGGCCGGCGCGATGAAAAAGGCTGGATTCCATGTCGAATCCTTCAAGCCCGAGGGCGGCGAGCGCACCTATCGCATCAACGCTGGTGGCCGGTAGAGGGGGAGCCTGGTGAAGCTGGAACTCTACGAGCACCTGCTCGCCGTCAACGCGGGATTCGACCAAGCCATCCGGGCTATCGGCGCGTTGAGGAAGTACCACGAATTCCGCCCCGACGAGATCGCCCGATTCAGTGCGCTGTCGCGGGAGACCCGGGCGGCCGTCAACTCTTACCTGCTCGGCGTCCTGGAGGGCGCGGAGACCGCGGAAGCTGGCCGCCGCTTCGAAAAACGATGGGAGCAGCAACACCGCGACGAGAGAAAACGCAAGACCTAACGCTCGCGAGAGCGTGAGCATCGCCGCCGGCTTCGCGCCAGGCGGCTTTTCTCGTTTGTGGCCTCCAACTTCCGGTCATCGGCCGATCACTCCTCCGCTCCTTCCGCAACTCGCCCTGTCCGAGATCCTCCGCCCACGACGCTTAGGCGCGGCCCCCGCGTGCGCTCCGCGACGGGTCCCTCGTCCACGTACTCGATCACGATCGTCAGCGAATCGTCGGAAGGGCGCTGCGAGTCCTCCAGTTTCCGGAGCCGCCGCTGAATGGACGCCCTTGCCATCAGATCTCCGACAAATCCACTCCCGGATAGCGCTTCACGACGACCTGCCCGCGGTATGCCGTCATGAGAACCTCGCCGCCGATGACCGGGCTGTGCTGCTGCAGCCGATCCAATTCCTGTCGTGAGAAGCCCAGCCCCATCTGCGCGCGGCCGGCGATCTCTTCGATCTCCGCCGAGGTGAGGGGAGGGCACTCGATCAGCGACATGAAGACGCCCGAGTCCTCCAGTCTTACCACTCGCCGCCGAATTGAGGCGATCGCCATCTCGACCAACTCTCCCCGCTACCCTACCTGGAAACCGGAGGAGCCGAACCGCACCACAACGCCCGCCCTTGCGCCACAGTTTGCCCACGTTGCGTCGTCGGGAGCCTGGTTGGCCAACGAGGCCACCCGAGGCCGGCTGGCGCGCCGGTAGCGGGATTTCAACCGCAGCTTCCATTCGCCGGCTTGCAGAGCAGCATCCGCAACTCTCCCGACCAATCGGCGAGCGCCAGGCAAAGCAATTCGAGGTCCGGATGGCCGCCGCGGATTTGAGCCTCGACCGCCGCAAGCTCCCGGCGGCAGCGCGCGATTCATGCGGCCGCCTTTCGGCGTTCCTCTGCGATTTCTTCGAACGATCGACCGTCGCCGTCGAGCGTTGCCTTCTGTCCGCTCAACGTTTGCCACCTGGAAATTACGACGTCGACATACTTCGGGTCCAACTCGATGCCGACACAAACGCGCTGCGTCAACTCCGCGGCGGCGATGTCGTGCCGCTGCCGAGGAAGGGCTCATACACCAGTTCGCCGCGCTTGGTGTGGTTGAGGATCGGTCGCCGCATCAGCTCGACGGGTTTTTGTGTTGGATGATCGAATTTCTCCTCGTCAGACCCACCCATGATGAATTTCGGACTTGCAGAGTCCCAAATCGTCGAATTCTCGCCTGGCTTGCCGAACCACGGCGCGTTCTTCTTGCGCACATACCAGCACGGTTCGTGCTGGTACCAGTAATGCGTTCGAGTCAGAACCGTCCGGCCCTTGTTCCAAATAATCTGTTGCGGATATAAAAAGCCGATTCGCAGTAAGCCGTTGAGGACTTCGCGCGTGAAGACGCTGGCGTGCCAGACGTACGCGATCTGCAGGCTGGGCACCAGTTCGAACGCGTGCGACCAGTCAGCGATCGTATCGCCCGAGATAGTAGTCTCCGTGTGGCCTGCCGTCCGATGCTTCATGTAGCTGGCCTCCGCCGGCCCACAGGAGTTTAAGCCAGCTCGATCCCGCCATTCAGAATCCAGTTCAATCCCATATGGCGGATCGCAAACGAGAAGTGCCGGCTTCCGATCGCCCAGGAGGCGCGCAACAGCCGCCGGGCTGGTGGCATCCGCGCATAGGACGCTGACCGCATTGCCAGAGGTCGCCGAGCCTGGAGACCGGATTCTCCGGCAAGGGTGGCGTCGCGTTGGCCTTGTCGTCGTCACCCGGGTCGAGGAGCAGATCGTCCAGTTCCTTGGGGTCGAAGCCAGTCAAGGAGAGATCGAAGTCCGCTTCGTTCAGTTCCTGCAGCTCCAGCGCCAGTAACTCCTCGTCCCAGTCAGCCCACGTCACCGATCGGTTGACCATCAAGCGAAATGCCTTCACCTGAGCCTCGGTCCATTCATCGCACAAAATGACCGGCACCTCGCTGATGCGCAATTTCTTCGCGGCCTTCAATCTGAGGTGACCGTCCACTAGCTCGCCGCTCGACCGAGCCAAAACCGGAATTTTGAATCCGAATTCCCTGATTGAAGAGCACATCCGATCGACGACTGCGTCGTTCTTGCGCGGGTTACGGGCGTAGAAGACCAAGCGGTCGATGGACCAGATTTGGATTTGTGGGGCTGCCGGCGCCGTGGCTTGAGAAAGCATAGTTCACCCTCGAGGTGCCTTTCGGAGGGTGCGCTTCGCGCTGGCCTATCGAAGCCTCTGGATGTGATATTAACACCAAAAGCAATAAACTGTTCGTGGATGTGTAGCTTGACTCATAAGGCGATGCTCACGCGAATGATCCGCGGGCCGTGTTGCGGACCGGGCTAGTGCGTCTGCCAATTCCACAACCTCCGCAAGTGCTTGGCAGGTTTGAGTCTAACCACGACTCGCAGGAATGGGCACTGTAGTGGTTCTGTAGTGGATCTGACGGGAAGCGTCGTGCCCGTGGGTTACCGGTCAGGGCAAACTCGCGCACCCGTCAAACAAATGCCCGTGGGTGCCCAGCCCACGAGCATTGTGGTTCCAGTGGCCGTGGGTTCGAACCCCACCACCCACCCCAGGCCAACCAAATAAGTCAGCCTAAACGCCTTGGTGTGGCGGGGGCCTCGCGGAGCAATCTCGCCGATTCCCGCCCAAAGTCTCGGCCACGCACAGCGGAACCTGGTATCCAACCCTCGTGGATCCAGCATGCTTTCGCGGAACCTGCTCAAGACTTGACATTCCTTGTTTGCAACCCGTAGAGTTCTACTGCTATGCTCCGCAGGATTCAGACGCACGTGATCACTGGATTTCCGATACTGCTATCGCTTCTGCTTGCACCCGCTGCAATCGCGCAGAGCTGGGTGCAGTTGCAGCCGTTAGATGCGCCGCCGTCCGGACGTTTCAATAACACCGCGGTTTACGACTTCATTACCGATCGATTGATTATTTTCGGAGGATTTACGCAGCCAACCTGCTGCACCACGACCAACGACGTCTGGTATCTGACGGGTGCCGACGGTATCGGCCCCAAGGTGTGGGTAAACCTCGTTCCCGCCGGATCGCCCGGCGCGCCTCCGCCGACTGCCGCAGCAAGCGCGGTGTACGACTACTGGACGAACCAGATGATCGTTTTTGGAGGACAGAATGCCAATCTTGGCATTTCATCGGGCGATCTGTGGATATTGAAGAACGCCAATGGCTGGGGCGGCTGGCCCTCCTGGTCCAAAATTACAGTCTCCGGTGCGGCGCCTTCTCCACGGCAGAATCACCAGGCTGTTTACGATCCCATTTCGAACCGCATGATCGTGGTGGGAGGGCTGGAGTCCAACGGCAGTAAGCTGGTGCTCCTGAACGATGTCTGGGTGCTTACCAATGCCAACGGAAATGGACCGCATCCCCGGCAGTGGATACAACTGGCGCCACAAGGCGCGGCTCCCACGCCCCGGCATGCATTCGCCGCAGCCTACGATGAGCTGCACAACCGGTTGAGCATCTTTGGAGGATGCGTTGACGCGGTGTTTACTTGCGACAACTCCCTGGCCAGTACCGACCTTTGGGTTCTCTCGAACGCGAACGGGACTGGGGCAGCGGCGCCAGCCTGGCAGTCCTTCCACTTCCTACTCTCGCCTCCGGCGCACGCCCAGTATGCCGTGGGCGGGTATGATCCACTGAGCAATCAGCTGTTCGTCATGGGTGGAAGGATTGGATCTCTTGGCACGTTCGGGATGTTCTCGGATCAGACCTGGGTACTCAGCCACGCAAACGGGCTGGGTGGAACGCCGGACTGGACCATGCTGACCCCCGCCAAATCCCCGGCGCCTCGCGGACAGAGTGTCCCGCCGAACCTGTTCAATCCGATCACCGGCCGTCTCATCGTGTTCGGCGGTCCTGCACTCAACGACACCTGGACGCTCCCGACGAGAGATCGCGATCCGTTCTGATTCACAGTCGGGCCGCCCCGGCCAACGCGCCGGCCACGGCGAAGAACAGCGCCGCCAGTGCGGGCCGCTGCTGGAACGGGTAGTCGATCAGGGCGTGTACGAGGAAAACCAGCACGCCAAGTCCCCAGATCGAGCGCACCGCGCGACGCGCCAGGAGGAGCGCCACGATCAGGATCAGAAACGAGAAAGGAACTCCGCCCTCCACGGTCCACTGCAGCCAATCGCTGTGGGCCTGATTGACTACCATTCCCGGATCGAAGAGCGCGTATTGCGGGTATGCCGCGGTCCAGGTCCCGAGGCCGAAGCCCATCCACGTGCGGTCGCGGACCATGTGGAATGCGGCCGTCCAGACCTCGCGGCGGATGACATAGGGATCGGCCTGCAGGAACCGTTTCCAAACCGCGCTATAGCCCACCACGGCCGCTCCCAGCGCGGCGAATGCTCCAGTCTTCCCCAGCGCTGCAAGGCCGTGCTGCCGGGAGATGATCTTCGCCCGGATGGCCATTGCTGGAACGAGGAATATTTCAATCGTCACGAGCACCGTCCCGGCCCGCGATGCCGCTGCAACAACCGACGCGGCCATCACGGCGGCAATCGCGGCAGCAATCAGCCGGTGGTTTTTGCCGGCGAGCGAAAAATAGAGCGCCACGGGAAGCAACAACTCGACGAAAGCGGCGAATTGATTCTGATAAACGAAGGGGCCGAGTACAAAATCGTCATAGCCGGAGGGAAACAGCCAGTAGATCCTGCCGCCGCCGGTAAAGTTCTGCAGCACCGCGACGATCGAAATGGCTCCGGCAAAATACATCAGGGCCTTCAAATACCGCCTCAGGCGCGTGAAGTCCGATCCGATCTGAACGGCCAGAAAGAAAACGGTCCAGTTCACCGTCCAGACCCAGAAGGAATTCCAGGTATCCCAGCGATTCATCGTCCGGCCAGCCGCCAGTTGCGCCAGCGGCCACGCCGCGGCCGCGCCCAAAGGCAACAGTATCCGCGGAAGGCGTAGAACCCGACGCCCCGTGGCGGCAGCTATGCTCCACGCGAATCCCAGCGAAAAGACACCAAATTGAAATACACCAAGCGCCCAGAATTCATTGATCCACAGAGTGAGGATGCCGAAGCACAACAGCAGCAGCAATGCAGGCATTGTCCAAGCACTCAGCGGGTCGGGATTCATGGCGCAAGCTCGATTCGGAGAGCGCGCACGGTCAGCGATCCCTGGAGGCGGACGCTGCCCGGCTGCCGCGCATAGTTCAGCCGCAGCCGCATCAGGTCGACGCCGGCTGGAACTTCGAAGGGGAGTTGCACTTCCGTCCACAACCGATTCGAGAGCCAAGGGGAAGAGGCCAGTGGCGCGATACTCCCGGCGGCCAGTAACTGCCAGTTGATCCCGCTCGCAGGCGCGAAGTCGGGGCTCTGATACTCGAAACGCAGGGTTCCTCTCTGCCCTGACTTCACTGGGATCCATCGCCAGAGGATCTCGGCGCTCTCGGGCTCTTTGCCGGAGAATTCGACCGAGACGGCCCCGGAATGAAGGTCTGACCAAATACCCGGCGAGTTGACAGTGTGCCAGGCGAAGCCGTGCGCGAGCACATCCACGCTCTCGGCGGCGTCCAGAGGCATGCCGCCCGAATCGCGAACCGTGCTGCAGGTGACCGCCCGGCCGCCGCAGAGCCCATTCCAGGCTGCGGTCGCGAGATCGACAGAATCGGCGGCGAGGAAGCGATCGGAGGCCTCCAGGAGGAGGTCGCGATCTTCCGGCTCCACATCGGGAAGCATTCGCTTCAGGACATCTCCGGCAGGATTGATTCGGTTTTGGGAAAGCAGGAAACGCGCGTACTTCCGCCACACGGCACGCCGCGGAGGGATTGCCCTTGCGAGAATTTCATTGGCGGGTACCGGCATGCGCCAGCAGAGTTGGAACACAGCGTCGGCGAATTCGGGATCCAGATCCAAGGAGAGCCGCGCCCACTTCCAGAATTCGTCTGCGGAGCCACGACGGAAATAGTAATTGGCCAGGGTCCAGCGGGGCTGATAGCGGCGGCTGACGCGGGCGGCGTGCAGGAGATGCGCCTCGGCTTGCGCATAGTCTCCGCGAACTTCTGCATCCAGACCAAGGCGGATCCAAGTGTCGGCGTCGAATGGATTCAGCTCGGCTGCGTGCCGGAGCGCATCGGCCGGACTTTTCAACTCGCGGTCGAGTAAATCTGCACGTCGCAGCCAGAATGCCGGATTTTCGGGCGCAAGTCGCAGCGCGTGTTCCACATCGTTTGCATCGGCGCTGGCCGCCAACCGTTCCGCGTATCCTCGCCGGATCAGGGATAAACCGCCGCAACCAAACAACAGCGCCGCGGCGAGCCACGCAGATCGTACGAACGGACTGGGTCGCGCGTCCATGAGATTGCAAGAATGCGCCGAAAAGGCCGGAACTGCCGGCCGCTCCAAAAAAACCGATTGACCGGTATTCATTTGTATACTACGATTCTTCATAACTCAAGATAAGCCGCTTCGATCACGGAGGGGTTCCGGGACCGAGATTAGCGATAGCTTTGTCCTTGCTATCGATTTCTTTAACCAGTCCGTAACGCGTGAAGCGCTTTTTTTCACACTGACAAGGCGAACGAAAATGCGACCGCTTCTTCCACTGTGGTTGGCACTCGTGTCCATGGGGGCCATGCCGGCCGATGCCGGCGACGCAATCGGCTCCGTCTATTCGAGAAGTCCGTATCGGATGGACGGCACCGCCGTACGCGGCAATGCGACGTTATTCGATGGCGATACCCTCGAGATTGGCGAAGCGGCGGCCCAGGTTCATTTGACGAACGGGGCCGCTGTGTGGCTCGCGCCAAACGCGCGGGCGACGATGTCCGGGCAGCGAATCCGGCTGCTGGCCGGGATGGGGCAATTCGAGGCCCCGCCCGAGTACCCGCTGGAGGCGCGGCCTATTCGGGTGTCCGCTTCTCAGCCGCACACCACGGTGCGAGTGGCGCTGGACGAAAGCGGCGGAGCCGTCGTGGCGCCCCTAAACGGCGCGGTACAGGTCACAAACTCGCGTGGGTTGCGCGTCGCAGAACTGGTGGGTGGCAGCGCGGTGAGATTCGCGAATCCGCCTGGAGCAGACGCAATCGTGAGCGTCTCCGGATGCCTGTCGCGCAGCGGGGGTCAGTTCACTCTCAGGGACGCCATCACGAACGCCCCGGTACGGCTGACGGGGCGGGGTCTGGAGAAGGAAGTTGGCCACATGGTGGATGTCTCGGGGGTGGAGGACGTGCCCGCGGGCGACACGGTCAACGTGACGGTGACCGGATTGCGCGGGCTTTCGGCCGGCCCGTGCGGCGCTCCGTCTGATGCCAATACCAGCGCGGGTCTGCTGGCCATGGCGCGGCCGGCCGGGATCGCCGCACAGGTTCAGGCCGCGGGGCCACGGCTGATGCTGATGGTGGTGGAAGGCGAAGGCGCGATCAACAACATCCGGCAGCGTACCGCGCGTGAGACGATTGTGGAGGTACAAGACGAAAATCATCGTCCGGTATCGGGCGCCCTGGTGCTTTTCGCACTGCCCCGCAGCGGCGCCAGCGGGACATTCGCGAACGGCGCAACCACCTTGCAGGTAACGACCAACGCTCGAGGCCGGGCGGTGGCGCGCGGACTCAGGCCGAACACGATCGCGGGACAGTTTGAAATTGCCGTCACCGCGACGTACAGCGGATTGACGGCGGCAATCGCGATCCACCAGATCAACTCCTTAACCGGCGCAGCGGCCAGCGGTTCGTCGTCCACCGCCACTGCCGAGTCCAACGCGAAGACTGGCGGCGCGCCCGGTGGCGCAGCAGGAGGCGCCGGAGGGGGAAGCGCTGCCGGGTCTGCCACCGCCATCGGGCTGACGATTGGAGCCAAGGTTGCGATCATAGGCGGCATCGCCGCGGCGGCGGCGGCCGGCGGACTGGCCGCGGCTGGTGCCTTTAACGGCGGAGGGGAGCCTGCCGTCAGCAGATGAACATCTTCGATCAATCTCTCGCGCGGCAACCAGAAAGGCCGGCGCACTGGTTCGCGATTAATGTGAAACCGCGCCACGAAAAGAGCGTCACGGAAGCGCTCCGCCGGCAGGGACTGGAGTTGTTCCTTCCGTTGTACCAGGAGTCGCATGCGTGGTCCGACCGAATCAAACGAGTGGAACTGCCC
>Ga0335081_10005672_pt1 | contig 19788 bp, 12 predicted proteins | sample Lox_Sample_35_FD_206713 | JGI IMG/M metagenome (GOLD analysis project Ga0335081, IMG submission 206713) | Soil microbial communities from Loxahatchee National Wildlife Refuge, Florida, United States - Lox_Sample_3.5 | ecosystem: Environmental > Terrestrial > Soil > Wetlands | place: USA... | reverse complement strand
GGCCGTGCCTGCATCAAAGAGCAGTGAGAAAGTTCCTTCCGGGAGGCCTTGCTCCCGCACGCATTCGCGAATCGCACGTCCCACGAGTTCACTTGTTCCCGGGTGCCCCGGATGGGCTTTCACAATCACCGGATTGCTGGCGGCCAAAGCCGATGCGGTATCGCCGCCAGCGACTGAAAAGGCCAGCGGAAAATTACTGGCGCCAAAAACAACGACCGGGCCGATCGGATGCAGCATCGAACGCACATCAGGCTTCGCAAGCGGCTTGCGCTGCGGATCAGCGCGATCAATGCGTGCGCCGACCCACGAGCCTTCTTCCAAAACTGCAGCGAAAAGGCGCAATTGGTTGCAGGTTCGCCCAGTTTCTGATTGCAATCGTGCTTTCGGCAGCGCAGTTTCCAGATGCGCGCGCTCGATGATTTGTTCTGCCAGGGATTCGATTCGCGCGGCGATACGCTTCAGAAATGCCGCGCGGTCCGAAGGCTTCACGCGGCTGTAAACCGGAAACGCCGCGTGAGCCAAATGGGCGGCGAGGTCAACTTCCGCTTGTGTCGCGGAATGAAAATCGCCTTCGACGCGTTTTCCGGTCGTCGGATTCCACGCGTGAAACGTCTCGCTGGAACCGGCGATATCTCGAAATCCGACCAGGGAGTCGCCACGAAGATCCATAGTTGTTGTTCCCATTTTTCTACCGTGCGGCCATTCGCAGTTCGCTGCTCGTGTTCTTCGGGCGAGTTCGCAGCGCGTGCTGGATCAATTCTTTTGTTTCTTGCAGTTCTTTGCCGGTCAGCCGCAGCTTCGGTGGACGCACGTCCGCGCTTCCCACGCCCAACTCTTCCTGAACCAGCTTGATGAGCTGAACGAACTTGGGCACGGTGTCCAGCCGCAGCAAGGGCAGAAACCAACGATACAGTTCGAAAGCTTGTGACGATTTTCCTTCCATCCCGTAGTTGAACAGATCTACCGATTCGCGTGGCATGGCGTTGGCCAAGCCGGCGATCCAGCCTACGGCGCCGACTCCGATGCCTTCGAGAATGGCGTCATCTACGCCGACGAAAATCGCCAGCCGGTCACCAACGAGCGCGCGAATCGCCGAGACGCGGCGAATATCCGCGCTGGACTCCTTGACGGAATGGAAGTTCGGATATTCCTTGGCGAGTTCCTGGATCTGTTCGGGCAGAAAATCGGTTCCGTAGGCGATGGGGTTGTTGTACAGCATGCAGGAAAGCGGCGTGGCCTGGAACACGGCAGTGACGTGTGCTTTCATCTCGCGCCAGTCGCCTTTGTAGACGTACGGCGGCAATACCATCAAGCCGTCGCAACCCGCGGCTTGTGCTTCCTTCGCGAGATGCACGGCTTCGCTGGTGGTGAGCGAAGAAATCGCGGCCACTACCGGCGCCTTGCCTTTTAGCGCCGCGACGCAGGTCTTCAAAACCGCTACCTTTTCGTCAAACTGAAGCGTCCCGCCCTCACCGAGCGAACCCAGCGCGACGACGCCCGTACAGCCGTTTTCCAAGAGCCATTGGCAATGCCGGCCGACGAATGCGTGATCGACTTCCCCTCCGGATTTGAAGCACGTGGTGATGGCCGGCATTACACCGTTCCACTTCATGATTCCTCCCGTTTACGCTGGCTGAAATTGTGTGGTCGCTGGACGGCGGATCGTGCGCCGAGAATGCAACCTATTTATACTCGTTATGCTGGTCCTATATGGCTGCGGCGAAGTACATATCATATACTATATACACTTTCGGTGTCGCACCACTCTGGCTTGCCCCCCTGATTCTGCTTTAGCGATCGCTGAATTGTACGTGATGGTGTTCGAGCAGGTCGCCCGTAGCGTGATCCACCGCGGCTACCGCCAGTTGGTAATTCACCTGGGCCTGTACCAAGCTTTGCTCGGCGGCCGACAATTCGGTCTGCGCTTCCAGGACGAAGAAAATCGTCTCCGAGCCCAACTCGTACTTGCGCTCTTCGGCCTTGAGCGTTTTCTGCGCTAAATCCAGCGCAACTTTCGCCGCCTCGACCGTAAGCTTCGACACCTCCAGCAGGTGCACAGCATTCGTAGCTTCCAACGTGACGTTCTGTTTGGTTTGCCGCTCCTGATATTGATCGCGGCGCTGGCTCACCAAGGCATCGCCCAGGTTGGCTTCGGCGCCGTGATTCTTGATGGGCAAGGTCAGTGAGAGCGTGGCGGCATAGGTCGGTGAGTTGAAATGGAAGAGCTGGTTCAGACTGGTGCCCAAGCCGCCGTTCGCAATCAACACGGGAGGCACAGCGGAGTTGAATTGATCGCCGCCGAGGCCGTTGCTCGCGTATTGTCCGCCCAGCTCGAGGTCGGGCTGGAGTTGGTTGTGTGCGAGGCGAACGCTGATTTCGTCGGCGGAGAGCTGTTGGCGCAGCGCTTCAAATTCGGGACGATTCGCGGCAGCCCGCGATAGCGCTGTAGCGATGTCCATGGTTACTAGTTCCGTGCCCGGCTCGGGACTTTCGGAGAGGTCGACTTCGAGCGCTCGGATGTTCGGATCGAGATCGGCGCCGACCACTTGCCGGAACTGATCGACGGCTTGCTTCAGCGCATACTCCGCTTGAATCACGCTGACGCGCCGCGAGGCGACTTGCGATTCGCTGCGATAAATATCGAGCGGCGGCAGCGCGCCGAGGCTCAGGGCTTTTCTGTCGTGCTCATAGCTTTTTTCCGCTTCTTCTTGGGATTTCTTTTGTACTGCGAGGTTTTCGCGGGCCAGCACCACGTTCCAGTAATTGGTAATCGCCTGCAGCACCACATCATTCACTTCACCGGCGAACGAGGCGTGCGCCTGCTTCAAATTGCGCTGCGCGATCAGGATTGGCGCGCGATTGGGAAAGAGGCCGCGATTGCGCAGCAGCGGCTGCGTCACCGTGAATTCGAGAAACGTCGAGATGGACGGATTGATGAAATTGAAGGAGCTGTTGGTCGAAAGCTTGTCGGCGTTGAACGAAGTCTGAAAGTTCGTGCCGGTTTGAAAAGTCTGCGCGTAATTGAACTGCGTGGTTTGGGTCAGCGCATTCAGTTCGGTCGCGCCTTGGAGTTGTGTGGAAGCGGGAGACTTTTGCCGTTGATCGAAAAAACTGGAGGTAACCAGCGGATCGAACGGCGCCAACACGCGATGGAGGTTGTCTTGGGCAAACTCGATCTGTGAATGATCCAGGCGGATATTGGTATTGTTCGCGAGAGCGAGACGAATCGCGTCTTCCAGAGAAAGCGTGAGCTTGCCGTCGACAACGTGCTCCAGGAGTCCTTGCGGCGCGGCTAACGGCGGTAGCGGGCGCTGCTTTACTGGAACGCCGAGCAACCGTTCCAGCCGGAGCGACTGTTGAGCAAAAGCAGGAAAAGCACACTGCAGCAATGCGCAGAACGTTGCGAGCCGAAGCGCAACTCTCATTACCCACCCCCGTCAGATGTGCAACGAACCTGTTACTCGTAACGAATCGCTTCCACCGGATCGAGCCGCGCCGCCTTCACCGCGGGATAGGTGCCGAAAATCATGCCCACGGAAATGGAAACGACAAACGCCAGTAAGATCGAACTAACCGTGATGATCGTGGACCAGCCGGCGAACCACGCGATGGCGCGAGACATCGCAAATCCGGTGACTATGCCCAGCAAGCCGCCGGCGAACGAAATCAGCACGGCCTCGATCACAAATTGGCGGACGATGTCGCTCTTTCGCGCGCCCACCGCGCGGCGCACGCCAATTTCGCGCGTACGCTCAAGAATTGCCGCCAGCATAATGTTCATGATGCCGATGCCGCCCACGAGCAGAGAGATGGACGCGATCGCCACCATTACGGTGTTAAAAAGCTGTTCGGTTTTTTTCTGCTGCGCCAGCAATTCGGCGGGAACGATTACGCTGAAATCGCCGGCATTGTGATGCGAGGAATTCAGAATGCCGCGGACGACTTCCGCGTCGGTAGCGCTGGTGTCTGCGGAGGTCAAGTGCAGATAGAGCCCGTCGACTTCATCCTTCATCCAACTTTGCGAATCTTCGAAACGGTACAACACCGCGTTGAGCGGCGCGTAGATGATGTTGTTCATGTCCTCGCTGCGCACGCCGGACACTTCGCCCTGCGGAGCCAGTTGCGGCCCGGCGATGCCGATGACGTGGCACCACACTTCATTCAGCTTCACGTATTCGCCGATGGCCGGCGTTGCTCCGAAGAGACTGTCTTTTGCCGCGGCCCCTAGCACGCAGACTGGAGCGGAGGCGGTATTGTCGCTGGCGTCGAAAAAGCGCCCGTCTAGAATTCGCAAATGGCCAATCTGCAGATAGCTCGGTTCGACGCCATAGACAGTGGGAACTTCAATTTGCGGCTTGGGCAAAACCTTGGTTGGGGTGAAGCGTTTCCGCGGCGTGCCGTCCTGAATGTCCTGCAGGTTGCGGCGGATGTTTTGATAGTCGCGCAGGCTCAGGCCCGTCGAGATTTTCCGGACTTTTTGCAACTCCTGCTCGTTATGCGCTTCCTTGGCTTCGACGATGAGATTACGCACGCCGAGCTGTTCGATAAAAGCCATCACTTTTTGCTGCGCACCCGCGCCGATGGAAAGCATGGCCACGACCGCGGCGACGCCGAAAATCATTCCCAGCATCGTGAGCAGCGAACGCAGCTTGTGTGTTGTGAGATTCTTGAAGCCGAAAAGCAAATCCGGCACCCACTGGGCCATGGACCTGCGCGTCGCCAGCGATTTGCGTCTCATGTTCGAGAGACCGCCTTAGTTTGCTCCGGGAGGGGCCGGTGCGTTTGCGGCACCATTCTCCGGAGCATTTCCCGTGCGCTTCCTCTCGGGATTTACCAGCGCCACTTCCGTCCCCACCGGCAGGCCGTCCAGGATTGCGCGTCCTTCGCTCAGCGCGCGCACTTTCACTTCTCTGGCTTCAAAGCCACTGCCGCGCCGGCAGTACACGATTTTCTTGTCACTGCGTTCGAACACCGCTTCGGCCGGAATTGAGACGGCGCGGGCCAGGCGATCACCGGCAATGTCCAGCCGCGCCGCGAAACCCGGGCGCAGGCGTGGCTCAATGTGGTCTAGCGCCACGGCTACGTCGAATTTCTGCTTGGTATTGCTTTCCCAAAATTGCCGCGCGGTCGCTCCGCCTACGGTGCGGACCTTGCCGGAAAAAAGTTCACCTGGCAGAGCGTCCAGCGTAACTTGAACGGTTTGGCCGGACTTGATGTTCATTCGGTCGGTCTCGTCGACTTGTGCCGAAAGTTCCAGCTTTGAAAGATCGATGACCTCCGCGATGGGACTCCCGGCGTTCACCTGATCGCCGACCTGATAATCCGGCAGGCTCATGCCATCCATGAAGAAGCCGCCGGTCGATTCCACGTTGCCGTGCACGACCACGATTCCATCGATCGGCGAAATGATGCGCATCTTTTTAATATTCTGCTCCGCCTGTTCCATCGCCAATTGCGCTTTGTGCCGCTTTTCCTGGCTTACGGCCAGCGCCGCCTCGTTCGAAGCGCTATGCGAGCGAATGTCCTGCTCGAGTTGCGCCAGCGCGCGTTTCGCCTCATCGAGCGCGACGACATTTTTCTGCGCGTCGATGGTACTGAGCAGTTCGTTTTTGCTGACGTCCAGTTCCGCGCTGCGCACCGCGAACTTGGCTTTCAGCAACGCTGTCTTGTCTTCGGCGGCTTGCACTGCGGCGTCCGCATGGGCTTTGGTGATTTCCTGTTCGGCTTGCAACAGATCGCTGCGATTCTGCCCCAGGTTGTATTCCTGCTGGCTGGGATCGAAAGCCAGCACGACGTCTCCCGCGTGCACGCCTTCTCCCGATCGCCCCAGCTCAATGATTTGGAGTGTGCCGCCGGCAATTGGCGGGGCGGAAATGGTTCGCGATTCTTGCGTCTTCAGCGTGCCTCGCGTGCGCACCAGCAATTGCAGGTCGGCTTCTTTCACGATGGCCGTGGGCACGTCGGAGTCCCCCGCCAACACAGTTGCCTGATGACAGCCAATGCCAAACGCGGCGATGCCCAGCATCAGCCACGGAGCGAATTTTCGTACGCGCGCCATTCGCGAAACCTGTCCCTATTTGCCCACTGTGGGATCTTTCAACGCGACTTGTTCGCCGGGCTGTAGTCCTTTCGCCACGAGCACTTCGTCGCCGCTGCGCCGCGCCACATCCACTACCGTCTCTTCGAATTTCGGTCCCTTTTTAAGATAAGCGACGGCGCGGCCCGATTTGCGAAACACCGCCTCCGCTGGAATCACAATTCCATCGGGCACCCGTGCTACGGCGACGCGAACGGTGGCCGCCATTCCGGGCGTGAGCCTCGGATCCGTGTCCACCAGCCCCAACTCCACCGAGAAGTTCCGCGGCACCGGCCAGCCGGCTGAAAAATCCAGGCTGGCTGTGGGACTGATCGTTGCCACTCGTGCTTCGAAACTGCGATCCGGCAGAGCATCCATCGCCACCTTGGCCAGTTGATCGTTTTTGAGTTGCCCGCGTTCCGCTTCTTCGACGCGCGCTGCAATCTTCAGCGTCGACGTATCCGGCAACTCCATCAAATCCGCTCCCGGCCATGCCCGATCTCCCGCGCGAAAGGGTGTCGGCCCGCCTTGCGGCTGCCAATGGTTTTGCAGCACCACGAGGCCATCAATCGGCGCGCGCAGGATCAGCGAATGCAATCCTTGCTCGTCCAGTTTCACTTGGAAGTCGGTCTGTTCTTTCTTTTGCTGCTTGCTGGCAATATCCGAGCCCGCCGAAGCACGATCAGCCTTCAGCTTTGCTTCCGCCTCCTTTTCTTTTTGCTCGGCGTCGATCACTTTCAGCTTGGCCTGCTCGCCTTCAATGGTGGAGAGAATCTCCTGCTTGCTCGCGTCCATCTTCGCTTTCTGGACGTCGAACTTCGCGGTCATCACGTCGGTGAGGTCTTGCTCTTCCTTCAACCGCGCTGCGGCTTGCGCCTGGGCCACTTCCGCTTCGGCTGACTTCGCTGCGGATTGGTCCTGCGCCAGTTTTTGCTTCACACTGGTCGCGTCAAACTCCACCAGCGCGTCGTCTTTTTTGACCTTTGCGCCGTTAGCCACGATCGTCAAAATCTGCAAATCGCCGGCGTTGTACGGCGCGGCAATAATGACGGACCGCCGCGCTTTCACTTCGCCTTTAATCTCCAGAAAATCGACGAACTCCTTTCGCATCACTGGCGCCGTCGGGAAACCCGGCGCCGGACGTGCCAACCGAAACGCGCCAAAACCGAGGATCAACACGGCGGGCGCCACCGCAAAGATCACCGCCCGCTTGCGCTTGCTCCATGTTTTTCGCGAAGAGCTCATCGTTGTCCCGCCGCGTTATCCGCATTGCTGGCCGTCTTCTGGATGATGTCGCCTTCCGCCAAGCCGCTCTCCACCACTGCTTCCAGGTCGTTTCGCGCTCCCAGCTTCACTTCTTGCTTCGCGAAGCTACCGCCATCTTTCGTCCAGACGTAAGTGTGGCCGGCGTCAGACGCCAGGCTCTGCCGTGAAATCACCAGCACATTGCGCTGCGATCCAAGGTCCACGTCCAACGCCGCGGAAAGGTCCGGCAAGAGTCGCGGATCCGCTCCCTGCACTGCGAAGCGTGCCGTGAAAGAGCGTACCTGTTCCGTAAAACGGCCTTGATGCCCTAACGGCGAGAGTTCATCGAGTACAGCGGGCAGCGCCAGCCCTGGATACGCGTCCAGATGCATCTCTGCACGCTGGCCCAAATGCACCTTTTCCAAATCCACTTGGTTCAGCTCGACGCGCACCTGCATCTGCGAAGGGTCCACCACCTGCAAAAACGGCACGCCCGGTCGCACCTGGTCGCCTTCCTGCACCGTGCCCATCCGGCCGCCTAGCCAAATGGTGTTATAGACCACCACTCCCGGCATCGGCGAATGCACCACCATCTTTGCCGCGTTGTTTTGCGCGTACTTCATCGCCTCCAGCGCGCGGTCGGCCTGAATTTGCAGAATGCGTATGCCGGCGGCTCCCGCCGCACGCTTGAGCTCGTAGGTTTCCTTCCACTGCTTCCATGTCGCTTCGGCTGCGTCTACCGCTTCCTGATTCTTTTCGGCGTCGATCCGCGAAACAATCTCGTTGCGCTGCACTTCCAGCCGCGCCCGCTTCAGTTCGTCTTCCGCCTGCTTAACCGCCGTATCGTCTTTCGCGCGGCTCACGTCCTCTTCGGCCTGCTTCTGCGCCACCTGGCTGACCAGGTTTTCGTACGTGCTCTTCTTATCCAGGTAGTCTTTGGTTTGCGCCTGCGGATCAAATTCCACCAGCAGGTCATCCTTTTGTACATGGCCCCCCGCGGCTGCCAGCCGGGTGATCACCATGGAGCCGACTTGGGCGCCTTCCAATCGGGGTGCTAAAACCACAAAGGACCGCGCCGCCTGCGTTGTGCCATTCAAACGCAAGATGTTCGAGAAATCCCGCTTGGCCACCCGGATGACCTGAGCATCCTGGGCTGCGGTAGTTACGCCGCCCCGAAAATGCCCAAACAAAAAAAGCGCCCCGGCCACTACCGCCAGTGCACTTCCCACAAGGATGGTTTTCCTGGGCATGTTTTTCATTTCTAAGGAGACACTGCGGAGCTCGTAAGTTTCAATAAAACGAGGGCGGCCCTCCTCGCCATTCCTACAAGACGTTTCTGCAGCGTAAGACGTTTACACCGCTTGGTGGTTTTGCCGCTTTGTCTGCCGGCATTCCGGGCTCGTTGGAACCCGCCGCCATCATAATCTAAACGTGCCTGCTTGGTGAATTACCTGGTTTCGCGCTGCGTACTAGCTTGCTGCAGCTTCGAGGATGCTGGGCCAAGCCCGCGTCGGCGCGGTCTTCGACTTCCGCCCCTCGACGAGCGCCTTTCATTCTGTCTTTGGACCCGTTACCCGCTGCGTAGGATGCGCGAGGCTGCCTAGGATTTGCCTGAGCGTCGTGCTTCAAAATGGCTATTTTCGCAACACGGGGCGGACTCGGCTTAGAGTATGGATCGCCAGCCTCGTAGGAAACGATCGGTTCGCGAATGTGAATGTCGCTCAGGAGTGCTGTTCGCGGTGGCGACGGATGAATTCTTTCAGGTACTCGCCGGCTTCCGTGATGTGCTTCCACAGAGCGGCGGAGGCCACTTCCGGATTCTTCGTGCGGCACGCTTCCAGCAATTCGTGATGCGCGCGCCCCGCCCGATGCAAGTCGCGGGTGAACACCAGGTGCAGACGCGTATAACGATCGCAATTGATGTTCAGGGTCTTTACGTAGGAAAGCATAGTCGGCCGATTCGCGGGCGCATACAGCACCGAGTGAAAACTCCAGTTCCAGGTGCCCCAAGACTTCATCTCCGAGTCCTTTTCCAGCGACTCTTCATACTTGCTGAGAATGTCTCCGGCGCGCTGAAAATCTTCTTCGCGCATGTTGGGGATCGCGCAGCGGAGCATGTAGCACTCCAGCACCGCGCGCGTTTCGAACATCTCCATGATTTCGTCAGGAGAAAGAGAAGAAACCACCGCGCCGCGATTGGCCACAATGCGAATGAGGCCTTCGGCGGCCAGATGGCTCAAGGCTTCACGCACCGGGATGCGGCTGATCTGGAATTCTTCGGCGATGGCGTCCTGGCGCAGTTGTTCACCTTCGCGCAGTTCGCCGCTCAAGATTTTCTCGCGCAGCCGTTCCAGCACGGCGGCGGCCAGCGATTGCCGCGGAATTGGACTTGATTTTCGAGGATGCAAAGCTTTCGTCATTCCACTCGTTAAAGGGTTGCCCAAGCTCATCGAATTGGCGCGCCGCCGCACCCGCAGCGCGAGATATCGTATTCGTCCAGCCTGCGTTTTTGGCTGGACTCAGGGGACTTGTAGGCTAATCGGTACCTAAGCCTATAAAATAAAGCGTCCCTTTACAACTCGTTCTCGCGCTGGACACCTGCCAGGCTCGAGCAATGCACCGGGAAAATCGGCGGGCGGTTCCATTCCACGCTCCATCCGAGCAGGAATTTAACCGCGCTCCCACACACCCGGCCCTGGCAGGGTCCCATGCCGCATCGCGTATGCAACTTTGCCGCTTTCCACGAATCGTGCTTTTGCACCAGTCCCAACGAGACGTCTTCGCAGCGGCAGAGCAGCGTGTCCGCTTTCGCCAGTTTGGCCAGTTCCGGTCGCAGTTGAAACGCAGCGTTCATCGCTTTGGCGATTCCGCGATAACGCTCGCGCAGCGCAAAAAATTCCTTGGCTTGCTCGCGCGATCCTGCTGCCGCGTGACCGGCAATCCGGCCCTCCGCCACCGATAACTCCATGCCGCCGATTCCCGTCGACTCGCCCGCGCAATAAATTCCCGGTCGCGAGGTTTCCTGAAACTCATCAGTTGCAACAAATCCCTCGGCGATGCGGCACCCTAACATCTGCGCCAGTTCGATGTTCGGAATGAGATGAAACCCACAGCCGAGATAATCGCACGCGATCTCGCGCACGCGGCCGTTCCGGGAAATCGCCGCCGCTTCCACGCGCTCTTTTCCCATCGCGGCAACCGGCCAACTCGCCGTCCAATATTTCGCGCCGCGGCTTTTGTACCGCAGCGCCATTGCTTCGCGCGCCTTTGCAGGGAAGCGTAGCGTCGCTAGTCCGAACGCCACCAAACTGGACCACGCTGCTTGCTCGCAAATGCAGATCACCTGCGCGCCGTGCTCAGCCAGATACGCCGCCACCGCGAGTAACAATGGCCCGGTGCCCGCCAGCACTATGCGCTTTCCGGCGACAGGCAACCCGCCTTTCGCCAGGGCCTGCAACCCACCCGCGCCCATTACATTCGGCAATGTCCATCCGGGAAACGGCAAGAACAACTCGCGCGCCCCGGTGGCCAGAACCAATTTTTCAAAGTGAATCTGCAGCAACTCCGCATCGGTTTCCGCCTCCACGAACTGCGATCCGGCGCTGAACACCCGCGCGCCGCCAATGACTTGAACGCTCGATTTGGCCACTTGCCCGATCCAATACTTCGCTCCGTGCGAATCCGGCGCGCTCGTTCCGTTGCGCCAGATTTGCCCGCCTAATCGTGGATTGTCGTCAAGGAGAGCGACGCGCTGGCCATGCTCCGCGGCTGTCGTGGCAGCAGCCAACCCCGCCGGGCCGCCGCCCACCACCACTACATCAAGCCGGAGCTGCTTCGCATTACTCACGGCAGCGGATTTCCATGTGCGGCTGGCAAAGCACCTGGCAACTTCGGCGCTGCGATTCGCCATTAATTTCCACGCGGCATTCGAAGCACGTGCCCATTCCGCACAGCGGCGCTCTCGGCTGACCTGATACGGAGGTTCGGCAGAATTCTCCAGCCAACAACACCGCGACGGCTGCCGTCGTGCCGGCCGGCACATGCAGCGCGCGCCCGTTCACATAAACCGTAATTTCATCAGGCATGGATTTCTGCACTCATCCGCCGCGAAGGCAAATACGGTTCCGTCGCAATCTCGGCGCCCGCTCCCATCAATTGCGCCGTAATCAGCTTCGCTGTGCCCAGCGACGTAGTAATCCCGAGCCCCTCATGTCCCGTAGCCAGGTATACGTTCGAATCCTCTGGCGAAGGTCCGATCAACGGGAGTTTGTCTGGCGTTGCGGGGCGAAAGCCGGTCCACACACGAATGCTCGAACACTTCTGCAACGCCGGCATGTATTCGAACGCGCGATTCATCATTTTCGACAAAATCGCCGGCTCCATGCGGTCATGCTCCACGTCGTACTGTCGCGAAGAGCCGATGAGGATTTGTCCCGTGCGCCGTGGCTGCAGGTTAAACGCCACGGAATCACTGGTCAGAGAGTGTGCCGATTTCAGATAGCCGAGTTCAACCAGCTGGTGACGCACCATGCCCGGGTAGCGGTCCGTGATGACCAGGTGTCCTTTGCGCGGTTTTACCGTGATTCCTGGCGTCAGTTTAGCTGCATGACGCCCCGCTGCATTGATCAGCTTTCCCGCGCTGATCGTATTTCCATCGGCGAACGTCGCTGTGCCGCTGCGTAAACTGGTCACAGCTTTTCCGAAACGAAGATCCGCTCCCCGCTCCGCGGCTCGGTCCAAAAAAAAAGCTGTCGCGGCCGGCGGATAAACCACACAATCTCCAGGGACCAACAATCCCCCAACTAACCCGCTTCGCAACTGCGGCTCCGCTTCCCGCAGTGCTGCTTCATCTAGAATTTCTGCGGCTACGCCACGCTCGCGGTAGTACGCGGCTTTTCGGCGCACCTCGGCGAACTCTTCCTCATCGGCCGCGACCCAGATCGTGCCGCAGCGCTCGAACTCCACATTTCGCGGAAGGCTCGTCTCCAGCTCGTCCCATAATTTTTGCGAATAGTGTGTCAGCGCGAATTGCGCTTCCGAATCGTCCATTACGACGAGGTGGCCCATGGACGCGCCCGTGGCGCCGGCCCCGGGAAAATTTTCGTCCGCCACCGTAACGCGCAGGCCAGCCTTCGCCAATTCCCAGGCACACGCGGCCCCGACAATTCCCGCGCCCACGATCAACACATCCGGCGAAGCGGTCATGCTCCAATGCCGTAACGAAACGGATCTTTGGGATCGAAAAGAAAATCGGCTTCCGAAGTAATGTACGCCGCTCCCTTGACAATCGGAATGACGTGCCCGTTGTTCACCTGCACTTGCCCTTCAAACACGCTCCCGACAATGCTCTCCTGCCGCCAGATTCCTCCCGGCTTCAACTTTCCATCCGCGTAAAGGCAGGCGAGCTTCGCACTCGTTCCTGTTCCACAAGGCGACCGGTCATATGCTTTGCCCGGACACAGAACAAAGTTCTTGCTGTCGATTCCGGGCATCTGCGACGGACTGAACAGCTCGATGTGATCGATTTCGCCGCCATCTTCTCCGCGGATTCCCTTGGCGGAGAGCGCTTGGCGGATCGCCCAGGTAAATTGCGTCAGCTCATCGATGCACTTCAAGTCCAGTTCGAACGCGTGTTCATTCACCAGGAAAAACCAATTGCCGCCCCACGCAATGTCCCCGCGGACCGTTCCGTAACCCGGAACATGCACGCTCACGCCGCTCGCCGTCCGCCGGCTCGGCACGTTCGCCACCGTGACCTGGCCGCCCTCGTGCAGCGTTGCTCTCACAGTTCCTACCGGCGTATCAATCCCGTGTTCGCCGAGTCCGATGCGTCCCAGATACGACAGCGTAACCATCAGGCCGATCGTCCCGTGCACGCACATTCCCAAATAGCCGACGTTATTGAAGAAAATTACTCCGGCCGTGCTGTCCGAATTTACCGGCTCCGTCAGCATCGCTCCGACGATCACTTCCGAGCCGCGCGGTTCGTTCACTAGTGCGCGCCGCAAGTAATCGTGGTCGCGGCGAAACTCTTCCAGCCGCAAACTCATGCTTGCGCCATTCAGCTGGGGGCCTCCATCGACAATAATTCGTGTCGGTTCGCCTCCGGTGTGCGAATCCACGACTCGGGTGCGCTTCAGTTTGTCGGACATTCTTCCGGATCCACCTGGTGGTTGCGCTCTCGAAACCTGGCACAGCAAGTCTCGCTGCTACGCGCTCATCTTACGACTTGCTGCACTTTCCGCACATTTCACTGCTGCCGAACACTCATCTTTACTGCGATTACGCCGGTACAAATTGCGCCCGTGTTTATTTCTGTCAAAGCAGGGCCTTACTATCAAAAGACCGGGAAAAAAAGCAAGCGCTTGCATTTTGCGCTTCCCGGTCCTGCATACAATATACATGTTGCGCTCTCCCGGCAAGTCCATCCCTGCTCACCTCCTCCCAGCCCCTTCGTCGCCCTTTCTTTCGTTCGTGCCAACTTCTTGACATCGTATATCGTATCTTGTATACAGTCACCACTCTGGCCTTCTCGCTTTTCTGTGGTGGGGCGTTGGGCCGCTCGTCGAGGCGCGTTGCATCTCTTTGGGAGGGTGTTCGATGGCAAATCGCCCGCTGTGCAAGTTTGTTGTCGTCTGTTTTCTTCTGCTTCTCGGCCCAGCCCTGGTTTTGTCCGGTCAGGTCCGCACCACTGGCCAGCTTTCCGGAACCGTCGTCGACGCCAGCGGTGGCGTCGTTGCTTCGGCTACCGTTACCATTTCTCAGCCCACCACCGGTTTTTCGCAGACGGCTGTCACCAACGAATCCGGCCTCTACTTATTTCCAGCTCTGCAGCCCGGAACTTACCAGCTGAAAGTAAGTGCCAAGGGTTTCACCGAGGCTCTGCTCAGCGACGTCGTGATTGGCGCGGGGCGCACGACCGATCTCCGCGTGGAGTTGAAGGTCGGCCAGGCCAACGAAACCGTCCAGGTTTCCACGCAGGGCGAAGTTTTGGAGACCACGAGCAATACGCTCTCCTCCACGATCAGCCCCGAAGACCTGCAGAATCTTCCGCTCGCCGGCCGTGACGTGCTTCCGTTCGCGCAACTCGTTCCCGGAGCCCAGAGCGGCGGCGACCAGCGCTTCACCACCTACAATGCGCTGCCCAATGCGGCCATCAACATCACCGTGGACGGCGTGAACGACAACTTCCAGCGCTATCGCACCTCTACCACCGGGTTTTACACCGCCGCTCCCCTGCGCCTTGGTGCTTTCGACGAAGTCACCGTTTCTACCGACAGCCTCACTGCCGATGCGGGCGCTGAGGGTTCCGTCCAACTCCGCTTCGTCACCAAGCGCGGCACCAACCAGTTTCACGGCTCCGCCTTCTGGCAAACCCAAAACAGCGCGCTCAATGCCAACAGCTACACCAACAATGCTCTCGGTCTCCCGATCTCGCCCTTCCATCTCAATGACTATGGAGGCAGCTTCGGCGGGCCCTTCTGGAAGAACAAGCTGTTCTTCTTCATCAATTACGAAGAGGAAGACAATCCCTTTTCGATCACTAGCTCGGTCCTCGTGCCCACGCCGCAAGCCGAATCCGGCGTCTTCACGTACACCGGCACGGACAATGCGCAGCATACCGTCAATCTTTTGACCCTCGCGCAGGCGAATGGTTTTCCTTCTGTGCCCAACACGATTACTTCAAATATTTTTAGTCAGATCAATGGCTTCGCCCAGAATCAGACGCTCACTCCCGTTTCCGGCGAACCATTCCTCGAACAGTTCAGCTTCTTCCAGCGCCAAAGCAACACCAATCGTTACCCCACTGCTCGCCTCGACTTTCAAGCTACGTCGAAGGTCGCGCTTCACGCTTCGTGGGATCTCTACTGGCGCAACATCGCCAACACCGAGCCGTATCCTGGCGACAAGAACGTAAACAACGGTTTCAAATCCACCTATTACACCGCCATGATCGGCGCCGACTGGACCATCAACCCGCGCCTGATCAACCAATTCAATTCGGCATCCTGAGCACCGTCGAGGAATTCAACCCTGGCAACAGTTTCAACGCCTTCCAGAGCCAGGGCAACGTGCAAATCGGTTCACCCGCCCTCACCGGCGTCGGCCAGCAAGGCATACTCTTCAATCCGGTCGTTCCAGGATTCATTTTTCCCTTGCCGCGCAACAATCCTCTTTGGACTTTCACCGATAACCTGTCCTGGACGCGCGGCAATCACACCCTCACCTTCGGCGGCGACGTCCGCATCTCCACCATGCGCGAACTCGAGTCCGACTCTCCGCCAACCTACAACCTCGGCATCAGCAGCGTGGATCCGATCCTGACCAGCAACATGTTCAGCACCACCAACTTCCCCAACATCGACACCGCTACCGATCTTTTCAACGCCGAAGCCGTCTACGCGGCTATCGTCGGCCGCCTCAATAACGTTTCGGGCGCCAACTATGTCGACGGCATCTCCAAGCAATACCAGGTCGCGGGCGCGCTCAACTATAAAGAAGCGCAACGGGTCGGCGGCATCTACTTCCAGGATGCTTACCGCATCACTCCGCACCTCGCACTGAACTACGGCTTCCGCTGGCAATTCACCGGTGCCATTCACAACACCAACAATTTCACCACCAGCCCCACGTTCGCAGATCTGCTCGGGCCCTCTTCCGGTCTCTTCCAGCCCGGCACTCTCACAGGCGACCTCAACCCGCAGATTGCGCTGCGTCCCGCACCGTATACCGCCGCCTACAAACAGCCTTCTCCGAACCTCGGTTTCGCCTGGAATCCCACGTGGCAGAGCGGAGTTCTTGGCAAACTCGCCGGCAACGGCAATCTCGTCATTCGCGGCGGCATCCGCATCAGCCGCTTCGATGAAGGCTGGACGACCTTCGAAGAGGCGACCCTCTTCGGCAATCCTGGCGCTCAACAAACCGTCGCCCTGGTTCCCGTTGCTCCCGGTGTGCCTCCCGGCCCGGGACAGTTCACCGCGGGCTCGCTCAGTCTTGATTCCACGATCGTTCCCGGGGCCAACCCGGCGACCTTCAGTCCTCCATTCCCTGAATCACTCTTCACGTTTCAGGGGCAGACCATGGCTTCTGTGGATCCGCACATTCGGCCGCCCTATGTGGAAAGCTGGAACTTCGGCATCCAGCGCAAACTGCCTTCGAACACCGTGCTCGAAATCAATTACGTCGGCAATCATTCTGTCCATCTCTGGCAGAACGAAGACCTCAACGAAGTCAACATTTTCGAAAATGGCTTCCTGCAGGAATTCAAGAACGCCCAGACCAACCTGGCCATCAACGGCGGGGCTTCTTTCGCGGACAACACCGGCGCTCCGGGACTGGTTCACCTGCCCATCTTCGACGCGGCCTTCGGCGGCGCGGGCAACGTGAACTTTGGAAACACCAATTTCATCCAGTTGTTGCAGCAGGGTCAGGCCGGTGCGCTGGCCTATCAGTTGGCGTCCTCACCGACCTTCCTTTGCAACATGGTCGGCGGCACCAACTTTGCTCCGTGCGCTGGCTTCCCGGCGGGCCAATATCCCATCAACTTCTTCCAGGTGAATCCCTTCGCCGCTGGCGTACCTGCACTACTGCTCACCAATCCCGGCAGCGAGTCTTACAACGGCTTGCAAATCCAGGTGAAGCACCCCGTCGGACACGGCGTCATGCTCATGGCCAATTACGCCTACAGCCACGCGCTCACCAACCGCTACATCGGCGACTACTTCACCGCCGATGAAGCCATCGAAAATTTCACTACCTTGCGGGACCCTGGCCTCAACCGTGGTCCTTCTCCTTACGATCTGCGCCACACCTTCCGCGTCTACGCCACGTATGATCTGCCGTTTGGTTACGGCAAGCAATTCAAGAGCAGCAGCTCCGTCGTGAACAAAATCATCGGGGGCTGGACTGCCGGCACCATCGTCACTGCGCAGTCGGGCCGCAATTTTAAGCTGCAGGGCGGCTTCAACACCTTCAATTTTTACAGCGGGCAGCTCGGCGCTCCCGACGCCTCCGATTCCGGCGTCGTCCTCAACGGCGTCACCCGGCAGCAGCTCCAGAACAACGTCGGCGTTTTCTCCGGTCCTACTCCCGGTGAACCCGTCGTGTTCTTGAATCCCAACCTTTTCGCTAACGGCGCGCAGCCCATTCTCCCGGAAACCACCCCCGGCCAGCTCGGCGACTTCATCTATCTCACCGGGCCACGTTTCTTCAACGCCGACATTTCCATCATCAAATCCATTCCCATCTACGAGCATCTCAGCCTCAACTTCTACGCCGAGATGATCAACGCCTTCAACCATCCCAATTGGAACGTCACGGACAGCTCCTCCTTCGGCACCAACAACCCGGCGCAGTACGTTAACGTCTCCAACGTCGGCACTTATACTGCCGCCAGCATCGCCAACCCGGGCAACGGTGCCAATGGCGCTCGCAGCATCCAGTTCCGGCTGCAATTGCAGTTTTAGCGAGGGCATCGCAACGTTCACTTCATTTCCAACTTGAGGGCAGGCACGACGGAGGAGGGGCGTTTCGAGCGCCTCTCCTCTTTTTTTTCTTTTCAGAATTTTCTTTCGGTAGCAGACTTCGCCCAAGGAGAATCCAGCCATGACCGGTAAGCGCATCGTTTACGCGTTCGCTTTGTTTCTACTCTGCAGCCCCGCCGCTCTCGCGCAGGGCACGCGTGACGATTACCAGCGCGCCTCCCAGTTTCTTCCGGGCAATCTCCGCCACCGCGCTTATATCGCCGAAGTCGCCCCGCATTGGATTAACAAAACCAATCGCTTTTGGTACCGCAAGGCTGGCACGAAAGAAACACAGTTCCTGCTCGTTGATCCCGCGCAAAATTCCGTCAATCCCGCCTTCGATCACGAGCGCCTCGCCAAATCGCTTTCCGAAGCACTGAAACGCGAAATCAAAGCCACCGAACTTCCGTTCGAGAATTTCGACTTCGCCGACGACCTCAAATCCATTCACTTCCAGGTCGAAGGCGCGTCGTATCGCTGCGAGCTCGATTCCTACAAATGCAAGGCCGATCACGAACCCGAAGCCGGCCCTTACGAAAACCTTTCTCCCGACAAAAACTGGATCGCGTACATCGAGAACTACAATCTCTATCTCCGCTACGTTCCGCTCGGCACCGTTGTTCAACTCACCCGCGACGGCGAGCGCAACTGGAGCTACGCCACTCCCATTCCCGGACTTCGCCCGATGGTCGCGCAGGGCACCGACGACATCCGGCAGCGTCCCGCCGTGTTCTGGTCCGAAAATTCCTCCAAGCTGGTTACCTACCGTATGGATACGCGCAACGCCGGTCGCTTCACCAACATTCAATTCGTGCCACCCGGCCAGATTCGCCCCAAAGCGTTCTCCGTTGTCTATTCCCTCCCCGGCGAAGTTCTGCCCACCGCCGCTCCCATCATCTTCGACGTGCACACCGGCAAGCGCACCGACGTCAAAGCCGATCCCATCGAAATGCAATTCCAGGGTGGTCCCGGGTTTGAATGGTTCCCGGACAATAAGACCTTCCAATATCAGGTCGATGGCCGCGGCATAAAATCCATAGAACTTCGTGTCGTCGACGCCGAAACCGGCGAACAAAAAGTGGTCATGCGCGAACAAAACGAGAAATACGTCGACCCTGGCGAAACGTTCTCGCACATCCTGAAGGACACCAACGAAGTCTTGTGGACTTCCGAACGCGATGGCTGGAATCACCTCTATCTTTACGACGCCAAGACGGGCACGCAAAAGGCTCAGCTAACCCAAGGCCCCTGGGTCGTTCGCCAGCTTCTCGATGTCGATGAAAAGGCTCGCCGCGTCTACTTCACTGCCGGCGGCCGCGAGAAAAACGAGGATCCCTATCAGACCCATCTGTACAGCGTCGACCTCGACGGCAAAAATCTAACGCTCCTTACTCCCGAAAATGCCAATCACTCCATCAGCGTCTCGCCCGATCATCTCTATTTCGTGGATAACGCTTCCCGCCCCGATCTTCCCGGCAACTCCACGCTTCGCAGCACCAAAGGCGGCACCCAGGTCCGCGTCCTGGAACAGACGGACGCCTCCGAACTGCAGGGCAGCGGCTGGAAATTTCCCGAACCCTTCCAAGGCAAATCCTCTGATGGCAAATACGATCTTTACGCCCTGATCTGGAGGCCTTCCAATTTCGACGCCAGCAAAAAATATCCGATCATCGAATCGGTTTATACCGGTCCACAGGGCTTCTTTGTTCCCAAGACGTTCGGCGCCGCGCTACGCGGCCTGCAATCCGTCGCCGAACTCGGCTTCATCGTGGTCATGGTCGATGGCCGCGGCACAACTGGCCGTTCGCGCGCCTTCCATGAATTTTCGTATCACAATCTCGGCGGCGCGTTCGAAGATCACGTCAACATGATCAAGCAAATGGCCGCGAAATTTCCCTACATGGACGCCGATCGCGTCGGCATCTTCGGCACTTCCGCCGGCGG
>Ga0335081_10005671_pt1 | contig 19792 bp, 19 predicted proteins | sample Lox_Sample_35_FD_206713 | JGI IMG/M metagenome (GOLD analysis project Ga0335081, IMG submission 206713) | Soil microbial communities from Loxahatchee National Wildlife Refuge, Florida, United States - Lox_Sample_3.5 | ecosystem: Environmental > Terrestrial > Soil > Wetlands | place: USA... | reverse complement strand
TGGGTCGAGTTTAAGTTGCCACAAAAATACGGCGGCTTGCACTTACGCCTACCGATCGTCGAGTGGCGGCATATCCGGACGCCTGAGGGACGCGAACGGAGACCCATTGTGGAGTTAGAAATCTGTCTCGGCACCAGGCGATTCCGCACCAAAGTGAACCTTGCTGACCGCTCCATGGTCAAATATCCCTTGATTCTGGGTAGAAATTTTCTCAAGGAAAACTTTGTTGTGGACGTCCAGCGGCGGAGGACAACAAGACCGATCTGTCCCGAAATTCCTTGAACACAAGAGTCTCAGCAGAGGAAGTTCGGGCCCGTCTGCATTCATTCGGTTCAATGGATGCACCGAAATAGACCATTATGCTTGCTGCAGAGGTTGAGTCCTCTTACGGAGTCACGAAGATGGGGACTAGAAAATGGAGTTTGGTATTTCTCCTGGTGTTGATCGTCCTTCTTCTATCTCCGGGAAAGGGCGAGACCGAAGAAAAGATCTCCATTGGCCAAGTGGAGGACGTCATCCTTATGCCTTGGGGGGCCAGGTTGCCGGCACGGATTGACACGGGGGCGGCCACGTCTTCCCTCGATGCTCGAGACCTCAAGGTGAAGGACGGCCTAGCCGTATTCAAGTTGCCCAAAAAGTACGGTAGCCTGCAGTTCCGCTTACCGGTGATCGGGTGGCGGAACATTCGGGGCGCCGAATTCAAGGAAGAAAGACCGATCGTCGAAATTACATTCTGCTTGGGTGCAAAGATGATTCATACGGAAGTCAATCTTAACGACCGCTCCACGGTCGAATATCCGTTAATTTTGGGACGTAATGTCCTCAAGGATCACTTTGTCGTTGACTGCGGACGGTCAAACTGCTTGACGCCAAGTTGCCCGGAGGTTCGCCCAAAATGAAGCGCCCTGCGGTCCTGTTGGCTGTGGCGCTCCTGCTTATTTCCTTTGCCGTCATCAGCTACCGCGTCATCTGGCTCAAATACCCAATCTTTCCCCCAGTCCGGACCAAGGTTTGGCAGCTCTCGATGGAGGCTCATGTCAAAGGTGGCGAAAGGGAAACCAGTGCGATGATCGGACTTCCCTCGGCCTACAGAGGGCAGTTGATCGCCGAGGAACGCATCCACTCGGGAACGCTCAATTTCAACCTCCTTCGTGAGGGCCCGAACCAGATCGGCATCTGGTCGGGAGCGGTCAGCCCAAGGGGTGAGGTCATTGGATACAGTGCCACCATCCAAATCAAACCTCCCCGATCGTATAAAACCAGAACCCCACCCCTCGGACTTTACCCGCCGAATGTTGAAAAGAAAGATCAGGCACTCGCAAGACGTCTCGTGGCGAACTGGGACCCTCTCCCGCCGGCAGATCGACTTCGAAGAATAGCCGCGGCGATGAGAGGATATTGGGGAACACCGCCCCCTGATCAAGACCTCCAGGTCTGGTCAGCCTTTCGCGATAAACAGGGCCGGCTGACTGCCTTTCTTGTTCTGCTACGAGCTACTGGTCTACCGGCTCAAATCGTTGAGGGTCTGCCACTCGCCGAGAGCGTAACAGATTCAACCCAAACTTGGATCGAGGTATGGACAGGCCAAGAATGGGAGAGTCTCCAGCCGGAAAAGGGAGAAATTTATCAACCACCTGTTCCGCTCCTTCCGTTGACAACGAATGGATTACCCGTCATTCGCGTCATCAACGGTGAATTGTCGGAGGTCCGCTGGACATTGAATCGCGGGATCATCAGCCAATGGCGGATGCAGTTTGACCGTATTATGCGATCAGACCGATTTCTCGACCGCTGGTCGCTGTTTCGTCTTCCAGAAGAGTTTCAGAGAACCTTTCGCATCCTCATTCTGGTCCCGATTGGCGCCCTGATGATTTGCCTCTTGCGTAACATCGTAGGCTTTCCAACATTCGGGGTCTTTTTGCCCGTTCTCATGGCTCTCGCTTTTCGAAATACGGGCCTTGCCTATGGACTGGGAATCTTTTGGGGTGTTGTTTTGATCGGATATGTGGTCCGCCGATGGATAGACAAACTTCGTCTTCTCCTCGTCCCGCGGCTATCCGTGATCCTGACGCTTGTCATCATCTGTATTACCCTCTTTGCCCTGGCCGGAAATAAGCTCGGCCTACGGGAATTCATGGCTGTCGGATTGCTGCCCTTTGTCATACTCACGATGACCATCGAGCGCTTTTTCGTAATCACCGAAGAATCAGGAGCTCGGGAGGCGCTTTGGACTGCGGCAGGGAGCGCCGGAGTGGCGGTGATTACCTACGGGATTCTCGAATTGGAACCTCTTCAGCTCACTTTCTTTGTTTATCCGGAACTCTTGTTTGCCGTCGCCGCGGCTCAAGTGTTTCTTGGCCGTTATACCGGCTATCGACTTTTGGAGCTTCTGCGCTTCAGAAAATTTTGGAGATCGTCATGATTTTAAAAGGATTCCGCTGGCTCCGAAATGTCGGGGTGCTGGGCATGAACCGCCGGAACGCGGAATACATCATGCGCCTCAATCCGCGGTCCTCCTTCCCGCTTGTGGACGATAAGCTCAAGACAAAGAAACTGGCAGAGGCATATCAGATCCCGACTCCACCTTTATACCGTGTGATAGAGCGTCATGGCGATCTAGCCAGACTTGAAGAAATGCTCGGCGACCACCAGGATTTCGTTGTCAAACCCGCACGGGGCACAGGCGGGAGTGGTATCGTTCTTGTCACGGGCCGTACGGAAGGAGGTTTCATCAAGCAGAGCGGCGAGGTCATCCCGACCAGGGATCTCGCCTACCACATCTCCGATATCCTCTCCGGTATATACTCTCTCGAGGGGCTGGAGGATCGAGCTTTCCTTGAAGCCCTTGTTCGTCCCGATACCGTATTTGATGCAGTGATCTATCGTGGCGTACCCGACATCAGAATCATCGTCTATCGCGGTGTGCCGGTGATGAGCATGGTTCGCCTTCCGACCCGGGTTTCTGACGGAAAGGCCAATCTTCATCGGGGGGCGGTCGGTGTCGGAATAAACATGAGAACCGGAGCCACTCTTTCAGGGGTCTATCGCTCTGGAGTCGTGACTCACCATCCCGACACGGATAAACCCCTAACAGGAATACAGGTCCCTCACTGGGAGACCATGCTCCTCTTCGCGGCAAGAGCGGTCGATATGATTAACCTTGCCTTCCTTGGCGTGGATCTGGTCATCGATCGGGACCGGGGACCGCTGCTCCTCGAGCTGAATGCGCGCCCGGGACTCCAGATCCAGGTTGCAAACCAGGCGGGTCTGCTCAGGCGTCTCGAATCTGTCGACAAGGCACCTCCTGAAATTCTTGCCAGACCGGAGACCAGGGTCGCCTGGGTATTGGAGACATTCGCCACCCCGTTCTAAACTGAACAGAATAATGACGCCTCTCAGCCTATTTCTTGGGGGTTTCTGCTGCCGGAGTTTTTCCCTTCAGAGACTTGAGGTAGGCGACGATGTCTGCCATTTCGGCAGATTTCGGGTCGATTCCCTTGCCTTTGAGCGCATTCTTGATACAGGCATTCACCTGTTTTTCAAGACCCTTCATGTCGGCCGCTTTCTCCATCCCCTTGCCGTCCGGATGGCACGAGTTGCAAGAGACTCCCGCGGTGCCTCCGCCCAACTTTGGATCGTTAAAAAGAGCCTTTCCCTTCCCCACATCTCCTGCCGCCACAGCCAGGGTAAACATGAGACTGAAAGAGACCGTGACAAACACGACTGTTCTTAATCCTTTCATTCGATTTTTCCTCCTTTCTTCATCAATATATCCATTTTCTCATTGCCTTCTCCCTATTTCAACAACATTTTTCAAAGTAGATCGATTCCCAACCCATCGCCAAGGGAGACGTCAACCGCGGAAAATTACGAGAAAAGAAATCCTCAATTCAATTGAAATGAAATGCATTCGAGTATTATAATGAATATCAAATATTGAATGGGGAGGAAGCTTGGATGAGAACGACGATTGAGTTATCGGATGATCAAAGAAGTGTATTACATTTCTTGGCAGCCCAAAGAAGGCTTCGGGGATACTCGAAATTGATTGAAGAAGCAATCGATTTTTATATTAAAGAAAAGGTCCGCAAAGAAAAGGCTTTGAAACACCTATTGAAGATGAGAGGCGCTTGGAGTAAAGAAGAAGCTAAGAAGCTTAGAAAAAAGGCCGGAAAGATAAAAGGTTAAATGTACAAAAAACGGACTTACCGAAACCTGGTAAAAATCGACGATCTCGCTAAATTTGAAGTCATTGTTAAAGAAACCGACCTCCTCGTCCGAGCGGACAGAGATTTTTCCAAGGAGACGAGAGAATCGGTATTAAAATACCGCTACCAGCTTGAAACCTACATCGCCATGAACGCTGATTTCAAAAGAAGCCTCGTCCCTCTTTCCGATGACCCTTATGCCCCAGAGATTGTCCGGGAGATGATTCGAACTTCCCAGGTAGCCCATGTCGGCCCTATGGCTGCTGTAGCCGGAGCCATGGCCGAATCCGTTTCAAAAGACCTGCTCAAGCTCTCGAAAGAAGTGATCGTAGAAAATGGCGGGGACATCTATCTTGCCACCTCCAAGGAACGAACGATCGGGATCTATGCAGGCGATTCTCCTCTGAGTTTTAAGATAGGAATGACGATCTCACCAGAAGAAACTCCTCTCGGCGTCTGTACCTCCTCGGGAACGGTGGGCCCTTCCCTCAGCTTTGGGAAAGCAGATGCGGTGTGCATCCTATCCAAATCTGCGGCGCTGGCCGATGCTGCAGCGACGGCCGTCGGGAATGTCGTCAAGGAGAAAAAAGATATCGAATTGGGTCTTCGGGTGGGAAAAGAGATCGCAGGAGTGCAGGGAATACTGATTATCGTTCAAGAAAAGCTGGGCGTTTGGGGAAATATCAAACTGGCCCAACTTTAAATACATTAGAATTCAGGAGTCAATAGTCAGAATCCAGAATGCACCTATAGGATTATGAAATCTATTAAGAACTTCTTTATTCTGAATTCTGGAATTGTGAGATTCAAGAATGACGACAGTAGGGGTAGCCACACTCGGATGTAAGGTGAACCAGTTCGAGTCTGAGGCTCTCATGGACGCCTTGGAACAGCGGGGGTATGCTCTTATTCCCTTTGAGGAAGGTCCAGATGTCGCCATCATCAATACGTGCACGGTCACTCACCGAGCTGATTTTCAGTCGAGACAGATGGTTCGAAGGGCCTTGCGATCCAACCCGAACTCTTTGATTGTTGTCACCGGATGTTATGCCCAGGTCGAACCAGATGCCTTCTCAAAGACGCAAGGTATTCATTATCTCTTGGGAAACAGAGAAAAGAACCAGATCCCTGACCTTCTTCCCTTGATGCAAAAAGGCAAATTTCCAAAGGTTCGAGTCGGGGATATTCAGGAGGAGAATCACTTTTCAGAAACCCCTCTTCGTTCTTTTCATCGTCACACGCGTGCCTTCCTGAAAATTCAGGATGGCTGCAATGGCCGCTGCACTTATTGCATCGTTCCTCAGGCAAGGGGTCGATCGAGGAGCCTTCAGCCCGAAAGGGTCATTGAAAGTTTGAAGGCATTGAAAGAGAGGGGATTTAAAGAGGTCGTCCTCACCGGCATCCACTTGGGTGCCTACGGATTGGATCTTGGTCCTCCTTTTCCTTTGGAGAAGCTCCTGCGACAACTGGAGAAAGAGGAAAGTCCTGATCGAGTCCGGCTTAGTTCCATCGAGCCGGGAGATTTCTCACCGCAGCTTATCTCGACCCTTTCAGAATCAGAGAAGATCTGCCCTCATCTTCACATTTCGATCCAGAGTGGAGACGATGAGATACTGAAAAAGATGAATAGAGATTATGACCGTTCCTTTCTCTCCGATCTCGTCCGGGAACTTCATCTGAGGATTCCAAACCTCTGCGTCGGAGCGGATGTGATCGTAGGCTTTCCAGGGGAAAGGGAAGAGAAATTCAGGCATACTTATAAGTTCGTCGAATCTCTACCCTTCTCCTATCTCCATGTTTTCCCTTTCTCCAGGAGAAAGGGAACCCCTGCATGCCAGTTTCCTCAGAGGGTGGATGAGAGGGAGATCAAGAAAAGGGCGGAGATGATGAGGAGATTGGGGAAACAGAAACGCCGGGCTTTCTATCGCCAGTTTCTCCACCAGGAGCTGAGCGTCCTGATAGAAGACCGTAAGGAAAAAGGCACCGGGAGATGGAGAGGTCTTTCACGGAACTACATTCCTGTTCTGCTCGAGGATGAAAACGGAATAAAGGATTACCAGGATTGGGTCAATAAGGAATGGAGAGTCAGGATGATCGCATTGGCTGAAAAGGGTGTCGTCGGAAAAGTTTTGGAGAGATAGCATGGACGAAGAAAGGTTGGCATCTCTAAAAGAATTGGAAGACCGTCTGGGCTATCGGTTCAAAGAGATGAAATGGCTCGACCAAGCCCTCACGCATAAGTCCTTCGTCTATGAGACCAACCATCCTGAAAAGGGTGCAAACGAGGTTTTAGAATTTCTCGGAGATTCGGTCCTGAATCTTGCTATCAGTTACCTTCTCCTTCACAAATTTCCAGACGCGCAGGAAGGAACCCTTTCCATGATGAGATCCCAACTGGTGAAAAGGAGTTCCTTGGCATCCCTCTCTAAAGAACTTCAGTTGGAAGGCTATCTCCTCCTCGGAAAAAGCCAGCAGTCGAACGGAGGGACGCAAAAATCCTCCATCTTGGCCAATACCTACGAAGCCTTGATCGGGGCGATCTTTATGGATTCAGGATTCAATCGGGCGTTGGAGATCATCCAAGAACACTTCGAGCCTTATCTTCAGACCAAAACTCCTTCCGTGGTATTTGATGATTTTAAGAGCCTTCTGCAAATATATTCCCAGCAGTCTCATGGGGTGTCTCCTCAGTATCGCGTGGTGAACGAGTCCGGTCCAGATCATGACAAAAGGTTCCAGGCTTCTGCCACGATCGCGGACGAAGTAAAAGGACTGGGATGGGGAAAAAGCAAGAAGGAGGCGGAACAAGAAGCAGCCAGAAATGCTCTGGAAGAGATTAATAGAATGTCAAATGACAAAGTTCAAATGACAAATGAATGTCAAAATGAACGAAATCTAAAAGGATAGTTCTTCCTCGTTTTTCTTTGGCCTTTGAACTTTGGACTTCATTTGACATTTGCCTGCCTCCCGGTAGACAGGGATTTTGTAATTTGACATTATAGCAAGATGGTCCCTCTTATCATTCCCATTTTTCTTCCTGCTTTGGGCTGCCGTGAACGCTGTCTCTTCTGCAATCAAAGGGCAACCGCTAAAGGGCTTCCGCTGCCCTTTTCCGTTCGAAACTTTATCGAAGCCTCTCTCGCCGGAATCCCTTATGATAGGAAATACAGCGAAAAACAGGTTGCTTTTTATGGCGGAAGCTTCACGGCAATCCCTGAGGGGGATCAAGTTCGTTATTTCAGAGAAGTTGAGCCGTTCCTCGGTTCCGGTCTGATCGATTCCATTCGCATCTCTACCCGGCCTGATGCCCTGAATGAAGAGACGCTCTCGCTCCTCAAAGAATATGGGGTGAAGACGGTGGAAGTCGGGGTGCAATCAATGATCGATGAAGTCCTCACGCTTGCCAATAGAGGTCATTGTGCAAAAGAGACAGTGGATGCTGTATACCGATTAAAGGACCGGCACTTCGAGGTGGGACTTCAACTGATGATCGGCCTTCCGGGTGATACTTGCGATCGTTTTCTTCAAACCCTTGAGCAGGTCGCGGAGCTCAAGTCCGATTTCGTGAGGATCCATCCCACGCTCGTCCTCAAAGGGGCTCCCCTTGAAATCCTCTGGAGAAGCGGAGAATATCGCCCCCTGTCGCTGGAGGAGGCCGTTCAGTGGCTTAAGAAAGGCATTCTAAGACTGGAAAATTCATCCCTCTCACTCGCTCGCATCGGCCTTCAGCCCACCGCGGAGTTGCAAAGGGATTTTCTCGCAGGACCTTACCACCCTGCTTTTCGCCAACTTGTCGACTCTGCCATCTTCTTCGACATGGCAACCTCTCTTCTCCGAGGCTCCCAGCAAAATGGTCAGGCTCTATTCTTCTGCCACCCCAAAGAGGTCTCGAACTTAAGGGGCCAGAAGAACGAAAATATTTTGAGATTGAAAGAGCATTTCAAACTGAGCGAGATCTTAATCGAAGAAAGAGAGGAATTACCAAGAGGCTATCTTGGACTTCAAACTCAAGGAGAAGAGGTTTCAATCCACAGGAAGTCTCTTATTGCTTAAGGACAGTTTTATTTTATGTGCGAATTCCGAGGCCCAGCAGGAACCACATAAACGAAAATCATATCGAAACATTTTGTGCTGCTTGGAAACAGAAGATCTATAGCAGAAATCCACTCCACTGGATTCCTCCTTCTTATGCATTGCCGCCAGTTCCACGCCAATATCGCGCGCTGATTTTATATATCCTCAGTCTTGATGTCCATTGATCTATGCGGCTCAGTGACCAATCTCAGCATCATCTCCCAAAGGCGTGGCCAGATGCCGCGCGAGCGGTCTCAGCAGTTGCGGCAACAAACTGGGAAGAAGACTTAGATGCCAACTTTACTGCGAACAACTTGGGAGGGGTTGATGGGGCTTCTGCGGATGCCTGTTCTTGCATGGAGAGTTGATTTGACCCTGAAAGGTGCCTGCTTCAAACTGACCGGCCAATGGTTGTGTTGGTTTCAATCCAGTGAATTTCTCCATTAATCAAGGCTCAATACTATAGTGTGTTCTGGCACTTGTAAAGATCCAGATTTTGTGCTAGTGCTAGATCCAGATCCGATATGAACAAGAAACCCTTGGGTCCGATCCTGTTGGACAAGAAAAAAGACGTTTCACTAGAGAAGGATGAGTACTCATTTGTTTTGGACGAACTCTAGAGATCAGGCGTGTTTAAGGATAGATTCCCCTCAATTTCGTCGCTTCAACCACTCTACCAATTCCAAGGATCAGAGCGGCTGTTCTCATATCCACTTTCTCCCTTCTTGAAATGTTCAGGACTTCTGCAAAACTTCTTGTTAAAATTCGGGTTAGTCGCTCGGAGATCTCCTCCTCGTTCCAGAGCAATTCTTGGAGATTCTGAACCCATTCAAAGTAGGAGACGGTTACACCCCCGGCATTGGCCAGAATATCCGGAACCACAAAAATCCCCCTATCATACAAAATTTCATCCGCTTCTGGTGTCGTAGGGCCATTCGCACCCTCAGCAATAATCTTTGCCTTGATCCTAGGCGCGTTCTCACGGGTGATCTGATTTTCTAAAGCCGAAGGAACGAGAATGTCACAGTCAAGCTCGATTAGCTCTTCATTCGTAATTTCCTCTCCGGCTTTCGCTTCTGGAGTAATGAGACAGGAATATCTCTTCTTGCAATCCAATACTTCAGAAGTATTCAGTCCTTTTCTATTATAGACCCCGCTTTTAGAATCACTGATTGCGATTACCTTCGCTCCTGCTTTATCAAAATATTGGGCAGCAATCCCACCCACATTGCCACAACCCTGGACCACCACGCGAGCTCCTTCGATAGGAATGTTTAAATACCGAGTGGCCTCCTGGGCAGTAATAAAGACACCCTTTCCAGTGGCCTCAAACCTTCCCAATGATCCCCCAAGTTCCAGAGGCTTTCCTGTAACGACTCCATGGACCGTATATCCTTTCAAAATGCTATAAGTGTCCATAATCCAGGCCATAACCTGTGGGTTGGTATAAACGTCAGGGGCGGGGATATCCTGATCGGGACCAATCAAAGAGGCAATTTCCCATGTAAACCGCCGTGTCATACTTTCAAGTTCCCCAAGGGACATGCTTTTCGGGTCACATTGAACCCCACCTTTTGCTCCTCCGAATGGGATATTGACCACGGCGGCCTTCCAAGTCATCCACATGGCGAGAGCTCTAACTTCGTCAAGATTCACATCTGGGTGATAACGAATCCCTCCCTTTCCGGGTCCCCTGGTGACATTATGTTGGACTCTATACCCAGTAAATACTTTTACAGTCCCATCTTCCATTTTCACCGGAAAGTGGACGATAAGCTCCCTTTTTGTCTGCTTGGTTTTTTCAATGAGACCAGGATCCAACCTTAAATGTTTGGCCGCAATGTCTACCTGCTTCAAAGCTACGTCAAGAGGATTTACTTTGACCATATTTCTCACTATCCTCCTTCTCCCTTGGTTACCAAGAGAATCAAGAGATATTTACCACCCTTTACTCAACTGCCCACTCCATAGTGCTTATTTAACAATCGTTGTTCCACATTCACCCCTGACCGATTTCAAAAGGTTCTCCGTGGACGCAATGATCGCCTTCTTCCCCCCGCCTTCGAGAAATTGGATAATGGCCTCGATTTTTGGCCTCATCGATCCTGGTTTGAAATGCCCTTCTGCCAGATACTGCTTTATTTCGGAAACAGTAGCATGCCTAATCGGTTTCTCTCTCTCCGTTCCAAAGTTCAAATAGACTGCATCAATCGCTGTTGAAATGATGAATGTATCTGCACCAAGGCTTCTGGCTAGAAGAGAAGATCCAAGATCTTTGTCAATGACGGCTTCAACTCCTTCAATGTCCCCCTGATCATTCAGGATTACGGGGATCCCTCCTCCGCCTACGGCTACAACAATATAGCCCCGTTCCACCAACAATCTGATCACCTCCAATTCAATGATCTCTCTCGGTACGGGGGAGGGAACGACGCGCCTGAAACCCCGACCCGCATCTTCCACAATCTGCCATCCGAAATCTTTCTTGTTAGTGAGAGCCTCCTCTTCCGACATAAAAGATCCTATTGGTTTTACGGGAAATTTAAATGACGGGTCATTTCTATCAACAATCGTCTGAGTTACCAATGTGATTACTTTGTTCGCAATCCTCCTCTTGCGAAACTCGTTGAGAAGGGCTTTTTGGATCATATACCCGATTGCTCCCTGTGTGTCCGCTCCACAGATATCCAGGGGAATAAGGGGAAGCTCATGCCGGGCGAGTTCCCCTCTTCTATAAATAAAACCCACTTGAGGGCCATTCCCGTGAGTGATCACGATGCTCAGCCCCTCTCCAATGAGATCGGCAATATACTTCGAAGTTTCTTGCACAGCTTCATACTGCCAAGATAAAGCAATGTGATTCTTATCTCTTATTAGAGAGTTTCCGCCGATTGCCAGAACAGCGAATTTTGAATCCATCATTCACCCTCTTCTTGAGCTTCTTTCTCGAAAAAGGATGCGGTCCTCAGGATTGCATCGATGTCCTTTTTCGAAAACTGATTTCCTTGAAGGATGTCCTTGCCTTTTAAAATAGTCATTTTGTTTCTCTCATTCTTTTTGAATGTGGGGAGGTTGGGGTTTGGAAGTTAGATGATAAATGGTATCTTCCTAACTCCCAATCCCTAACCACCTATTCCCTAATTTTATTAGCATTTGATTTTCTTAATTTTGGTGGGGAGAAATTTTCCGATTCCGGGTGTTCCCTTCATCTTTCCATTCTCGACTATGACCTTTCCCCGCTGCATCGTCAGGACCGGCTTTCCAAGGCAGTTCCTCCCTTCATAGACCGTATAAGGGGCCCTAGAATGAAGTGTCTTCTGGCGAATCTCTTGGACCTGAGACGGATCGAAGAGAAGGAGGTCCGCATCTGATCCCTTCTCGATAGTTCCCTTCTTCGGGTAGAGGCCGAAGATCCTTGCTGGGTTCTCCGAAAGAAGACGAATCAGATGGCAGGGGCCGATCCAGCCTGAGTTAATCCCTTCATCATAGGTCACAGAAAACATGGTCTCAGTTTGGGCCGTGCCAAAGGCAGCCTCGAAGAAAGGATCATCGATCTTCTTTGCTTTTGGGGCATGATCGCTCGCCACCACATCGATGATCCCTCCCTGAATGGCCTTCCAGAGGGCGAGACGGTCGGTTTCAAGCCTGAGTGGTGGGCCGATCTTTGCCAATGGACCCTTTTTCTGAAGCTCCTTGTCGGTTAAGGTGAGGTATTGGGGGCAAGTCTCAGCATAAACTACTCTTCCTTCCTCTCTTGCCTGGTGGACGGTAAGAACACCTCTGGCCGTGCTGATATGGACCACATAGAGGGGGCAGTCGGTGACGATCGAAATCGTGATGGCCCTATAAATAGCCTCTGCCTCGAGGTAATCCGGTCTCGTCTTTAGAAAGACCTTCTTCTGATCCTCCTTCTTTTTCAGGGACCGATCCTCAAAATAGTCGGTCACCAACCCGTTTTCAGCATGAACCATGGCTAATCCACCATTTTCCCCAATCAGATCCATCGCCGCAGCCAGCCAATAATCGTCCGTCATCCATTTAAGCTTGGCATAAGCCATGAACATTTTAAAGGAGGTAACACCGAGGTCAAAGGCCCTGGGGATCTCTGTGGCTTGATTTGCGGGATCGAAAAGCGCTCCATGGATGGCGAAATCCAAGCAGGATTTTTTGGCCCCTTCATCCTTGAATTGCTGAATTGTATCGATCAGTTTCATCCTGGGTTTGGCATAGGCATAATGGATGAGGGTTGTTATCCCTCCATGAGCAGCCGTAACAGAAGCCCCTCCAATGTCATCTTCATAAACGGGATGAACATGAGCATCGATCGCTCCGGGCATGATATATTTTCCGGAGGCATCGATAATCCGACCTGCCTCTTTGGCTGGAAGGGTTGATTGAACCGCGGCAATCTTTTCGCCTCTAATCCCTATATCTGCCTTCTGAATCCTCGACCCTGTAACAACAAGACCATCTTTGATAATAATGTCATATGGCTTTGCCATATCTACTCCCAACCTCATCCTTCTTTCTTCGAACAAGCTTGGACAGCTTTTACAATCTGAGTATAACCTGTACAACGGCAGATATTTCCCCGAATATACTCACGGATCTCGTCTTCTGTAGGCCTCGGGTTTTCGTCCAGCAGGGCCTTCCCCATAAGAACCATTCCAGGAGTACAAAAACCGCATTGAACTGCTCCATGTTTTAAAAAGGATTCTTGAACAGGGTGCAAGCTGCCATCTGACTGAGATATTCCCTCGATTGTCACAATATCACTTCCGCTCACTCCAATAGCCAGTGTCAGACATGCCAATACAGGCTCCCCATCTACAAGAACCGTGCAAGAACCGCACTCTCCTATTCCACACCCGTATTTGGCTCCTGTTAGACCTAAACGTTCTCGCAAAACATTAAGCAGAAGCTCATTTGCGGCCACCAGGATTTCCCGTTTAACACCATTTATTTTCAGTTCAATCTGCTTCTTCAAAATGGCGCCTCCTGTTTTAGTTTGTGGATTTTTGGTTTTTTGCTCTTTCCCAGGCAATTTTGATGGCATCACGAACTAGCACTTTCGATACGTCCTTACGATACTGGAGGGTCGATCTGATATCTGTGATCGGTTTAATCTCCTCGGAGGCCCTTTCGCTTGTCTTCTCTATGAGGACCTCTGTGAGCTTTTTCCCCTTCAGAATGCCCTCCGCCTCAACGGCTCGTAAAGGTTTCGATGCTACGGAACCAAGGGCAATCCTGCAGCTCCTGCAAACATCCTTTTCTCTTTCAACGGCCACAGCAACATTCAATTTTGCAAGATCAGCAGCAACCCGTGAGACTTTGAGAAAAGCACTCCCTGTATTATCTTTTGATTCCGGCAACTGAACTTCAATAAGAAGTTCTCTGGACGAAAGAACGGTCTTTCCCGGTCCGACATAGAAATCCTCGATGGAAACCACTCGGTCATGGCCCTCGCCGACCAATTTCAATTTTCCCCCCAAAACCATCAAGGGTGGAGCTGAGTCCGCCGCAGGTGAGGCATGACAAAGGTTTCCTCCGACTGTGCCCATATTTTTGATTTGGGCACAACTCACCGATTGGGCCGCTTCGGAAAGGGCTGTATACTTTCCCCTGATCAGGGCGGATTTTTCCAGTTCCTGAAAGGGAGTGAGCGCTCCTATCCGAAGTCCTTTGTCATGGATCAGGTGACGAAGAGCGGGAATTCTGGCAATGTTAATGAGATACTCCGGGTGGATCATGTCCATCTTCATCCGAACAATGAGATCTGTTCCCCCGGCAATTACCTTCGCTTTATCACCATAGGTTTTAAGTTGGAGAACAGCCTCTTCGATGGTTTTCGGCTCAAGATATCCGAACTCCTGTGCAAGAATATGTGTGTTCATATTTGAATGAAACCTCACTTTCTTTCGCCGAACCTATAGAGATTGCAGATTGCAGGCCTTTTGATTTGGCCATAATCAGCCACTAAGTTTTCTCTCTCGGCGTTCCCTGTGCCTCTGTGAGAGATGATCCTCTTTCCTTCAAGGCCTTCAGAACCTTCTCAGGCGTAATGGGGATTTCGGTAAACCGGATCCCGATCGCATCATAGACGGCATTGGCCAGAGCGGCGGCCACGGGATTCAGAGCGGCTTCCCCGATCCCCTTGGCCCCGAAAGGTCCTGTAGGCTCCAGGGTATTGGTAAAATAGACCTCGATCTTTCCTGTCTCTGGCATATCGTCGGCCGTCAGCATCTTGCAATCGGTAATCACCCCATTATTCACCAGCTCCCCGGTTTTTTCATCATATTGGGTGTCCTCGATCAGTGCGTAACCTAGTCCCCGATTGAGACCTCCATACAGCTGACCAGCCGCCAGGTCTGGATTGATCACCTGTCCCACATCGGCATAAATTACAGCCCGGACAGGCCTAATCACACCGGTCTCTATGTTCACCTCCACCTCGAGAAAATCGGCCACGAAGCATGGCGGACAACTCACCTGGCGAAGACTATCGACCGCCGCAATCGTTCCCCAGTCATTGATCTGGGCTGTTTTCGCTACCTCTCCGATCGTCACCCTCTTGTCTGGAACTCCGTCCACATAGATCACGCCCTGCCCCGCCTCCTCATTCAAAGCTATTTTCAGGGACGGAGGAGGCGCCTGCAAGAGTTTCTCTTTGGCCTGACGTGTGGCCTTGTGGACCGCTCCGCCTCCACAATAGATACCGCGAGTGGCATGGGTACAAACATCGTAGAGCGTGGTCCGGGTGTCCGCGGGAGAGATCCCCACCATGTGGACAGGCACTTTTAGCTCCTCGGCTACGATTTTTGCCAGGGCATCCAGTGTTCCGCCTCCCAGATCCATCAGTGCTGTGAGGAAATCGACAGACCCGTCTTCATTGATCTTGACAATCGCTCCCGAGTAATCGATCACCTCGCCGGGCAGCGGTGCGCCTGCCCCGGACGTGTGGAACCCTCTCGCCATGCCGATTCCCCGGCGAATCGGACCTTTCTCGTCCACCTTCCTTTTGCGTCTCTCCCAGTCAATTAGCTTCGGTCCCTCGGTTAACATTTCCTCAACGCCGCAGCTCCGGATAATCGAACGAACCGTTGGCCCCTGCCCCCAGAAAGTCTCACCAAGGCCCACGTAGTTTTTCATTCGGAGTTCAATGGAATCGATACCCAATTTTTCGGCTAGGGTATCCATCATCGACTCCACTGCGAAGTTGACCTGGGGATTTCCAAAACCCTGCATGGCACATGCCGGCACTTTATTTGTATAGACAGCCATTCCTTCATAATGGAGATGAGATAATCGGTAAAGGGAGACCCACCACCCCGCCATACAACCCAGCAGGGAATAAGCCTGAGTATTGTGGGCCCCGATGTCGACAACGACCTTCATCTGACCGGCCACCAGGGTGCCGTCCCTCTTGGCTCCGAGCCTCAGTCTAATCCTTGAAGGATACTTGACGTGGTCGTACATGTCTTCTTCACGCGTCAAAGCAAGTTTGACAGGCCGGCGGGCTTTCAATGCAAGAGCCACACCCACCGGGGTAGCCGAATTCATCTGAATGCTTGAACCAAAAGAACCTCCCACAACAATACGTCTTACACTCACCTTGCTCAAGGGAATCTCCAAAAGCTCGCCGAGAAGCTGCCTCACATTGTGGATCGTCTGGGTCGTCGTCCAAACCGTAATCCCTCCATCTGCTTCGGGCTGACATACCACCGTTTTTGTTTCCATCTGCGCATGGTACACCCGGCCCGTCCTGAATTCGTCCTCAATGATCACATCAGCCTCTTTAAACCCCCTTTCGATATCGCCCTGGGTAATCAATTTCGTCACGGCAATATTGTTCTCAATCTTTCTCTCTTCATCTCCCACAAGAATAGATTCATGGATGAGTGGAGTCCCTGGCTTTATCGCCTCTTCCGGGTCTAAGACCGCAGGGAGTTTTTCGTATTCGACACGGATGAGTGAAAGCGCTTTTTCTGCCAGATCTTCTGTCTCGGCAGCAACCGCAGCGATCGCTTCTCCCACATGAGCCGGATGATCCGTAAGGATTCTTCTATCTTTATAGGTAGCTCTGGGAATGTTGACCAGCCGCTCACAGTACTTCTTCTTCGGAATGTCTTTAAACGTGATGCACACGGCCCCAATCTTTTCCGCAGCGCTCGTGTCGATATTTTTCACCAAGGCGTGCGGAAAGCGACTTCTCAAGATTCTCCCGATAAGCATCCGGGGAAGAACGAGGTCCGAGGCGAAAATCTCCTGGCCGGTCACTTTGGCGATTCCATCCTTGCGTTCATATATTTTGCCTACAGCATGATATTGTGGCTTTTCCATACTGCTCCCCAAAGATTATTAGTCTTTTAGCCTCCCGGCTTTTTCAAGTTTTTGCGCTACCTCTTCCATACCTAAGTTGACCAGTGTCGCTCGGGTTTGCAACCCTGTCTCTTTATCCCATCCTTGCAATTCGTAAAATTGATCGAGCATCTTATCCCAATTTTCCTTCTCACAACGGTACCCTTTGTAGGGACCAGATCTCACTGGCTCTTCCATGAATCTTTGAGGCGGGTAGTCATCTTTGCGACCCAAATCGGTGTGAAGGGTATTAAAGGCCTTCTCCAGATTATAGGACCGGCGAGCGATTAGAAATAACTCTTCTTCTGTTAGATTCGTTCCCATGGCTGCATTAGTCAGGGCGACATAATCGGAAGGCTCCAACGCATAGGCCCCTGACCAGGTTCCCACATAAACACAGATCCCCAGCATATCCTCCATCTCTTTGGTCAAGGATTGCCAGACCATATTTTTGAGTTGATCTTCATAGGTGTGGGCGTTGAAGGTAACATTCTTAGGACCAAATCGTTCCCCTCCCGCAGTGGAACCCCGCAAATGCCTCCCTGCCACTGGCGAAGTGCAAACCGCCAAGGCCCACCCTTTGGGGACTCTGAAAGGTTCAATCGAATCCTGCCCTTTTACATGGATGGCAAAGTGTTCCGATCCTCGACCTAGCTGTTTGGAGGCTGCCTTGACCCCCTGGGCCAGAAAATCCCCTATCCCTTGGCGATAGGCAATCCTTTTGATCAACTCGATAAAGGCCTCCACGTTCCCCCATTCCAGCTTTAAACCATCCGTGTCTTTTTGTGTCAACCACCCCTTCTCATAACATTCATAGGCCCATGAACTGACACTGGTCACAAAATCCGTATCTAAACCCAGTTCGTTCGCCAGCAGCCATGCTTTGATCATCCCCTGGGGATCGGTAATATCCAACCTCACGGCATCCATAATCGTATTGCTCCAGAACCCTTCTCCCCGCGTTCCTGCAAATTCCCCTTCTAAGACTTCGGAAAAAGGCATACATCCAACAGGACACATAAAACAGGCGGAAATCCCTTTCCTACATTTCGGGAAACCCTTCTCTGGATCGGTCAACTTTATTCGTTTTTCAATTTCCCAATAATCGTCCTGACCGTTGCGGGCGCTGATTAAAAGATCCCAGTTGGCAGATTTCGGATCAGACCAGCGACCGGCTAAGGTGGTCTTCCTCATCTTTTCAGTCAAGGGGGATTGCTGCACCTTTTTTAATGCGATATCCACCGCCTTAAAAAATTGATCTGGCTCTGCCACACGAATCGACCCTCCCTGGCCGCAGGCGACGATCGCCTTCAGTTTCTTATCACCCATGACGCAACCCACACCTGAGCCACCCGCCACCTTAGAACGATCGCAAACGATTCCTGCCCCCCTTACTAAGTTCTCCCCTGCAGGTCCGATTGAAGTGACTCTGATCCTAAAGGGAGCATGCTTCTCCTCTAAGATCTCCTCTGTCTCAAAGGTCGTACTCCCCCAAAAGGATCTGGCATCTCTCAATTCTGCCTTCCCTTCATGAATCCACAGGTAGACCGGGGTTTCTGATTTTCCGGAAATCACGATGTGATCAAAGCCGGCGTATTTGACTTCAGGGCCGAAGTGGCCACCCACATTGGCAGACCCTTTCCCGTTGTTGAAGACATTCACGGTTTCGATCGATGTCCGGCAGGCACCGGGCGCAAGCGTTCCCACCAATGCTCCCACTCCAATCAGCAGAACGTTTTCAGAATTAGACCACTGAACCCCTGTAGCCAGCTCATCCAGCAAAAGGAACGAATTAATTGCCCTTCCGCCTATCCACTCCCGTGCATACTTCTCTGTCTCTTCCGTCCGGATCTTTCCGTTTCCGAGATCCACTCTTAGGATCTTGCCTGCTAATCCGCCCCGAATTCGCCGAATACTCATTTTATGCTCCTATGGGGAGAAAAGGACAACGCCTGGTAGATACAATACCTCACACATAAAGGCTGCCCTTCCTTCTCGCACAAATCACAAGTCAAATCGATACGCCACCGTATCTTTCCAGTCCGATTATCTTTATCAACTCTAATAGCCCCCCCTTCTGGAGCAAAACCCCCTTGATGATGATAAGAACAGACGATTTCACAGGATCTACACCCGTAACAGGCCTTTGGGTCTCTGACGATATTCATTTCTAAACTCTTTTTTTTGAAAGGGGCGTTCATCTCCGTCATCCGCCTATTGAAAATCATCCTTTTAAATATGCTAACCGCAAAACTTCGCTATGTTTCAGCTCTTCTTTTGTTCCCTCGGCAACAATCTTCCCTTTCTGGAGCACATATCCCCTGGAGGCAATCGAAAGGGATTTATTGGCATTCTGCTCAATGAGCAAGATCGTGACTCCTCTATCGTTGATCCGTTTCACCACCTTAAACAGTTCCCTGACCATGATCGGAGCCAATCCCAATGAAGGCTCGTCAAGGAGGAGCATCTGTGGCAATGCCATCAAGGCCCTGGCAATGGTAAGCATTCCCTGCTCCCCTCCGCTTAATGTCTCTGCGAGCTGATACTGCCTCTCTCTGAGAACAGGAAAAACTCTAAAGAGTTCTTCCGCTCTATTCTTAATAACAGCAAGATTCTTCTCTGAAAAAGCCCCAATCCTCAGGTTTTCATAAACCGTAAACTCTGGAAACAGGCGTCTCCCTTCAGGAACAACCGAGATTCCAAGGCTAATGATTTGATGCGTTTTCAAGTGATCAATCCGTTTATCCTCGAAATAAATCTGACCCTGAAGCGGCTTGACCAGATTCGTAACGGTTTTTAGAAGAGTAGTCTTTCCGGCCCCGTTACTTCCGAGGATACAGGTAATTTCCCCTTTCTTCACTTTCAGGGAAATGTCCCTCAAAACGATAACGCTGTTATCATACTGGGTTGTAATATTTTCAAGCCGCAGCATCTTCCTCTTCACCCAGGTAGGCTTGGATCACCCCAGGATCTTTTGATATCGATGAAAATGATCCTTCTGCAATCTTCCTCCCGTAATTAAACACATAGACACGATTCGCGATCTGTTCAATCACTGCCATATCGTGCTCGATAATAATCACGCTGAGATCCTGATGGGTCTCTTTCACTTTTCGGATATCTCGCATCAATTCTTCTGTTTCCTCCGGCGA
>Ga0335081_10005670_pt1 | contig 19792 bp, 17 predicted proteins | sample Lox_Sample_35_FD_206713 | JGI IMG/M metagenome (GOLD analysis project Ga0335081, IMG submission 206713) | Soil microbial communities from Loxahatchee National Wildlife Refuge, Florida, United States - Lox_Sample_3.5 | ecosystem: Environmental > Terrestrial > Soil > Wetlands | place: USA... | reverse complement strand
TCCGCTCCTCGAGGAACGCCTTGACCTCGTTGACGACATCGCCATAGCGCGGGTCGCGCTGCATCGTGCGGGGGTCGCCGAGCATGTGCATCAGGCAGCAGTCGGCCTTCGCCTCCGCGACGACGGCCGCGATCTCCGGGTCGCCCCGGAACGCCGTGACGTCGTTGACGAGCGTCGCGCCGGCTTGTATCGCCCGGGCTGCGACGCCGCTCTTGGACGTATCGATCGATATCTGGGCTTTGGCTCCGGCGGCGATGAGACCCTCGATCACCGGAATCACGCGCCGGAGCTCGTCGGGCTCGGACACCGGGGCAGCGCCCGGGCGGGTCGACTCGCCGCCCACGTCGAGGATCGCCGCCCCCTCGGCCTCGAGATCGAGCCCGTGCTCGATCGCGACGGTGGCGTCGAGGTAGCGCCCGCCATCCGAGAACGAGTCGGGGGTGACGTTCACCACCCCCATGATCCGGTAGTCACTCATCGGGCCACCGTCCGTGGAGGTCGTAGTAGTCGCGGGCCGCCTCCTCGGTCTCGCGGTCACGGTTGCTCTGGACGCTCATCCGGTACATCCAGTTGATCATCCACACGATCAGGGCGGCGATCACGAGCGCCACGCCGGCGCCGGCGACGACGTTGTCCTTGCCGCCGCCGACCACGATGCCGACGATCCCGACGATCGCGATCGCCACCGGGATCCACACCCGCGTGACCGAGAGCAGGATGCGTCCGCCCCGGCTCGGCCGGTCGTCGTGGGTTGCACTCTGCTCCGGCATGTCCACGAGGTAGTGTCCCGCACGATGGCGCCCCTCGATCACCCGGTGACCCGCCGCTCGCTGCTCGGCGCCGCCGCCGGGGGCGCAGCACTGCTGGCGACGCGCGGGCTGCCGGCCTGGGCCCGCCCGGTGGCTTTCGGAGCGGGCCTCCGACAGCCCGACAGCCTGCCGTTTCCGCATAAGCCCGCCGGCACGGCGAGCATGCCTGAGATCGAGCACGTCGTCGTGCTGATGATGGAGAACCACTCGTTCGACAACCTGCTCGGGATGGTTCCCCACCAGGTGCCCGGCCGGCGCTCGGTCGACGGCCTGCGCGTGGTGGGCGGGAAGGTCGTCAACTCCAACCCGGATGCGTCCGGGACGCCCGTGGTCGCGTCTCATGCGAGCTCGCCTTGTCAGCTCGACGGCGAGCCGAGCCAGTCGTGGAACGCGAGCCACGAGGCCTACGACAACGGCCTCATGGACGGGTTCGTCAAGGCCAGCGCGCCGGTGGCGATGCAGTACTGGGACAAGCACGACGTGCCGTTCACGTACTCGCTGGTCGAACACTTCCCGATCGGCGAGCGATACTTCGCCTCGCTGCTCGGCCAGACGTGGCCGAACCGGTCATACCTGTTCGCCGGAACGTCGAGTGGGATGGTCAACGACATCATCGCTCCCGCTCCGCCGGCCAACGGCACGATCTGGGACCGGCTCGACGCCCATCACGTCGACTGGGCGATCTACTACGAGCCTCCGAGCTACGCGAGCTACATCCTGGTGCCCGGCTCCCAGACGCCGGCACGGGCCTCGCGGGTCAAGCACTTCAGCCGGTTCCTGACTGACGTCGCCGCCGGCAAGCTGCCGCAGTTCAGCTTCCTCGACCCGAATTACGAGACCACCTCGGAGGAGAACCCGCAGGACGTTCAGGTGGGCGAGCGCTACATCGCTCAGGTCGTGACCGCGTTGATGCGCGCGCCCACGTGGAAGCACACGGCGCTGCTCATAACCTACGACGAGCACGGCGGCTACTACGACCACGTGCCGCCGCCGGCGGCGATCCCGCCGGACTCGATCCCGCCGGCGCTGACCTCGGCCGACGTGCCCGGCGGGTTCGACCGCTACGGCGTCCGCGTGCCGATGATCGTCGTCTCCCCGTGGGCGCGGGCTCGCTACCTCTCACGAGCCGTCGAGGACCACACCTCGATCACCGCGTTCGTCGAGCGCAAATGGAACCTGCCGGCGATGACCCTCCGAGATGCAAATGCATCACCGATGGTGAATTACTTCGACTTCCGGCGCCCCGCGTTCCTAAAACCGCCCAAGTTGGCGCGCGCGCCGGGTCTCGGCCCCGGCCTGGCCGCCTGCCACGCCGCGGGTCTCAGCCCACCACTTACCGGTTGATACCGGAGATGTGGTCGATTTGTGCTCATAGTGAGCACGAAACGACCACGGTCGCCGGCTCTGGCTACTCCGCAGTTCCGCCCGCGAGACCCGGCCGGGGGAGCGGGCGCGGACCCTCGCGGCGTTCGCCGGCCGGCGTGCCGGGGATCGGCACTTCGGGCGGCGGCGGGGCTTCGGAGCCGAACACGTCCTCCTCGGTGCCGCCACTGAGGAGGGCCTCGAACTGCTCCTTCTCGATCGTCTCGCGCTTGATCAGGATCTCGGAGAGCTTCTCGAGCGAGTCGCGGTGCGAGCTCAGGATGTCCTTGGCCTGGACGTGGGCCGCCTCGACCATCCGCCGGATCTCGTCGTCGATCTCGCGCGCGATCTCGTCGGAGTAGTCGGGCTCGGCCGAGAACTCGCGGCCCAGGAACGGCTGGCCATGGTCGTGGCCGAACACACGCGGGCCGAGCTTCTCGGACATCCCGAAGCGCATCACCATCTGCTTGGCGGTGGCGGTGACCTTCTCGAGATCGTTGGAGGCGCCGGTGGTGACCTCGCCGAACACGATCTCCTCGGCGGCGCGGCCACCGAGCGTCATCGCCATCGTGTCCTGAAGCTCCGCGCGCGTGGTCAGGAACTTGTCCTCGGCCGGCAGCGAGATCGTGTAGCCGAGCGCCTGGCCGCGGGAGATGACAGAGATCTTGTGGACCGGGTCGGCATTCGGAAGGTAGTGGCCGACCATCGCGTGGCCCATCTCGTGGTAAGCGGTAATCCGCCGCTCCTTGTCGGACATCACCCGGGTCTTCTTCTCGGGACCGGCGATCACGCGCATGATCCCTTCCTCGAGCTCAATCTGGGTGATCTCGCGCTTGCCGTTGCGGGCGGCTAGCAGCGCGGCTTCGTTGACCAGATTGGACAGATCGGCGCCCGTAAAACCGGGGGTCTGACCCGCCAACGCATCGACGTCGATCTCCCGCGCCAGCGGCTTGCCGCGCGTATGGACATCGAGGATCTTCTTGCGGCCGTTGCGGTCGGGGCGGTCGACGACGATCTGGCGGTCGAAGCGGCCGGGCCGCAGCAGCGCCGGGTCGAGGATGTCCGGACGGTTGGTGGCGGCGATCAAGATGATGTTGTCCTTCATCTCGAAGCCGTCCATCTCGACGAGCAGCTGGTTCAGCGTCTGCTCGCGCTCGTCGTGACCGCCGCCGAGCCCGGCGCCGCGGTGGCGGCCGACGGCGTCAATCTCGTCCATGAAGATGATGCAGGGCGAGTTCTGCTTGGCCTGCTCGAACAGGTCACGCACGCGAGAGGCGCCCACGCCGACGAACATCTCGACGAAGTCAGAGCCGGAGATCGAGAAGAAGGGCACGCCCGCCTCGCCGGCGACCGCCCGTGCAAGGAGCGTCTTACCGGTGCCCGGAGGGCCGTACAGGAGCACGCCCTTTGGAATGCGCGCTCCCAAAGCTTGGAACTTCTTCGGGTTCTCGAGGAACTCCTTGATCTCGTGCAGCTCCTCGACCGCCTCGTCGACGCCCGCGACGTCGCGGAACGTGATCTTGGGCGAGTCGACCGACATTCGCTTGGCGCGCGATTTGCCGAACGACATCACCTTCGATCCCCCGCCCTGGACCTGGTTCATCAGGAATATCCAGAACCCGATGAAGATCACGAACGGCAGGATGTAGGTCAGCAGCGACAGCCAGCCGTTCGAGGTCTTGCCCTGGATGTCGAAGTTCTGCGGCGAGAGGTTCTTGTTCGCAGCCGTGATGATCTGCGACACGTAGCCGTCGGGGTACCCGACCGTGTACTTGACACCGGTCGTCGTGGTGACGTTCGCGGTGTTGTCCTTTTCGTGGAGCGAGAGGCTCTGGACCCCGCCGTGATCGAGCTGGTAGATCATGTCGCCGAAGGTCTCCTTCTGCGACTTGCTCGAGCTGCCGATCAGCTTCTGGGCGAAGAACGCCAGCACCACGACGATGAGGATCGGGAACGCTGCGCTCTTGAAAAACCTGCTCATAGCGTATTAATGCGGTGCGGGCCGCGCCAGGACTCCGAGTCTTGGGACTGCCAAGCGTAGCATCTGGTTTCGGGTCGCCGGAGAGCCCTGCATGCAGGCGTTCATTGCCCGGAATGGGCGTCCTGGTACGGCGTGGCTGCGTCCGGGCATTCCGCGTTCACTCCTTCAACGCCGCCACGTACGGCAAGTTGCGATAGCGCTCGTCGAAGTCCAGGCCGTAGCCGATCGCGAACCGGTTCGGGATCTCGAACCCCACATACTTGGTCCGTAGATCGACCTCTTGGCGCTCGGGCTTGATCAGCAATGCGCAGACCTCCAGTGAGCGGGGGTTTCGCCCCGCGAGATTGCGCAATAAGTACTGCAGGGTCAGCCCCGAATCGACGATGTCCTCGACGATCAGGACGTCCCGGCCCTCGATCACGGCGTCGAGATCCTTGAGAATCCGGACGACCCCCGAGGACTTGGTCGCCGACCCGTACGACGCGACCGCCATGAAATCGACCTCGCAGGGAACCTCGAGGTGCCGCATCAGGTCGGACAGGAACAGCACCGCACCCTTGAGGACGCCGACCAGCACGAGATCTTTCCCCTGGTAGTCCTGGGAAACCTCTTCGGCCAGCTCTCGGACACGGCGCCTCAGGTCCTCGGCCGGGACGAGGATCTCCCCGATCGCGTCGTCGCCTTCCACGGCCGGGAGTTTATGGCGCGCGGCGGGCAAGCAGCCGGACCGCATGGCGCGTGCCGTCGGTCACCTTGAAGCGGTCCGATGTCGCCACCCCGGCGACCCACGCGATCTCGCCCCCGGCCTCGACCACCGGCACGCCGGCTCGCTCCAGCCGTGGCACCCGTTGCGCGGTGAACAGATCCTGCAGCGATTTCGTCCCCCCGAGCCCGATCGGCGCCATCCGGTCGCCGGCGCGCCAGGATCGAACGAGCAGCGCTTCGGACCCAAGCGCCTCGCGGTCGAGTACGCCGGGCTCGCGCGTCGGCGCATCGACCTCGCAGCGCACTTCGAACGCGCCGAATGACACCGTCCCCGGAATCGCCAGCCGCACGGGGTCCGGCGCGGGTTGTCCCGGCTCCAGAAGGCCGAGGGGCTCGAACCGGAGCTCGCCATACTCCGCCACCGCGCGCACTCCGCACCCGATGTCGAGCATCACCGTCCCGCGCTCGCTGAGCGCCGCCAGCTCATCGGCGCGGCCCCCCGCTCCCGGGGCGAACCCGCCGGCGGCCTCGTCCGCCAGGCGCTGCACGACCAGGCGGCGGAGCGCGGGCGCGAGCGAGCGGAGCCGGTCGAGCGGGACGCTCGGGCGACCACCAAGGACCTCGTCGATCAGGGCATCCAGCACCTCAGCCTCGCCGCGAAGGATCTGCGCCACCGCGAGCACGTTGTCGATCGCCGCCGGGTGAGCGCCCGCAAGGGCCGGCACCAGCGTCGCCCGGATCCGGTTACGCGCGTACGCATCCGAGGCATTCGTCTCGTCCTCGCGCCACCGCAAACCCCGTGCGACGCAGTAGGCGGCGGTGTCCGAGCGCGTGAACGCGAGCAATGGCCGGACGAGCGAGCCGTCCCGGGGTCGCATACCGAGCAGCGCCCGCCGGCTCGGCGAAGACGCCAGCCGGTAGAGGATCGTCTCGACCTGGTCGGTCTTGGTGTGACCGGCCGCAACATCGGCGCCGGCGGCGAGCTCGAGCGCCTTGCGGTACCGGACCTCCCGTGCCCATGCCTGGACGTTCCCGCTCGATGGCGGCCCCGTCGGCCGGCGGACCGCGAGCTCCACCCCGAGGCCCGCGCAAAGCTCGTGGCAATGGCGGTCGTCCTCGGCCGCCGATTCCCGAATCCCGTAATTCACGTGGAGCGCGCGCACCGACTCGGCCCCGGCGATGCGAACCGCGAGGTCGAGCAGGCAGGTCGAGTCGCGACCGCCCGACAGCAGCAGGACCACCGGCCGGCCGGGCGCCAGCAGGCCGTCCTCGCGCACGCGCGCGTACAGGTGGTGGTCAGCGGCCATTGTCTCTCGCGCGCGCGACGAAGATCTCGGTCGACTCGGTGAAGCCCTTCAGCCGAACATTGGCGACCCGCTCGAACTCGATCTCACCCCGCGTGTGGTCGACCACGGGCCTCGTCACCAGCACCTCGGCGCCGGCGGCGCGGGCCCCGACGCGCGAGGCGATGTTCACGTCGCGTCCGTAATAGTCGCCGTCGCGATAGAGCGCGTTGCCGTAGTGGATCGCGATGCGCGGAGGCATGCGCCCGGCCTCCAGGCGCTGCAACTCCAACGCCCATTCTGCCAGCGCCGCCGGGTCCGAACCTACGATCATCACCTCGTCGCCGATCGTCTTGATCACGCGGGCGTTGTCGGGGAGCGTGCCCTGGACATCCGCGACGAACTGCTCGACGGCGTCGACGGCCTCCAGCTCGCCGGCCTCTTCGGTCAGGCGCGTGTACCCCGTGAGGTCGGCGAACGCGATCGCCACCCGCATCCGACCGAGGTCGACGCTGTCGTTCTCGAGGTCCGACTCCATGTGACCGACCACGTCCTGCTCGACGAAGTGCTGGAGGTAGCGCTGGTGAACCTCGTCCATCACCGGCGACGCCAGCGGCAGCAGCCGGCGGGTGAGCTCGAGCATCTCGTCGGCGGTTTCCAGTCCGGTCGCGCCCGACCGCATCAGCGGCTCGTGGACGTGCATGTGGAACAGCCTTACCTCGGCGTCCGCCACGCGCGCCATCGCTTGTCCGTACACGCGCACGAGTTGGAGCAGCGCCACCAGCGGCAGCCCGGCGTCGAGCACGGCGAAGACATAGCGAAGCAGCGCGACGTCATCGGCGGACAACCGCTCGACCTGCGCCGGCGCGGTCCCGAGCGCGGTGACGACCCGGACGATCAGCGCCGGCTCGAGCCCGGTCTCGCGCGCCGCCTCGGCCACGGTGTAGACGTCCTCGCCGGTGTCGAACAGCTCCTCGACGTACCCGTAGGCGAGCCGCCCTTCGTCGCTGGCCTTCCTGATCTCCTGGAGCGAGTGTCCTCGTTCGCGGAGCCTCGCCACGATCTTGGCGTGGCTGATGACGGCGGGGGACCAGCTCCCGTCGTAGCGCGGGAGCAGCCCCCGGCGCGCCCAGCGCCGGAGCGTCGAGGGCGCGACGCCGATTCGCTCGGCCGCGTCCGCGATCGACAGGCCGTCTGGACCTGCCCCGTTGTTGTGTGAGCTTGCGGGGCCCCGACGAGCACGGAGCCCCGCCGCCCGCGGGACTAACGGCCCGCTGCGTCGGCCGTTGGCGCTCGTCACGTTTCCGGCGGCGCCTCGCGATCATGCTCCCCAGCTGGCCTGGGCAGCGCGTCACGCTCCGGCCTATTGCCTTTTTTCTGTGCCGCTAGGTCTACTCGCCCGTTCCCGATCTGTCAATGGCAGACATAGCTGTCAATGGCAGACATAGGTAAGAGGGCATAAATAACAATAGGGCCGATGGCCGCCCCAAACGGACTGCAACCAACCGCCGCGCTCGCCGAGCGCGTTCTGCTGCCCGGCGATCCGGGTCGCGCGCTGATGCTGGCCGAATCGCTGCTCGACGGCGCGAAGATGTTCAACCACAACCGCGGCCTGTGGGGATACACCGGGCTCGCTCCGGACGGCGATCCGCTCACGATCCAGAGCACCGGGATGGGCGGTCCGAGCGCGGCGATCGTGATCCACGAGCTGATCGACCTGGGCGCCCGCCGCCTGCTGCGGGTCGGCACCTGCGGGGCGCTGCGGGACGGGCTGTCGCTTGGCGACCTCGTGATCGTCACCGAGGCGATCGTGGCGGACGGCACGAGCCGGGCGCTCGGCGCGGGCGAGCGGGTGCCGGCAAGCCGCGAGTTGCTGGACGCGGTGATCGCGGCCGCCGAGCCGCCGTTCCACCATCACGAGCAGGCCGTCCACTCGGGCCCGATCGTCAGCACCGACGTGTTCTACGACGATCGCGGGCTCGAACCGAGCTGGGGCGAAGCGGGCGCACTCGCCGTCGAGATGGAGGCGGCCACGCTGTTCGCGCTGGCGCGCGCGCGAGGAGCGCAGGCCGCGGCGCTGCTGGTCGTATCCGACATCCTGATCGGCGGGCGGACCCGGATCGGCCAGGAGGAGCTACGCGCGGCCGAGCGGCGGATGGGCGAAGCAGCGCTCCGCGCCCTGACCGCCGAGGGCGCTGTCGCTCAGCCCTGAGGGGCTCTGTCGTCCGCGGACTCCTCAGCGGCCGTAGCGCGAGCCGACTGTGCAATCGAGGCCTCGAGCCGGGCGAGCAGCTCCTCGATCGCGGTCAATCGTTTGTCCAGGGCGCTGGAAGAGCCGAGCTTGTCGATCCGCTGCTCGACCCGGTCGAGCCCGTCCTCGATCCCCTCGAGGCGCTGGGAGACGCTCCGCAACCTCCGCGTCAGGCGCTCGAGGTCCCCGGCCGAGGGCAAATTGAGCGCGCTCATCGCGAGCTCCTGGGCGCGAGTGGCCCGTTCCCGGGTCTCGAACGCCGCCGTCAGCGCCCGGTTGACCACGGGATTCTCGAGCATCCCCTGGGTGACCTTGCCGATCGCCTCCTGGCCCTGGCGTGTGGCCCGGCCGCGGAGGCCCTTGTCGTCGCTCATACGGACCCGCCTCTCATCTCGAACCACTGTCATGGCAGCACTCTCATATCGGCCCGGAAACACCGACTCTAACCCTCGACTTGAGGGTTAGCTGACGCTTAGACAACACACTCATAGCTACAGTGACCAGCGGATCGTGCCGATTCACAGGGTTGCCTGGACTTCGCTCTGATTGAACGTCCCGGCGTGTTGGTAACTGCATTAGACATCCACCACACCGACGGTTCCAAATTGCAAAGCTCCGCGGCAGCCAGTAGCGTCCTTCCAAGCCTACCTGTGATCGTAGCTGGGACTTATAAGCGCGTGGCGCACCGCGGGAGGAGTTAGCCACAGTGTTGAGACGGCGGAAGCTGACGATTGCTGCTGTGACCATGGGCGCCATGGCCGCAGTGCTTGGCCTTGCCGCCATCCCGAGCGCCTCCGCGGATGGCTGCACGGTGACCATCACCGTCGCCGGCGGCCAGCAGTTCACCTTCCAGAACGTCCCGCCCGGCACCCCGCCGTCGTCGCTGCCTCTCCCGGTGAGCCTCCCGATCGTCAACGTCGCGCAGTCCTGCCCACCCGTGACCGCGACCACGCCGGCGGCAACAGTCACCACCAGCACGCAACCCCAGACGACCTCGACCTCGACTTCAACCTCGACTTTGACCTCGACGACTTCCTCTCCCTCGAAGCCGAAGCCGAAGCCGACCACCACTTCTTCGTCTTCGTCAGCGGCGTCGCCGACAACGACGACCAAGACGACCACGACGATCACCAAGACGAAGGGGCCGACGCTCTCTTCGGGGAACGCGCTGTCCAACGGCTCGACGAATGTTGAAAAGGGCAAGAAGCCGACTAAGAAGAAGCCGTCGAAGAAAGCGACTCCGAAGCCGCCGCCGCCCGTCACGCCGAGCGGCGTCCCCACCCCGTCGAACCCGACCTACTCGTTCTCGGTTCCAGGCCCGGCCCCGATCGGTGTCCCGAACTTCTTCATCAACAGCTTCCAGATCCCGCCCTTCCTGCTCCCGATCTACCAGGCCGCCGGCATCGAGTACGACGTGCCGTGGCAGGTGCTGGCCGCGATCAACGAGATCGAGACCGACTACGGTCGCAACCTCTCGGTCTCGACCGCCGGCGCCGTCGGCTGGATGCAGTTCCTCCCGTCGACCTGGAAGCGCTGGGCGGTCGACGCCAACGGAGACGGCGTCGCCGACCCATACAACCCCGCGGACGCGATCTTCACCGCGGCGCGCTACCTGCACGCGGCCGGCGCCTCCAACAACCTCGGCCAGGCGGTCTTCGCCTACAACCACGCGGGCTGGTACGTGCAGTCGGTGCTGCTCCGGGCCCAGCTGATCGGCGGGATGCCGAAGGCGATGATCGGCGCGCTGACCGGGCTCGTCGAGGGGCATTTCCCGGTCGCCGCCCCTGCGAAGTACGCCGACGACTCGGTCCTCAAGCTCGCCAAGACCCGGGTCAAGACCGCCAACGCGGCGGTCCCGGTCGGCTCCGATCCGGGCAGCAAGGGCACCGCGATCTACGCCAAGCAGGGTTCCCCGGTGATCGCGGTCAACGACGGCAAGATCGTCAAGATCGGCAACAGCCCGACGCTCGGCCGGTACATCGAGCTCCAGGACGCGACCGGCAACATCTACACGTACGCGAACCTCGGTTCTATCCCCTCGAAGTATCCGGTGCCGAAGCCGGTGAAGGTGAGCTCCGCCTCGATCACCAAGGCGCTCCTGGTTCCGACGGTGCCGGCGACCGGCGCGACGCCGGCGACCGGAACGACCGCCGCGACCCCGACGAACGGAGCGACACCGGCGAATTCCGCGCCGAAGCTGCCGGCGACGGCCGGCACCCAGCAGGCGCCTCCGATCGTCTCGACCGCGAAGGCCGCCAAGGAGGCCAAGAAGAGCGGCTCGGTCTCGCTGCCGGTCACGCCCGCCACAGGATCGCAGTCGGCCACCGCCGGCTCGCAGGGCGGCAGCGCTCCCGCCGCGCCCGCCAGCACGCCGACGATCTCGACGCCGATGGTCAAGGAGCGGCTGTTCGCCGATCCCCACCGGCCCGCGTCCTACGCCGCCGGCGGCAAGCTCCAGATCACGACGGGGAACAGCACTGCCACGATCGGCAACTTCGAGGACTACTTCTCGGACGTCCTCCACCTGGCCAAGAACCAGTACACGCTCGAGCCGCTCAAGGTCGGCTCCAGCGTGGTCGCCGGCACGATCCTCGGCCGGCTCGGCGCGGGCACGCCGACGAACGCCTCGCACCTGGAGTTCATGATCCAACCGGCCGGTAAGAGCGCTCCGTACATCGACCCGAAGCCGATCCTCGACGGCTGGAAGCTGCTCGAGGCGACCGCGGTGTATCGCGCCGCCGGCGTCGACCCGTTCTACGGCAAGAACGCCAAGAACCCGTCGATCGGCCAGATCCTCCTAATGTCCAAGCAGCAGCTCCAGAACCGCGTCCTCCAGGATCCGAACGTCGCGATCTACGCCTGCGGCCGTCGCGATATCCAGGACGGCGCGATCGACCGCCGCATCCTCGCGGTGATCGAGTTCCTCGCCGCCTCGGACCTGAAGCCCAGCGTCAGCGGGCTCAAGTGCGGCCATACCGCAAACGGGTCGAACGGCGTCGACGACGCCGGCAGGACCGGCTCGAGCGTCGACATCTCGGCGATCAACAACATCCCGATCCTCGGCCACCAGGGCAAGGGGTCGATCACCGACGTCACCGTCCGTCGCCTGCTCACCCTCCAGGGCGCGATGCAGCCCGACGAGATCGTCTCCCTGATGAGCTACAAGAACCAGCCGATCGCGCTATCGATGCCCGACCACACCAATCGGATCCAGATCGCCTACACGCCGCTGTACGGCCAGAACAAGAAGCTCTCGGCCGAGTTCGGCAGCATCCTGCAGCCGCAGCAGTGGACGCAGCTGATCAACCACATCAGCCAGATCAGCGAGCCGATCGTCCCGATCGCGCCGAGCAAGTACGCGATCAAGACCGCCGGCCAGTAGGCCGCGCGGGCGGGCGCGGGTTAGCCTCCGGCGATTCCCCCTCTGTTCCGCTTCAGCCAGCTCGAGGTGCCCTGGGCGCTCGGTCCACCGGAAGGCCGGTACTTGATCCGGCGCGACGGCGCCGGTCCGGACGCCGCACCTTCCCATGTTCTGGTGCTCGCGACCGTCGGAGCCGAAAAACGCAGCCGTGTCGGGGTTTTGAGACGACAGCATAAGGCTCTACCTGAGCCTGAGCCTTCGCTGGTGGCGACCTCCCGGGCGACAATCGTCGACGTCGGAGATCCGCTCGGCACCCCTGAGGAGGCCGCAAGCTGGCTGAGCGGCGCCGGCGAGCCTGAGCTGGCCTCCGGCCTGGCCGTGCTCAACCGAGCGCTGCACTCCTACCGGCTGGCGTCCGCCGATCCGCACGTCCACGGCATCGGCCGACACGATGCGCTGGTGGCGCGACTCGGCTACGGCGCCGGCGAGGAGGTCGCCGACGGGCTGTGGACGGACGCCCGGGAGCTGATCGACGCCGGCTCGGGGCGACGTCGCTCTCGGCGGATGCCCGTGGCCCAGGCGCGACTCGCGGCACTTCTCACCGGCCGACACGCCTCGCTCGCATGCGAGGAGCTCGCGCTGCGCGCCCGGCTCGATCTCGATGAAGGACGGGCGCGCGAGGCCGCGCTTCAGGTGCTGATCGCGCTCGACGCCGCGCTCGCGGAACTGGCGGGCGATCCCGCCGCGCCGGCGCTGGCCGATCGGCTGGACGAGCTGCGGGCGTTGAGGCCCGGGGTGACAGCGGCCGCGCAGGCCGCGCTCGCCGGCCCGGTCGCGTCCGGTGAGCTTGAGGCGACGGCGTTCGCGCTCGGAAGGATCGAGGCCGCGCTCAGGGCTCGGGCGGCGGCGCTTCCGGGATAGCCAAGCCGACCGCGGCGAGCACCGCCTCGAGCTCCTCGACCACGTCACCCCCGGCACGCACCGCCGCCAGGTGGTCGAACGGCGTCGCGCTCTTGGTCAGGATCGCGATCTGACCTCCGCTGGCCAGCGTCGTCTCCGGGAGCGACGCCACCGGGTACACCTCGAGCGAGGACCCGATGCACAACAGCACGTCGGCGCCGGCCGCGAGCGCCTCCGCCCTGGCGATCGCCTCGGCCGGGAGGTACTCGCCGAACAGCACCACGTCGGGCTTGAGCGCCTCGCCACACTCGCACCGCGGCACCCCATCCGGGGCCGACTGGATGAAGCGGCGCACGTCTCCCAACTCATATCGTGAGCGGCAGACCAGACAGGATGAATGGGCGATCGTCCCGTGCACCTCGACCAGCTGATCGGTGCCGGCGCGGGCGTGGAGGCGGTCGATGTTCTGGGTGATCACAGCATCGAGCAGTCCCGCCCGCTCGAGTTCGACGAGCGCGGCGTGCGCCCGGTTCGGCCGCTTGTCCTCGAGCGTCTGGAAGCGTTGCCCGTAGAAGCTCCAGAACCGCTCCGGGTCACGGTGGAAGGCGTCGATGTGGGCGACCTCCATCGGGTTGACGTCGGCCCACAGCCCGGTGCCGGGCGAGCGAAAGTCGGGGATCCCTGAGGGCACCGAGATCCCGGCGCCGGTCAGCGCAACCACCGAGTCGGCCTCGCCGATCAGGTTCGCGATCCGGGCGGCCGCGGTGGTGGCGTCGGCGGCGGGGCTCACCGGCCGTGGAATCGAGGCTTGCGCTTCTGCACGAAGGCTTCGATTCCCTCGCGCCCGTCCTCGGAGGTGAAGACCTCGAGGAAGGCCTCCTTCTCCCGCTCGATCCCGGCGTCGATGTCGCCGGCCGCCGACACTCGCTTGATCTGCTCGACCGCGAGCGGCGCCTGCTCGGACAGCTTCCGCGCCCACGCCACCGCGGTGTCGAACAGCTCCTCGTCGGCCACGACCCGGTTCGCCAGGCCGAGCGCGTACGCCTCGTCGGCCGGGATCGGATCGCCGGTCAGGTTGAGCTCCCGCGCCCGGCCCTCGCCGACGAGCCGAGGCAGGCGCTGCGTCCCGCCGAACCCGGGGATGATCCCGAGGTTGATCTCGGGCTGGCCGAACAGGGCCGAGTCCGCCGCGATCCGGATGTCGCACGCCATGGCCAGCTCGCAGCCGCCGCCGAGCGCCATCGCGTTGACCGCGGCGATCGTCACCACCGACGAGGTCTCGATCTCCCGGAGCAGCCCGTGCATGCCGTCGAGCAGCTCGCGACCGCTGGCTTCGTCCAGCGTCGTGAACGCCTTGATGTCGGCGCCGGCGCAGAACAGCAGCGGGTTGGCCGAGGCGAACACCAGGGCGCGGACGGCGCCGGTGGTCCTGACCTCGTCCCACAGCAGGCGCAAACTCCGCAAGACCTCGGGTGAAATCGAGTTGGCCGGCGGCCGGTCGAGCCACGCGATCGCGATCGCGCCCCGCGTCTCGAGCTTCACCGGACTCTCCTCCCAGCCGGCGTCGGGATGCGCGTAGGGGAAGAAGCCCTGGCCCGCCTTGACCCCGAGCCGGCCCTGGGCAACGAGCCGGCGGAGGACCGCGGGCGGTTCGAACCCCTCGCCCCACTCGGCGCTGGCGCGCTCGAGGCGGGCGAGGACCTCGTCCAGCCCGAGCTGATCGGCGCGGGCGAACGGCGGCGGGATGATCCCGGCGCCGGCCATCATCCCGAGGTCGATGTCCTTCATCGAGGCCACGCCCTCCTCGAGGACCAGGCAGCTCTCGACAAGCGCCTTGAGCGTGAAGCGGTCGACGAGCGCGGCCGTGTCGAGCTCAGCGCCCGTGCTCATAGAACCCCTCCCCGGTCTTCGCTCCGAGCTTGCGCTCGGCCACGAGCTCGCGCATGCGCGCGTGCACGTAGAAGCGGTCGCCGTAGGACTCGCGGAGGTGCTCCGCGACGTTGAGGACGGTGTCGAGGCCGAGCAGATCGCACAGATAGAACGGGCCGACCGGCGCTGCCTTCGATTCGCCGACGATCCGGTCGATCTCCTTGACGTCGATCCCGCTCTCCTCCTGGGCGCGCCACAGCTCGGACACGCTCGAGTTGAGGATCCGGTTGACCACGAATCCCGGCGCCTCGCCGCAGCGGATCGCCGTCTTGCGGATCGTCTGGGCGAAGTTCATCGCCGACTGGACGGTCTCGAGCGAGGTGTCGTCGCCCTCGATCACCTCGATCAGCCGCATCACCGACGCCGGATAGAAGAAGTGAAACCCGACCACCCGCTCCGGACGACCGGTGGCCAGGGCCATCTCGGTGACCGACAGCGACGAGGTGTTCGAGGCCAGGATGGCGTGACCCGGCGTGACCTCGTCGAGCTCGGAGAACACCGTCTGCTTGAGCTCGATCCGCTCGGGCACGGCCTCGATCACGAAGTCGACGTCTCCGAAGGACCCGTATCCGAGCGTGCCGGTGATCAGAGCGATCTTGCGCTCCAACTCGTCGGTGCTCATCTTCCCCGCGTCGACGCGCGCCTGCCACAGCGACCGCGCCTTTTCGAGGCCCTGGTCGACGAACTTCTGATCGACGTCCTTGAGTACCACTGGGATGTCGGCGTTGGCGATCACTTGGGCGATCTCGCCGCCCATCGTGCCGGCGCCGACCACGCCTGCCTTGAACACGAACATCGCCGACACGCTACCCGACCCCGTGCCGCGAGGCGGTACGCTCTGTGAGGCGGTGCCAGAGACGCTCCCGGACCACATCGAGCCGTACACGGGGATCTCCTCCAAGGCGTACGAGCATCCCGCCGACCGAGCCGCGACCGCGGCGCTCAAGGCGGTGCCGATGCTCGATACGGTCGTCCGCAAGCTGATCGAGTGGCGCTACGAGCGCGCGCTCCGCCAGTTCTTCCTCGGCAACTCGGTCCGGGTGTCCGATCAGCAGTTGCCCGAGCTGTGGACGGCCCACCAGGGGGTGTGCCGGATCCTCGACATGCCGGAGGTCTACGACCTGTACGTGACCTCGCCCGTGCGTGGCGTCGCCCAGGCGATCGGCTCGACCAAGCCGATGGTGGTGATGGACGCCGAGGCGCTCGTGAAGCTCGAGGCCGGCGAGCAGCGCGCGCTGCTCGGGCACGAGGTCGGCCACATCCTGTCTGACCACATGCTCTACATGACCGCGCTCAACATCCTTTTGAGCGCCGGCGGCAATCTCCCGTTCTTCCTCGGCATGCCGTTTCGAGCGGTCACGGCTGTCCTGCTCGAGTGGTACCGCGCCGCCGAGCTGAGCGCCGATCGGGCGTCGGCACTCGTCGTCCGCGATCCCAAGATCGTGTGCCGGCTCGAGATGGTTCTCGCCGGCGCGATGCACGTCAGGGACCTCAACCTCGATGCGTTCATGGCCCAGGCTATGGAGTACGAGAACTGGGACGACCCCAGCGACCGCGTCCGCCGGTTCTTCAACGAGCTCGGCAAGACCCACCCCGACGCGGTCCGGCGCGTCTCCGAGGTCATGAAGTGGGTGCAGAGCGGCGACTACGACCGGATCATTCGTGGCGAATACCGCACGCGCGACCAGGACGCGAACGCCAACGTCCGCGAGGAGGCCGGCGACGCGGTCGAGTTCTACGCCGAGCGCTTCCGCTCGATCTTCCGCGAGATCGGCGAGAACCTGAACAAAGCCGGCGCCCAGGTCGGCGGGGTGGCCGAACAGCTCGCCGACTGGCTCCGGAACCGCAACGCCGGCGGCGACTGAAGCCCCCGCCCTCGTCGCGGGGCGATCTCCGACGGCGACCCGACTTGCACAACACGACAGCGGACGCGGCCGGCGCCGACGTTGCCGACTCATGCAGGTTCCGCCCGCGGCCGTCACGGCGCCCTGCGCGCCCCCGCGCGCCGGCGCACCAGCCGCCCGCCCCTTGACAGACAGACTATCGACGATATATCGTTAATACATCGTTACCGATCTTAGGAGGCAAACCATGAGTCGCGAAGATTGGGCCGCACCGTGGCCGTTCCTCTCCCGCGTGGCGGCGATGAAGGCCGCGTCGCGCGGCGGCGGAGGCCGCCACGGCCGCTACCCCCGAATCGACGACCTCGAGCGCTTTGCCGCCATGCGCCACATGCGCGGCGGCCCGTTCGGGGGACCGCCCCCAGGTGGGCCGTTCGGCGGCGGCCGCGGCCGCCGGCGCCGCGGCGAGATCCGGACGGCGCTCCTCACCCTGCTCGCCGAGGAGCCTCGCAACGGCTACCAGCTGATGCAGACGCTCGAGGAGCGGAGCCGGGGCATGTGGCGCCCGAGCCCCGGCTCGGTCTACCCCACGCTCGCCCAGCTCGAGGACGAGGGGCTGATCCGGAGCATCGAGCGCGATGGGACAAAGCTGTTCGAGCTCACCGACCAGGGCCGGGAGTACGTCGAGCAGCACGCCACCCGTACGCCGCCGTGGGAGGAGGACGAAGGTCCCGAGGGCTCGTCGCTGCCGGAGATCGCCTCGCTCGTTGTCCAGATCGGGAAAGCGGCCTGGCAGGTCGCCCAGGACGGCGATGATCGCCAGGTGGAGCGGGCGCGCCAGATTCTCGCCGAGACCCGCCGGGCGCTTTACGGGATCCTGGCCGAGGATCCCGAGGATGCCGAGGACGTGGACGCGACCGCGTAACGTGTTGAGCCGGATGACAGGCAGCAACGGAGACACCGACAACACGCCCCCGATCGCGATCGAGGTCCGCGGCCTCAAGAAGAACTACGACGAGGTCGAGGCCGTCCGCGGCGTCGAGTTCGAGGTCGCCACCGGCGAGGTGTTCGGCTTCCTCGGGCCCAACGGCGCGGGCAAGACCACCACGATCAACATGCTGTGCACGCTGGTCAAGCCCACCGCGGGATCGGCCAGCGTCGCCGGCCACGACGTCGTGCGGGAGCGCGACGACGTCCGCCGGAACATCGGCCTGGTGTTCCAGGACCCGACCCTCGACGGCTACCTGACCGCCGAGCAGAACCTGCGGCTGCACGCCGAGCTCTACGGCGTGCAGTCGGACCTGGTGAAGCCGCGCATGCAGCAGGTGATGACGATGGTCGGCCTGTGGGAGCGCAAGGACTCGGTCGTCGGCACCTTCTCCGGCGGGATGCGCCGGCGGCTCGAGATCGCCCGCGGCCTGATGCATTCCCCGCGCGTCCTGTTCCTCGACGAGCCGACGATCGGCCTCGACCCCCAGACCCGCCGGTCCATCTGGGAGTACATCGGCGAGCTCAAGGACCGCGAGGACATCACGATCTTCATGACGACCCACTACATGGACGAGGCCGAGTGGTGCGACCGGATCGCGATCATGGATCACGGCGAGATCGTCGCGCTCGACGCGCCCGAGACGCTGAAGGCCGGTGTCGGCACCGACCGGGTCAGGATCCACACCGATGACGACGCCGCCACGATCTCCGCGCTCGCGGAGCGCTTCGGGATCGAAGCGCGGATGTCCGAAGGCGCCGTGAGCTTCGGCGTCGCGGAGGGAGAGCAGTTCGTGCCCCGCCTGTTCGCCGAGCTCGGCATCCCGATCAAGGCGGTCAACGTCTCCCGCCCGACGCTCGACGACGTGTTCATGTCCTACACGGGCTCGACGATCCGCGACGCCGAGGAGGATCACGGCAAGGATCGCAACCGCAGGATGATGCAGATGATGAGTGGAGCCAGGCGATGAGCACGACGACCGATCCTCGCGAGCCCGCCACCGCGACCGCCACCGTCGAAGCCGCCCCGACCCCGATCGTCCGGGTCACGGTCCCCAAGCGCAGCCTCGGCTCCGAGCTGCGCGCGATCAAGATCGTCTGGCGCCGGGAGATCATCCGCTACCGCTCGGACCGCCTGCGGATGATCACGACTCTGGTCCAGCCGCTGCTGTTCCTGTTCGTCCTCGGATCCGGCCTCCAGCAGCTGTCCGCCGCGAGCACCCACGGCGTCAACCTGAAGACCTTCATCTACCCGGGAATCCTCTGTATCTCGGTGATGTTCACCGCGATGTTCTCGGCCGCGTCGATCGTGTGGGACCGGGAGTTCGGGTTCCTGCGCGAGATGATGGTAGCGCCGGTCCGCCGCAGCTCGATCGTGATCGGCAAGGTCATCGGTGGCGCCACCGTCGCGAGCTTCCAGGGCGTCATCGTGATCGCGCTGGCAGGCTTCGTCGGCGTCCCCTACGACCCGCTGCTGATCATCGGGATCTTCATCCTGCAGCTGCTGCTCGCGTTCACGATCACGGCGTTCGGGGTGATGATCGCTGTCCGGATCAAGCAGATGCAGTCGTTCATGGGCGTCATGCAGATGATCGTGATGCCGATGTTCTTCATCTCCGGCGCGCTGTTCCCGGTCGCGAACCTTCCGGGCTGGCTGGCCGTGCTGAACCGCCTCGATCCCCTGACCTACGCGGTCGACCCGATGCGGCGCCTCGTGTTCAACCACCTGTCGATCTCGCCGGAGGCACGGGCCGCGCTCGATCCGGGCGTGACCTGGTTCGGCTGGCACGTCCCCGCGCTGCTCGAGGCCGGCATGATCGTCGCGCTCGGGCTGGTCATGCTCGGCGTCGCGATTTGGGAATTCAGTTCCACGGAGTAAGTCGACTCTTAGTTTTCACACGACGTTAACCTCGCCCCCTAACGGGCGTGTGAGGCTGCGACCCGGGCATGGGATCGGAGCTCATCCTCATCCTTGTGGTGGTCGCGGGGTTCTCGTTCGACTTCACGAACGGGTTCCACGACACCGCCAACGCGATGGCGACGTCGATCGCCACCGGCGCGCTCAAGCCGAAGGTGGCGGTCGTGCTGTCCGCTTGTCTGAACTTCGCGGGCGCATTCATCTCGATCAGCGTCGCGGCGACGATCGCCAAGGGGATCGTCAACCCGACCGTGCTCGCCGGCGGCGACGGCTTGCTGCTCGTCCTGGCCGCGCTGATCGGCGCGATGACGTGGAACCTGATCACCCGGTACTTCACAATCCCGTCGAGCTCGAGCCACGCGCTCATCGGCGGCGTCGTCGGGGCGACGATCGTCGCCACCGCGTCGAGCGAGGTCAACTGGCACAACCTCATCCAGACCGTGATCGTGCCGGCCGTCCTCTCCC
>Ga0335081_10005669_pt1 | contig 19795 bp, 22 predicted proteins | sample Lox_Sample_35_FD_206713 | JGI IMG/M metagenome (GOLD analysis project Ga0335081, IMG submission 206713) | Soil microbial communities from Loxahatchee National Wildlife Refuge, Florida, United States - Lox_Sample_3.5 | ecosystem: Environmental > Terrestrial > Soil > Wetlands | place: USA... | reverse complement strand
CGGCATCCGCCCCAATCGATCTCGCGGCGCTCGCAGGAGCGGCACGGCTCGCGCATCCATTCGGTGCCGCGAAACTTCTGGAACGCGGGGCCGTTGAACCAGATGTCGGCAAGCGGCCGCTCGCGCACGCTCTCGATCTCTAATCCCGGTATCTGCTCGCAGGCGTGACAGGGCAGCACCTTGCCGGACGGCGTAACGTCGACCAGGTTGCGGCCCCAGCCGCCCATGCACGGCTTGGGGCGCACGGCATAGTGGTCGTGCGCCACGACGTCGAAGACGAGGATGCCTTTGAGCCTCTCCTTCGCCGCGTTGGTGATCTCGACCGAGCGCAGGAACTGCTCGCGCGTGGGAATAAGGGCGGCCCGGTTGAGCAGCGCCCAAGCGTAGTACTGGGTGTGCGCCACCTCGAGCCGCCCGGCCCCCACCTCAACCGCGTAGTCGATGATCGCGGCGAGGTTGTCGATGTTCTGGCGGTGAATGACTGCATTGATGGTGAGCGGGAGGCCAAGCTCGCGCACCCAACGCGCGACCTCACGCTTCTTCTCGGCACCGCCCCTGTAGGCCGAGATGCGGTCGGCGTTGGCGGGATCGGCGTCCTGGATCGAGAGCTGAACGTGATCGAGCCCGAGCTTCGCCAGTCCCTCGAGCCGCTCGCGCGTCAAGGTCACCCCCGAAGTGATGAGGTTGGTGTAGAGACCCGCGGTGACCGCTGATTTAAGGATCTCCTCGAGGTCCTGACGCACGGTCGGCTCGCCGCCGGAAAGGTGGAGCTGCAGCACGCCGAGCTCGCCCGCCTGCCGCATCACGTCCTGCCACTCGGCCGTCGTCAGCTCGGCGTTGGCCCGCTCCATGTTGAGCGGGTTGGAGCAGTAGGGGCACTGCAGCGGGCAGCGGTAAGTGAGCTCGGCGAGCAAGCCGACGGGAGCCCGCGCACAAGCAGGCGTGGGTCCCGTGCTGGCATCTACGCATGTAAGCGCCATTTTGGCCCCGCGCTCATGCGGGCCGGTAGGCGCCGGGAGGGATCATGCCCACCACGTAGGCGAGGTAGAGCGCGTCGAGCTGCGCCCACAGCACGTCGCACTTGAACTTCACGGCTGCGACGCAGGCTTCCTGCTGCTCGCGCGTCCGCGCGTTCGTCTTCACGAACTCGAGCGCGAAGGTTGCGTCCCGCGGAGCCTGGCTCAATCGGCGCTTGAAATAGGCCATGACGTCGTCGTTGACGAAGGTGTAGTTGGCAAGCATTCCGGCGATGCGCTCGCGGTGGATGGACGGCGCAAACAGCTCGGTCAGCGAGGAGGCGGCGGCGACGACGAGCGGCTGCTCGACGACGAAGCGCACGTAGGCCTCCACCGCGAACCGGGTCGCGGGAAGCGCGCCGCGCATGCCCATGACGTACTCGCGATCGAGCCCTAAGCAATCGGTGAGCTTGAGCCAGCGCTCGATGCCGCCGTGCTCCTCGGGCAACAGGCCGTCGTGGTCGTGGATGCGGTGGATCCACTCGCGGCGCAGGTCGCGGTCGTGGACGCGGCTCATGAAGGCGGCGTCCTTGCGCGGAATGGCCTCCTGATAGACGTAACGGTTCAGCGCCCAGGCGGTGACTTGGCCCTTGGTCAGCTTGCCGCCGTGCAGCATTTTATGGAACTCGTGCTTGTCGTGGTAACGCTCGGGCCCTACGGCGCGAAGCTGGGCCTCGAACTCCTCGGGGCTCCAGGGTTGCTCGGCGGTCTCGAACCTGGCCTTCGTCACGAACTCGTTCATTGGGCTTTCCTCCAAAGTGCCGCTGCCGGCCGTTGCGCCGGCGGCCGCGCGTTGATGCGTTTCGGGGGCACTCTGCTGGCAACGGCAAAGACGCGCTTGATCCACATCAAGAAAGCCGATCACGCGGCGCTCAAAGGTATGTGAGGGACAAGGCCGCCGAACCTCTCGAGGGGGCAGGCGGTTTGGGATGCCTGTATTGGCCCTTGCGGCGCAACGGTGCGCTGGGTACCAGGGTCTAGCCAACTCCCGAGCCGCGAAGGACGGTCTTTTGCAGGTCCCATCCCACAAATTCTGCATCGCGCCCATGATGGACTGGACGGACCGGCACTGCCGCGCCTTCCACCGCCTGCTGACGCGCCGCGCGCTGCTCTACACCGAGATGGTGACGGCTGCCGCCATTCTGCACGGCGACCGCGCGCGCCTGCTCGCGCACAATGGCTCCGATCGCCCGGTGGCGCTGCAGCTCGGCGGCAGCGACCCAGTTGCGCTGGCCGAGGCGGCGGCGATCGGCGAAGGCTTCGGCTACGACGAGATCAATCTCAACGTCGGCTGCCCGTCCGACCGCGTGCAGGAGGGCCGCTTCGGCGCCTGCCTGATGGTGGAGCCCGAGCTTGTTGCCCAATGCGTCGCCGCCATGCAGCAGCGCGTCTCGATCCCCGTCACGGTCAAGTGCCGCATCGGCATCGACGCACAGGACGGCGAGGCCGACTTGCAGCGCTTCGTTGACACGGTCGCGGGGACCGGCTGCCGCACGTTCATCGTGCACGCACGCAAGGCCTGGCTCGACGGCCTGTCGCCGAAAGATAACCGAGAGATCCCGCCACTCGACTATGATCGCGTGTACCGGCTCAAGGCATCGCGGCCGAAGCTCGAGATCATCATCAACGGCGGCATCGAGGACCTCGACGCGGCCGAGCGCCATCTCGGCCGGGTCGACGGCGTGATGCTCGGGCGCGCCGCCTACCAGACACCCTACATTCTCGCCGAGGTCGACCGCCGCTTCTTCGCCGCCGCCGCGGAGGTGCCGTTGCGGGCGGAGGTGATCGAGCGCCTGCTCCCGCACGTCGAGCAGCATCTGGCAGCGGGTGGCCGGCTCAACAATGTCGCGCGGCACGTTCTCGGGCTCTATCATGGGCAGCCGCATGCGCGCGCGTTCCGGCGCCACTTGAGCGAGCGCGCAGTCAAGGACGGCGCCGGTGTCGGGGTGCTGCTCGAGGCGTTGGCGATCGCGGAGCCGGAGCGCCGGCTGATGGTGGCGGCGGAATAGGGGGCGCCATGCTGTTCGGGATGCCGGCCGGCGAGCTCGTCATGCTCGTCGCGGCGCTGATCGTGGCCGGCCTCGCCGCCGGCTTCCTCGCCGGGCTGCTCGGCATCGGCGGCGGCGGCGTGCTGGTGCCGGTGCTCTACGAGGTGTTCCGCATTCTCGACGTGGACCCTGCGATCCGCATGCACATGGTGCTCGGCACCACCCTTGCGATCATCGTGCCGACCTCGCTCAAGTCGTTCGCCGGCCACCGCGCCAAGGGCTCGGTCGACATGGAGCTGTGGAGGAGGGTGGCCCCCTGGGTCGTCGTCGGCGTCGTGGTCGGCGTGCTGACTGCGAAGGTGTCGAGCGGCGCGGTCCTGAAATGGGTGTGGGTGTTCGCCGCCGGGCTCGTGTCGTTGAAAATGGCGCTGGGGCGTGAGGATTGGCGCATCGCCGATGCGCTGCCGCCAAGGCCGTGGCCCGAGCTTGCGGCGGGGGTGATCGGCTTCATATCCACGCTCATGAGCATCGGCGGCGCCACCTTCGTGGTGCCGCTGCTCACGCTCTACGGCTATCCGATCCTGCGGGCGGTCGCGACCGCGAGCGGCATCGGCCCGCTGATCGCGCTGCCGGGCGTCGTCGGATTTGCGTGGGCCGGGTGGGATGCGCCGGGGCTGCCGCCGTTGTCCGTGGGTTACGTCAGCCTGATCGGTATGGCGATCGTCGCACCCTTGAGCGTCTACGCGGCGCCTTACGGTGTGCGGCTCGCCCACAACATCCCGCGCCGCTGGCTCGAGCTTGCGTTCGCTGCGTTCCTCGCCTCGGTGTCGATCCGCTTTTTGATCGATCTCTTGGGTTAAGCGGCCTTGGGGGCGGCGTCGCGCGGGCGCGCCGTCGCCCACCACGCGAGCACGCGCAAGTGCTGGCCGAGCATGACGCCGATGAACCACACGGCGAGCGTCAGCCCGAAGGGCAGCACGATGCGTAAGCCCGAATAACAGGCCGCGTCGATGGCGACGAGAATCGCGGTAGCGACGCTGAAGTTGAGGAACGCCGTGCGCCGTCCCCGCAACGTCCAGCCGAGGACGAGGCCGATCAAGCCGATAGAGGCCAGCCACAGCTCCCGCTCGCGCCCAGCGAGCTCGCTGAAGTAGCGGTTATCGAGGAGCTGAGCGAGGATGTGCGCGTGGATCATCACGCCCAGCATCTTGTCGCCCGTCCAAACCGATAGCGCGGTGTCGTGATGGTCGGAGTTCGGCATGTCGATGCCAGTCAGGACGATGTTGCCCTTGATGCGCTGGGCGAGCTCGTTGCGGTACGCCTCATCGGAGCCCGGTAGCAGGTCCTTGGCGGAGACCTTGAGAAACGGCTCGGTCTCGCGGTTCGGGCCCACGAGCCAGGCGATGCGCATGGAGGATGGCGATGCGCCCGGGCCAGTCAGCGATGCACCCGCCGCCAAGGCAATCTGGCGCGCAAAGGGTTCCTTGAAGGGCGATTGCGAGAGCGGCGGATCCGTCCGGCGCACGATGTGGCCGGGATCATACTTGAAGGCGAGGTAACCCGCCGGACGGCTGGCCTCTGCGAGAAACTTCTCCTGATAGGCGAGCTGGTGCTCGTTGAACTCGGTCGTGTGTGCATCGACCGCCCCGAGCACGATCGGCGTCTTGATCTCGTGTAGCGCCGCGAGCATGGCGCTGTCTTTTTCGGGACCTTGCGAGGCGACGAAGAAGAAGTCGAGTCCAATGGCCTTGGGCCCCATGGCATCGAGCGTGCGCAGCACTTGGGCGTGCGTGTCGCGTGGGATGGGCTGGATCACCCCGCCGTCGAACGTCGCCGGATCGAAAACGACGACGACGATACCGGGATGCTGGCCCGGGGAGCGGTCGGCGAGCAGCACCGTGCGCCAGTCCGCGGTCCAGTATTCGAAGCGGTCGAGCTTTTCGCGCAGCGGTGCGTAGACGAGCGCAAGCGCGGCGAAGACGGCCAGGATGCACACGAGCAGCGAGAATGCCGGAAATCGTTCCGGATGCCTCTCATCGGCCGGTGCGCTCGTCATCCCCCGAGATCCCCGCTCGCGCTGCCCCTAGTGTGGGTCGTTTACTTCTGGCCAGAGCCGCCGCCGGTGCCGTCATCGCCCGTCGTCTGACCGCTGCCGCCGCCGGTGCCGTCGCCGGTGTCCGTCTTGGTCGTGTCATCGGCGAAGGCACCTTGAGACGCAAGCGTTCCGCTGACGAGAAGAGCGGCAAGCGCCGCGAGTGCCAGTTTCAGCTTCATGGTGTCCCCTCCTGTCGATCAGGTCATAGCCCGACTCGCACCTCCTGTGGTGCGGCGGCAATTTGGGGCGCGATTGCGGCGCGATCGGGGACGTTCGCTTACGCCACGATTTTCTGATTGTATTCGCCGACTTCGGGGAACTTGGAAAGCTCGCGGTCGATATCGGCGAAGATTGCCTTCATGTTGGCCTCCGAGGTCGGGCTCTCGACGACGACGACGAGCTCCGGCTTGTTGGAGGAGGCGCGCACGAGCCCCCAGGTGCCGTCCTCAAGCACGACGCGCACGCCATTGACCGTCACGAGGTCGCGGATCTTCTGCCCGGCGACGCTCGCTCCGCTCGCCGCGCATTTCTTGTAGTGCTCCACCACGCGGTCGACGACACCGTACTTCTTCTCGTCGTCGCAGTGGGGCGACATGGTGGGTGACTGATACGTCCTGGGCAGCTCGCGCTTGAGCTCGGCCAGCGTCTTACCTGGCGCGCGATCGAGCATGTCGCAGACGGCGAGGGCGGCAACCAGCCCGTCGTCATAGCCGCGCCCGAGCGGCGGCTGGAAGAAGAAATGGCCGCTCTTCTCGAAGCCGACGAGCGCCTTCTGCTCGAACGTGTAGCGCTTCATGTAGGAGTGTCCGGTCTTCCAGTAGAGCGTCTTGGCGCCGTTCTTCTGCAGCACCGGATCGGTGAGAAAGAGGCCCGTCGACTTCACGTCGGCGACGAAGACCGCATTCTTCTGCCGGGCCGAGATGTCGCGCGCGAGCATGACGCCCACGGTGTCGGCGAAGATCTCCTGGCCCTCGTTGTCGACGACGCCGCAGCGGTCGCCGTCGCCGTCGAAGCCGAGTCCGACGTCGGCCTTGTGTTTGAGGACCGCCTCCGAGATGGCGTGCAGCATCTCCATGTCTTCGGGATTGGGATTGTAGCGGGGGAAGGTGTAGTCGAGCTCGGCATCGAGCGGCACCACCTCGCAGCCGATCGCCGAGAGGACCTGCGGCGCAAAGGCTCCCGCCGTGCCGTTGCCGCAGGCGGCGACGACTTTCAAGCGCCGCTTCAATTTCGGCCGGTCGCTCAGCGCCTGCATGTAGCGCTGCGCCATATCGGGCACGAAGATATAGCGGCCGCCGTCCGCAGTCTTGTAGGCGCCGGAGAGCACGATCTCCTTCAGCCGGCTCATCTCGTCGGGGCCGAACGTGAGCGGCCGCGCCATGCCCATCTTGATGCCGGTCCAGCCGTTGTCGTTGTGGGAGGCGGTCACCATGGCGACGCCTTCCACGTCGAGATCGAACTGTGCGAAGTAGGCCATCGGCGACAGCGCGAGGCCGACGTCGTGCACCTCGCAGCCGCCGGCGAGCAAGCCGTTGATCAGCGCCTGCTTCACGGAGGCGGAATAGGAGCGGTAGTCGTGGCCCGTGACGAGCCGCTTCTTCACACCGCGCTCGGCAAACAGCGTTGCCATGCCGAGGCCTACGGCAGTGAGGCCCATGAGATTGATCTCCTCCGGGAACCGCCAACGCGCGTCGTACTCGCGAAAGCCCGTCGGCTTCACGAGCGGGAGCCGCTCGAAGTCGGCGGTGTTCGGCTTCAAGTCGGCGCGCGGGGGAGGGAACATGGGGTCCTTTTAAACCTGTCGGCGAAGGGTGGCAGGTGTAAACGTCGCTGGCGCTCAAGTCGATCCTGAGGCCTTCAATCCGCGGCTTTTGGCCCTAGGCGTGGGGATAGTGGCCAATCCGAGTGGCCTATTCCTGCAGCACGAGCACTCCGGGGCGCATGTCGAAGCGGGACAGGCGGCTCAGGAACGTCATGCCGAGTAGCGACGTCTTGAGACGCCCGCGCTCGGCGACCGCGGCGGGGACGTTGTAAACAGTGATGTCTCCGATGGAGACGCGGTCGAGCATGACGGGGGCGACACGCGCGACGCCGTTGGCCGTCGTCACGGATTGCGTGAAATCGCGGCTGTTGAGATAAAGGCCAGCCCGCTCGGCATCCTCGTAGGTCAAGGCAATCATGGTGGCGCCGGTGTCGACCATGACATCGATCGGGCGCCCGTTGACCTCGGCTTCCGCGTTGAAGTGGCCGTTGCGGCCCGCTTTCAGCTCGACGACGGTGCCGCTCGCCGGCGCTGGTGGCTGGGGCGCATCGGACGCGGCCGTGTTGCGCGCGGCGACGTCGCTCGCCGTAGGCAGGCCCAGGAGCTGCTCGGCTCCGGTCTTCAGCGTCTCGAAATGACCAAAAGCGGCGGCGCCGACGAGCGCCACGACGGCCCAGCTCGCCGCTTCACGAAAAAGCTGCCGATTGCCCGAGGAGAGTGCCATGAGCCGGGATGAATTGTGCTCCCTGCGGAGCGATCAGCCCCGGAGCGTTAAGAAGTCCTTCGAAAATTCATAGGACCGCAAACGCGTTAAGAAACTCATACCGAGCAAGTTTTCGTTAACGCTGCCCGGCCGCGCGACCAAAGCGTCGACGTTGTGCACGACGAGCGGTCCAATGGCGATGGTGCGCAGGTGTACCGGTGCGGCATAGGTGAGGCCGTTCGCGGTCTGCACGGGGACGGTATAGGAAAGGTCGCGCGAGGCGACACCGGCACGGGCGGCATCGGCGGGCTTGAGGACGACGGTCGAGGCGCCGGTGTCGACGAGCAGCAGCATCGCCTGCCCGTTGACGTTGGCGCGTACGGAGAAGTGCCCGTCGAACCGCTTGCGCACGCGCACGGCGCGCTCGCTCTTGTCCTCGCTCTCGACGACCATCGTCTGGCCTGCCGGGGTGAGCTCGCCCGCGACGCGGTAGATGACCCCCGTGAGCTCCTGCCGGTAGGCGTAGCTCGTCACCAGGAACAGCCCGAAGGCGGCCCACGTCAGAAGATAGCGCAGGGCGCGCAAGGGCCGGCTCCTCTCGTCGTTGAGGAGGACGAGAACGTACACCGCAATGAGCAGCACGCCGGCGGCGAGGATGGCGATCTCGGTGTTGTCCATGGTGGACAGCACCTCCACGTCGCCGCGGAAGAAGAAGAGCGCGCCCGCAATCCCGAGGAAGGCCAACAACAGCCAGGCAATCATCGGCTCACCCCTCGACCACCGGGATCTTGCGCAAGGGAAGCTCTGTCATGATGCGCCGCCGCTCCGCGCTCGTCATCGCCGTCCAGCCGGCGATCTCGTCGATCGTACGCCGGCAGCCCAGGCACAGGCCCGTTGCGCGATCGATCTCGCAAACGTCGATGCACGGGCTTTCCATTGAGGCTCCGGCCAGCCAAGCGTCGACTGCGTATGTAGCGTTGCCGTTGCGGCGGGACAATGTCGGCGAGCGCTCAATTGAGGGTGGGAGCGTCCTCGCCGCCGGCGAGCGGCTTTGAGCGCAGCCGGGCCGGCCGTGGCGGGCGCGGCGCCATCTCCCGCAGCCGGTGCGTTTCCTGGCCCAAAGGCTGCAGCGGCGCCATGGCGCGCAGCACCCGGTAGGCCGGCAGGATGACGGTCGCGTCGGTGCCCTTGCGTAGCTCGGAGCGCAGTTCGAGGGTACCACCGTGCAACTCGATCAGGTTCTGCACGATGGCAAGCCCGAGCCCCGCCCCGCCCTCCGCCGTCTGGTGAGCGAGCGCGCCTTGGCCGAAGGCCTGCAGCACCTTGGGGATCTCATCCTCGGGAATGCCAGGCCCGGTGTCGCGCACGCTCAAATACTGCCCGCCGTCCTCGGTCGAGCCGACCGCGAGCGTGATGCGCCCGCCGCGCGGCGTGAACTTCAGTGCGTTCGACATGAGATTGAGCGCGATCTGACGCATGGCGCGCTGATCTGCCCAGACGACCGGAAGATTGGGCTCGAACTCCTCGACCACCTGCAGCCCCTTGCTGTCGGCGCGCAGCTTCAAAAGCTTATGGCACTCGGCGGCGACGTCGGCGAGGCGCACCGGCTCCTCGTGCAGCTCGTAGCGGCCGGCCTCGATGCGGGTCAAGTCGAGGATCTCGTTGATGAGGTGCAAGAGATGGCGGCCGCTGTCGAGGATGTTGCCGGCGTACTCGCGGTAGGTGGGATTTTCCATGGGGCCGAACAGCTCGGTCTTCATCACCTCGGAGAATCCGAGAATGGCATTGAGCGGCGTCCTGAGCTCGTGGCTCATGGTGGCGAGGAAACGCGACTTCGCATGGTTGGCGGTTTCCGCGCGACGCCGCGCCTCGTCGGAGACGGATTTCTCCTCCTCCAGCTCGGCGATGAGCGCGTCCTTCTCGCTGCGGTACTCGAGCATCGACAAGGCGGTGGAGCGGATGCCGCGGGCGAGGAACAGGAAGTAGACGTGGACGCCGACCGCCATGGAGGCGAGCGCGAAGTAGAAGGGTTCGTGCAGCAGCAACAGCCGCGTCACCACCGCAACCGTCATCGGGATGGTGCCGGCGTAGAGGATGGCCGGGATCGTGGCGGCGAACATGGTGCGGACGGCCACCACCACGATGAGCGTGGCGAAGATGAAGACGTGTGAGGAGAAAGCAAGCTGGCTGCCGGCGCCGAAGTTCTCGCCAAGGCCCATCAGCGCAAAGCCCGCGAGCGCGACGCCGTTCAACAACTCGATCATGACGAAGCGCCGCCGCCAGAGCCTGACGTTGACCTGCGCGGGTGGCAGCGCCAGGAAGCGCCGCCCCAGATCGAGCAGCACGACCTTGGCGCCGATGACGATGCTGAGCCAGATGATGGCGTCGAATGCCGGAGCCCAGAACATCGAGGCGATGGCGAACAGCGCATAGAGCGCCGGCATGGTGACGGCGGCGCCGAGCTCGCTGCGCACGAACATGGTCAACAGCTCGTACTCGAACTCGGGCTTGATGGTGGTGCCGGCCGCGAGCCGCGCGCGCGTCGCCTTTAGGTTCTCGGCCGCGCGCAGCTTCGCGTCGCGACGGCTGCGGCGCCGCGCAACCTCATCGGCTATGACGCTGCTGTTCATGCGGCTGCGCATCCCCTCAGGGGCCCAAGCCCAACCTTCCTAATCTTGAGGAGCAATCTCTGGATGATTTCCTAACTAAGTGTTTATCAAGACATTCTCTAAAGTCATTGGTAGCTGCAAGTTAGGAATTCCCCCGCATCCCGCTCGTGCTTCGTTGTCGAACGGCCCCCCTGCCGCTACCGTCCCCGCGCCCGTTAACCTCGCTCGCCCCAAAAGCCGGCCATGCGGATCATCGAGACGCGCACCGCGCCCAATCCCCGCCGGGTGCGTATCTTCCTCGCGGAGAAACAGATCGCGGTGCCGTTAGAGGAGGTCGAGATCATGCAGGGCGAGCTGCGCACGCCCGAATTTGCCGGGCTCAATCCGTGGCAGCGGGTACCGGTGCTCGTGCTCGACGATGGCACTGCGATCGCGGAGTCGGTCGCCATCTGCCGCTATTTCGAGGAGCTACAACCCGAGCCCGCCCTGTTCGGGCGCGGCGCCTTGGGACGCGCGCAGGTCGAGATGTGGCACAGGCGCGTGGAACTCGGATTGTTTCAAGCCGTCGCCTCCGTGTTCCGGCACCTGCACCCGAAGATGAAAGGGCTCGAGGACCCTCAGATCGCTGCCTGGGGCGAGGCCAATAAGCCGAAGGTGGCGGAGATGCTCGCGCTCATCGATGCTAGGCTTAAGGAGGCGCGCTTCATCGCTGGCGATGAATACTCCATCGCGGACATCACCGCGCTCGTGGCGGTCGACTTCATGCGGGTGATGCGGCTGCGCCGGCCGGAGGGGCTCGGGAGCCTCGAGCGCTGGCACCGCGAGGTGTCCGCGCGGCCGAGCGCGTCAGCGTAACGAAATGGAACGGCGGGCGATCTTGAAAGAATGCTGACCGGGATTGCGAGGCGCGGATGAAGCTAACGATCGTCGGCTCGGGCGACGCCTTCGGCTCCGGCGGACGGCTGCAGACGTGCTACCACGTCGCTTGCGGCAGCGAGGACGTGCTTATTGACTGCGGCGCCACGGCGCTCATCGGCATGCAACAGCTCGGGCTCGATCCCGATCGCGTGTCGACGGTCTTCATCTCGCACCTGCATGGCGATCATTTCGGGGGCCTCGTGTGGTTCCTGCTGCACGCGCATTACGTGACGCAGCGTACAGCTCCTTTGACGGTGACGGGTCCCGCCGGCATCGCACAGCGCTTTGCCACCGCGGCGGACACGCTGTTTCCTGGCACCACCGCCATCGCCAAGCGCTTCGACATGCGCTTTGTCGAATATTCCGAGGGTGTGCCGCTTGACGTGGGGCCCGCGCGCGTCACCGCGTTCGAAGTGCGCCATCCCTCCGGCGCGCCGCCCTATGCCTTGCGGTTCGAGATAGGCGGCAAGACCGTGGGCTTCTCCGGCGACACGCAATGGGTGGATAGCTTGCTCAGGGCTGCGAACGGCGCCGACCTCTTCATCAGCGAGTGCTTCAGCTTCGAGACTCCGATCGGCTATCACCTCGCTTGGCGCGACATCGAGAGGAACCTCGATCGGCTCGGCGCCAAACGTGTGCTGCTGACGCACATGAACTCCGACATGCTGACGCGGGCGCCGCAAATTCGCGACCCGCGCATTCTCATCGCCAAGGACGGCATGCAACTCGAGATTTGAGCCGCCGCGCGGCCCGCATGTGACGGAAAAATATACCCGCGTTCCCCTTGACGGCGCGGCCTGCCGCAAGCCTACTCGCGCATACTTGCTGAATTTAGAAACGATTTTCCACGCAGGCTGCACATGCTCGACGAGATGGACATCAAGATCCTGCGCATCCTGCAGGAGGATTGCACGCGGCCGGTCGCCGATATCGGCAAGGCGGTCGGCCTGTCGACGACGCCGTGCTGGCGGCGCATCCAGAAGCTCGAGGAGGCGGGTGTCATCGAGCGCCGCGTCGCCATCCTCGACCCGCACAAGGTCAACGCAGGCGTCACCGTCATCGTCTCGATCAAGACCGACCAGCACAGCGTCGGATGGCTCGAGCGCTTCCATGGCGCGGTCGCTGACTTCCCCGAGGTGGTGGAGTTCTACCGCATGGCCGGCGAGATTGACTATCTCCTGCGCGTGGTCGTACCCGACATCGACGCCTATGACGTCTTCTACAAGAAGCTCATCGCCCGCATCGAGATCGCCAAGGTGTCGTCGTCCTTCGCCATGGAGCAGATCAAGTACACGACCGCGCTGCCGCTGCACTTTGCGCGCGCGTCCGAAGCGGAGCGGGCGGGCAAGGACTAAGCCAAAAGATAGAGCGTCGACAGCGTGAAGCATATCATCGCGGCAATCCCCATGGCCGCGAACGTGAGCGTCATGCCCCAGACTCGGTATTTCAGGATGTGGGGCGTCTGCGATAGCCCATAGGCATGCATCGCGCGGCCCGCGAGAAGCGTGAGACCGACGAGGTGCACGAGGACATGCGGTGGCCCTAGGTTTTCGGCGAGCGCCATGAGCAGGAGCGTGAACGGCGCATACTCGGCGAAGTTCGCATGCACGCGCATCCGGCGCAGGAGCTGCACATCCTCGCCGTGTCCGATCTCGACGCGCTGCTGGCGCCGCCAGCCGATGACGCGCACACTCAAAAAGAGGAAGAGCACGGCGAGCAGCGAGGCGTAAAGGGCGGTGATCCTCATCATGGGTGGGTCTCCGGGCAGGGCGCCGTGAAATGAGCACGACCGTGTAGCGATCATTTTCACGTACGGGCGCGCGCTTGCCAAGCCGCCCGCGCGGCGCTCAGCCTTTCGCGGACCCCTCGCGCGGGTTCAGGCGCGCGATGAGGCTCGAGGTGTCCCAGCGGCCGCCGCCCATGCCTTGCACCTCCGCGTAGAACTGATCGACGAGCGCGGTCACCGGCAGGCTCGAGCGGTTGCGCCGCGCTTCCGCGAGGCAGATCGCCAAGTCCTTGCGCATCCAGTCGACCGCGAAGCCGAAATCGAAGCGGCGCTCGCTCATGGTCTTCCAGCGGTTCTCGAGCGGCCAGGACTGCGCGGCCCCCTTGGAGATCGTCTCCATCACCAGGGGCAAGTCGAGGCCCGCGTTCTGCGCAAAGTCGATGGCCTCGGCCAGGGCCTGCAGCATCCCGGCGATGGCGATCTGGTTCACCATCTTGGCGAGCTGCCCGGCGCCCGCCGGCCCGATCCGGTTCACGGCACGCGCGTAGTTGAGGATGAACGGGCGCGCCGCATCGAAGACCCCGGGCTCGCCGCCAGCCATGACGGTGAGCGTACCGTTCTGAGCTCCGGCCTGGCCTCCAGATACGGGCGCGTCGAGGAACGAAAATCCGCGCTCGGCCGCCGCCGCGTCGAGCTCGCGCGCAACCTCGGCCGAGGCCGTCGTGTGGTCGACGAGGACGGTGCCGGCGCCCATGCCGTGGAAGGCTCCGTTCTCGCCGGTAGTGACAGCGCGCAGGTCATCGTCGTTGCCGACGCAGCAGAAGACGAGCTCAGCGCCGGCCGCGGCCGCAGCCGGTGTCGGGGCAGAGCGTCCGCCGTGCTCGGTGACCCAGGCTTGTGCCTTGGCGCCGTTGCGATTGTAGACAACGACGTCGTGGCGCCCCTTCGCAGCGAGGTGCCCGGCCATGGGATAGCCCATGACGCCGAGCCCGATCCATGCGACCTGCGCCATGCTGGCCTCCTCGAACGGTTGCGCGCGGCATCGGCGGCCGCATCGCGGCGGCTGCGGCTGAAGCCCGGTGGGGAGCTAGTGCTTGATAGGCTGGTTGGGGTACGCGAGCTGCTCGCGCGCGCGCCACTCGTTGGTCACGTAGTTGATGATGACCGACTTGCGCACGCCATCGATCTTGCGCTTCTCGAAGCCGTGATAGGTGATGTTGGACGGTACGAAGACGAGCGCGCCGTTGCTCTCGAACGGCGAGCGGCCGACGTGGGACTTGTCGGCGTCGTAGATGTCGGTTCCGAGCGCCGCGTGGCTCGGGTCCTTCGAGGTGTAGAGCAGCATGGTGAACAGCTTCACGCCCAGATCGGTGTGGGGCTCGAGCCAGAAGCCGTCGGTGTCCTGCGCGATCTCGACGCGCAGGTAGGAGCCATCGAGGTTGGTGCCGAAGTGCTCCTCGATGCGGTCGATGACGGCCTTGCTCTGGAAGGCTTCATTGAAGGCCGTGCACACGGGAAATCGGCCCATGTTCTCCTGGTCGAAGTATTTGCGCGTGTTGTTGTGCAGCTCACGCTTGCCGGACACGCCGTCAAGCGAAGGCGCCTCGAATGGCAGCGCCAGAATCGTATCGATCACGTCCTGAGGGAGGCAGTGGCGCAGGAACCAGTGCTTGTAGGGCGTCGGCGTGAACTTGGAGGCTTCGATGCTGTTCAACATCGAGTCGACGATTGCTTGCTTCGTGATGGCCATGTGGCGTTGCTTCCCCTGAGTTGACGGCCGGAGCGGAAAGAAGCCGCTCCGCGGGCTCGGGCCTCGGGGCCTGCACTTCGCCTGCGCCGACAGTGGCGGATGCAGGAGCTCCCGGGCGCTCGGACGGATCAAAGGCCGAAGCCGCCACTTAGCATCGGCCACTGGGGAAGCGCAAATGCGGCACGGGAGCGATGTTTAAGGGCGCCGGTGCGATCTAGAGACGCGCCGCAATTCCGCGAGTTCAAGCATTTGCTTGGGCCCTCGCAAATAAAGGAGGCCCCGGATCCGGCGGATCCGAGGCCCTAAAGTTGATATGGGGGAGAGAAGTCTGGAAAACCGATCGTGAGCGTAAGGCGTGGTTTGGTGCTCAACCGAGCTCAATGCGCTGCCCCGAGAAGCCTGCGGTTGAGTGCTGGCTCTTCAGGGTCGTAAGGGAAGCTAGGAGCAGCACGCCGGTCAGCAGGAACAGGAGGAGGGTCGCCGTACGGGCCCAAGCCCATTTGGACCCTTGCTGTCCCTTGGCGGCGTGGAGATCCATCGTGAAGGTTCCTGTCCGGGCCGGGCGTGTATGATCGAGTTGAGAGTTTTGTAACCGATAAGGTCTCGTTAGTCTAACTGTTGCTGGGGACATGGATAATGGGACAATTCGAGATTTAACGAAGTATTTACGAATAGGGCGCCGCTCATGGGCCCGGACTATCACCTGCGGCTTCCTGCGATTTCGCTCAAGCTTTGCCCCGCCGAGATCGCCTCGGGGTCGATTTTCAGCTCAATTACGGTCGGGACCGAGGCGGTAAGGGCGCGCTGCAGGGCTGGCAGGAACTCGCGCGTCTCCCCGATGGTGAGGCCGGCGGCGCCGAAGGAGCGGGCGAGCGCGGCAAAGTCAGGGTTAACAAGGCTCGTGCCCACGACCCTGCCAGGGTAAAGACGCTCCTGGTGCATGCGGATGGTCCCATACATCCCATTGTTGGCGATGATCAGGACGATGGGGACCCCGTATTGCACCGCGGTGGCCAACTCTTGCCCCGTCATGAGCGCGCAGCCGTCGCCAGCGAGCGCCACCACCGCCCGCTCGGGGTGGATGAGCTTCGCGGCGATGGCGGCCGGCAAGCCGTAGCCCATGGAGCCGGACGTGGGGGCAAGCTGGGTCGGCCAGCCCTTGTATTGGAAATAGCGATTGAGGAATCCCGCGTAGTTGCCGGCGCCGTTGGTCACAATGGCATCCTCGGGGAGCTCGCGTGACAGCGTTGCGATGATCTCGGCGAGCTGTACCGAGCCCGGCGTCGCCAGGGGCTTCAGTGCGCGCTCGTAGGCGGCGCGCAGCTCGCGGCGCAGCTTGCGCCAGGGCCGCTTGGCGGGAACGCGCAGGCGGGCAAGCGCGCGGCAGAAAGCTTCCGCGGCGGCAACGATGCCCACCTCCGTGCGGTAGAGGCGCCCCAGCACCTCGGGTGAAGGGTGCGCGTGCACGAGCGCTTGGCTCGGGTCCGGCGCGGCAATCAACGTCTGCGCCGCGGTCGGCACCTCCCCCGGCGTCTCGCCGATGATGATCAGGAGGTCGGCGCCCGCGATCGCGGCGGCAAGCTCCGGCTCGATGTCGATGCCGGCGTGGCCGACGTAGGACGGGTGGCGGTTGTCGAAATGGTCCTGGCGCCGGAACGTTGCCGCGACGGGGATGTCGAACTTGGCGGCGAACGCCGCGAGCTGCTTGGCCGCGACGACGCTCCAATCGCCGCCGCCGATGAGCACGAGCGGGCGCTTCGCCGCGGCGAGCCGCTCTTTCAGCCGCCGCATGTCGGGCGCAGAGGGAGTTGGGCTCGCCCGCTCGATCGGCGCCGCGTCCGCGACCTCCGCCGTTTCGTTCAGCACGTCCTCGGGGAAGCCGAGCACGACGGGCCCGGGGCGCCCGGAGCGCGCCGCCTGAAAGGCGTGCGCGACCGCCTCGGAGATGCGCGCCGTCTCGCGCACGATCTCGACGCGCTTTGCTATCGTGCCGAACACGGCCTCGAGATCGATCTCCTGGAACGCCTTGCGTCCCTCGCGCGCCCGCGCTGGCAACCCCACCAGCAGGAGCATGGGCGTGGCATCGTGGTGGGCGACGTAGACGCCCGATGCGGCATTGGTGGCACCCGGCGCGCGCGTGACGAAGGCGACACCCGGAGCGCCCGTGAGCTTGCCCGCCGCCTCCGCCATCATCGCGGCCGCGCCTTCGTGGCGGCACACGATGGTGCGCACGGGACCCTCGTCGAACAGGGCATCGAGCGCCGGCAGGAAGCTTTCGCCCGGCACCGTGAAGAGGAGGCGGGAGCCCTGCCGGGCGAGCCCATCGATCAGGATCTTTCCCCCGCTACGCATCACGCTTTCCAAACACACGGGGCTCTTCCCGCGAGGCTCTTTTAGGCGCCGCGCGGGGGCCTCGGACAGAAGAAACCCGCGGCTCGGTTACGAGCGGAAACGAGCGAGCCCGGGAAGCCACGCTGCGCGGCGCTCGACAGCGGAACTCGTGACACAAAAAAGCCCTTTACAGGGGGGGCAGCGCACCCTAAATGCAGGCGCTCTTTTCGTTCGCGGCGCGGCGCCCCAAGGGGCGGTGGAGGTTTCATGCGATGGAGAAACTCGCCTCTGCGGCAGCTCTGATCGACAAGTGCCGGCCCGAGCGGCCGGTGCGGGGCCTGCGCCCGGAGGCCGCCGGCCGCGCAGCCCGCTGGTTCCTCGACAAGTTCCCCGGCGACGTCGCCTACGCGTACAAGGCGAACAACTCCGTCTTCCTGATCGGTGCGCTCTACGGCGCCGGCATCCGTCACTTCGACGTCGCCTCGCTGCCCGAGATCGAGGACGCGGCGACGATCCCCGACGCGCACCTCCACTTCATGCATCCGGTGAAGTCGCGCCACGCCATCCGCCGCGCCTATGAGCTCGGCGTGCGCTCGTTTGCGCTCGACGGCGAAGATGAGCTCGACAAGATTCTCGAGGCCACCGGCAACGCGCGCGATCTCCTGCTGTGGGTGCGCGTCGCCGTGCCGGCGATCAACAGCCGCATTCCGCTCGAGCGCAAGTTCGGCCTCTCGGGCCAGAAGGCGGCAAGGCTCTTGATGAAGGCGCGCCAGGCGGCGGCCGAGCTGGGGCTCACCTTCCATGTGGGCTCGCAGACGACGACGCCCGATGCCTTTGTCACCGCGCTGGGCGAGGTGCACAAGCTCATCGTCAAGGCGGCCGTCGTCATCGACCGGCTCGACGTCGGCGGCGGCTTCCCCTCGCGCTATCCCGACAGCGAGCCCGCGCCGCTGCAGACCTTCATCGACACGATCGTCGCGGAGGTGAACGAGCTGCCGGTGAAGGAGAACATCCGCTTGATGTGCGAGCCGGGGCGCGCGCTCGTGGCGGAAGCGGAGAGCCTCATCGTGCGCGTCGATGCCCGCCGCGGCAACGCCCTCTACATCAACGACGGCGGCTACGGCATGCTGTTCGACGCCGCGCATCTCGGCTTCATTTTCCCCATGCGCCTCGTCAGCCGCGACGTCGACCCCTCCGAGGCGCTGGTGCCGTTCGAGCTGTGGGGCCCGACCTGCGACTCCATCGACTACATGAAGGGTCCGTTCCTTTTGCCCGCCTCGGTCAAGGAGGGCGATTACCTCGAGATTGGCAACATGGGCGCTTATGCCCGCGCCATCGCCGGCCGCTTCAACGGCTACGGTGAGTACGACGAGGTGATCCTCATGGATGAGCCGATGCTGACCATGTACGGCGCCGAAGCGGCGCCTGCGCGCTCCGCGCTGCGCTGACGCCCTCCCCAGCTTATCCACAAGGTATCCACCGTTAAGTAAGGCCGAATCGCGCTAGCTCTCAACGGCATATCGTCCTGACGGGGGAAGACATGCCGGGCCATGAATTCTTCGAGCGGCAGCAGGCGAGGTTCGCGCTGCAGGCGGACGCGGCGAAGCGGAATGTCGACCGCCAGGCCAGAACCGAGGTGCTGATTTCCAGGGCCGAGTACGAGTGTCAGCAGATGCGGCGTGACCTCAGCGCCGCCTTCGCGGTGCCGCTGTCGCATCGCGCGGTGGTCCTAGAGCCGGTGCCGGTCGTGGAGGCGGCGGAGCCCGTTGTGGCAGCCGCGCCGCCGCCTGCGCGAGCCGTCAAGGCGGCGTGAGGCTCTGAGAGCCGCAGCGACGCGCGCCCGTATCGCGAAAATTTCCCAATCGGAACCGGCGTCTCGCGGCGCCGTACCCGCCGCCCATTGCTTTGCCCTGGCAAGACCCCACCTAATGGCTCGGGACGGTTCGGTTGTGGAGGCGCAACCCTGGAGTGACGGTGAGATGCATCGAGTGATGTTCGCAGCCCTTGGGCTGATGGCGCTGGCGGTTTCGCAACCGGCGGCCGCGGGTGGCTTGGTCGAAGCGGGCGAGCTTGAGCATGCGCGCGCCAACGCGCGCGCCGGCGGTCCCATCAGCGAGCGTGACGCGGAGCTTTTGGAGCGGTGGGGCTGCGCGAGCGGAACGGACAACCCGTTCTGTTACGACCTCTCGCACCGCGCGAGCTGGCACTACCGTGCGCATCGGCGCCGCCACATGGAACGTTAAGCGTGCGGGCAATATCGTCGCGAATGCGATAGGTGCGCAAACCTGCGAGTTGCCGAAAGGGCGGGCTCAGGCTCGCCCTTTCGCTTTCGCGATTGGCGCTCAGCATCTCGGGCGTCGCGCGGGGGCGCCGAGGTCGCATTAATTCAAACTAGCAAGAATCCTCCGTAAACTGCTGAATTGATGTAAATCATGGTCGCTGAGGCGGGCGCGGACTAAATTTTTATGCCACGTTTTTCCGTCCCCTCGGAAAAAATGGCCCGTTCCCCCCGGGCCCGTGGCTGGGACGCTGGCCGATCCCCCGTCTCCGGTCCAGCGTCCCGCGCCGCCGCATTCGAGCGCGTCGGAGGTGCTTAAATGCCGAACGTCGGTCGCCTAGTCGCTTCGTTGGGAGCAGTGCTTTGGCTCTGTCTGGGCAATGCCTTCGCTCAGGAGCAGGAGAGGCAGCGTTCTCCTAACGAAGCGGAGCAGATTCTGAAGGATGCTCAAAAGCAGCAGCCCGAGACAGCAAAGGAGATCAGTGAGTGCGAAAAGCAGTGGGACGCGCACACGCAAATGACGAAGGAAGAGTGGGCCGCTAGCTGCAGAACCACGCTCCGCTATTTCCCGGAGAAGCCGTAAGCCATGCGCGCCGGCGCGATGCGCGCGGCTGCAAGA
>Ga0335081_10005668_pt1 | contig 19797 bp, 14 predicted proteins | sample Lox_Sample_35_FD_206713 | JGI IMG/M metagenome (GOLD analysis project Ga0335081, IMG submission 206713) | Soil microbial communities from Loxahatchee National Wildlife Refuge, Florida, United States - Lox_Sample_3.5 | ecosystem: Environmental > Terrestrial > Soil > Wetlands | place: USA... | reverse complement strand
CAACCAGCAGCGGACCCCCTGAATTCCCTGGGTTGAACGCCCCATTGACCACTAGATGCTTTACAGCCGCTCGACCGATGTGAACTTCGTTATAACCGGCAACATAACCCACGCTGAGTAGCGGGGCCGGCCCGTTATAAATCAATGGAAAGCCCCACGTTGTGACCGTGGTGCCAACCTTGGGGGAGACATCCAACCCTAACTCCAAGCCCCCCTCAAGTTTTTGTGCCGGACGCAGCAAGGCCAGGTCACGATTAGGGTCGGTGATCACCTTCGAAAAAGTAACTCGCTCACCCATCGTCGACGTGGCCCACAGGTCGCCGCTGCCGCATCCATCGACCACGTGATTGTCCGTCACCATCGTTCCGCTGGTGAGCAAAAAGGCGGTGCCTTTCTTGTCCGTCTTTGGGCAGACCAACAGGTAGACCGACTTGATCGCATTCCGCTGCGCAGGCCCCGCCGCGTTTAGAACCCACTGGGTCGAAACGGGCACTTCGCCCTTCTTGTCGCCAGGCTGGGCCTGCCCGAAAGTTGTTCCGACAGCCACTACGACAACGAGAGCGACCATCCATCGCGTCCTGAATCCTTCCATCGCAACTCCCTCCCCACGAGGAACGTCGGCCGGCGAAGGCCTTGCAAGAAGCATTCTAAGCAGGATTAGCCTCCTGGACCGTAAATACCTCCTCCACCAAACCGCGCGGTTTGGCGCAACTCCCACCACCCAATTACTTGATATATTATTGTACGTACAATGATATACCGACAAAATGTTCCACGTGGAACACTTTGCACTATGTTCCATGTGGAACATTCAGAAAGAACGCCCTAGCGCAGCTCTTCCATCACCTGTTCGAGCACTTCCCTGCCCGGGCGCACTACCGATTCCGGCAGGGTGGCCAGGGGCTCGTCGGTCATGTTGAGCAGGTCAATAAACGTGGGCGCTTTGGGATTGACGTAGAACACTCCCGTCAGCACCTCATTGTTTTCGTGCGCTTCATTCAGGCGGGTGATGGCGCGCACGCGGTCGGTGGGATCGTAATCTTCTTCCAGCTTGCGCAGGCGCAAGCGCGAGCCGTCGTGCATGGTCACTTCAACGGTTGAGCCGGCGTCGTATTCAATGTTTATATCCTCGAACGCCGGCACAAAGCTGACTTCCTGCAACGGCTCGTCGTGGTCCTTCATGAATTTGTACGACTTGGTCGAGCCTTCATGATCGTTGAAGGTGACGCAGGGCGAAACCACATCGAGCATCACCGTGCCCTTGTGCGCGATGGCAGCTTTCAGCATGGCATGCAGTTGCTTTTTGTCGCCGGAAAATGAGCGGCCGACGAAGGTCGCGCCCAGAGTCACGGCCAGAGCGCAGGTGTCGATTGGCGGCAGATCGTTGATCACACCGGTCTTGAGCTTCGAGCCAAGATCGGCGGTCGCGGAGAATTGGCCCTTGGTCAAGCCATACACGCCGTTGTCTTCGATGATGTAAATCAGCGGCAGATTGCGCCGCATGAGATGCACGAACTGGCCGATGCCGATGGAGGCGGTGTCGCCGTCGCCGCTGACGCCCAGCGCGATCAGATCGCGATTGGCCAACAACGCGCCGCTCGCCACGGAAGGCATGCGGCCATGCACGGAGTTGAAGCTGTGCGAACGGTTCATGAAATACGCCGGGCTTTTGGAGGAGCAGCCGATGCCGCTCAACTTGGCCACGCGCTCGGGCTTGACGCCCATTTCAAACATCGTGTCGATAATGCGTTCAGAAATCGCGTTGTGGCCGCAGCCGGCGCACAGAGTGGTCTTGCCGCCACGATAATCCGTGACAGTAAGGCCGATGCGGTTGGTTTTGGGCGGCGGTGTAGTTGTAGCGGCCATTTACTTGCCCTCCATGCTCATCAGTTCGTCGGTGACCGAGCGCGCGTCCATGGGCAACCCGTGGATGTGGGCGATGCTGCGCAGACGCGTCACCAGGGATGGTTCGATATCGAGTTTGAGCAGGCTGAGCATCTGCGCATCGCGGTTCTGCTCGACCAGATAGACGCGGTCGTGCTGCTTCACAAACTCATGCACCTCGCGCGTGAAGGGATAGGCCTTCAGGCGCAGGTAGTCGGTCTCGATGCTGTACTCCTTGCGCAGCTGATCGCGGCTTTCAAGGATGGCCCAGTGTGATGTGCCGTAGGCGATGATGCCGATCTTCGATTTGCCGTTGGCGACAATTTCAGGGCGAGGCACGAAGGAACGCGCGGTTTCAAACTTGCGGTTGAGGCGCTCCATGTTGCGCTCGAAGTCGTCGGGCCGCTCGCTGTAACCGGATTTTTCGTTGTGTCCGCTGCCACGCGCAAAATATGCGGCCGCCGGATGGTCGGTGCCGGGCAGGGTCCGGTAACCGATGCCGTCGCCGTCCACGTCCTTATAGCGAGCGAAACCGCCCAGGCGATCAAGATCTTCTTTGCTTAAAACCTTGCCGCGATTGATCGGCTTGTCGGGATAAGTGAATGGGTCAGCCATCCAGTTGTTCATGCCGAGGTCGAGATCGGACATGACGAACACCAGCGTCTGAAACTGTTCGGCAAGATTGAACGCATCCTGCGCCATGCTGAAGCACTCTTCCGCAGAGCATGGAATCAGGAGAATGTGTTTGGTATCGCCGTGGGAAAGAAATGCAGTGGAGAGAATATCGCCCTGCGAAGTCCGCGTGGGCAGACCGGTGGAAGGCCCGACGCGCTGGATGTCCCAGATGACGCCGGGAACTTCGGTGTAGTAAGCCAGGCCGGAAAATTCCGCCATCAGTGAGATGCCCGGACCCGCGGTGGCGGTCATGGCACGGGCGCCGGCCCAGCCCGCGCCGATCACCATGCCGATGGCGGCCAGCTCGTCTTCTGCCTGAACGATCGCGAATGTCGCCTTGCCGTCGGGGCCGACGCGGAAGCGCTTCATATATTCGATCGTGCTCTCGGGCAGAGATGAGGAAGGCGTAATCGGGTACCAACTCACCACGGTCACGCCGGCAAACATGCAACCCAGCGCGGCCGCCGAGTTGCCATCGATAATGATCTTGCCTTTGGTCTTATCCATGCGCTGGATGAAGTAGGGATCGCGCTTGGGCAAACTTGCCGCGGCGTAATAGTATCCCGCTTGCACCGCCGCCATGTTGAGATTGGCCGCCTTCGCCTTCTTGGCAAACTGCTTGCGAATGGCCTTTTCGATTTCGGCCATGTCAATTTCAAGCAGCTTGGCCAGAACGCCGACGTAAATCATGTTCTTGACCAGCTTGCGCAGCTTGGCTTCAGGACAGACGGGCGCGACCAGCTTGTCATAAGGGACGGAATAAAAAATAAGATCAGAACGAAGATTGCTGAGGTTCAGCGGCTCATCGTAAAGAACGCCGGCGCCGGGCGAAAGCGACATGACATCTTCGTGCGCGGTTTCGGCATTCATCGCTACCAGAAAATCGATTTCCTTCTTGCGGGCGATGTAGCCGTCCTTATTGGCGCGAATGGTATACCAGGTGGGAAGGCCGGCGATGTTCGAGGGGAAAAGATTTTTGCCTGAAACCGGAACCCCCATTTGAAAAATTCCGCGCAGCAAAACTGTGTTGGAACTCTGCGATCCCGAACCGTTCACCGTCGCAACCTGAATACTCATGTTGTTGACGACGCGCTTGGGTCCCACCTCGTCCGGGGCGTGGTGGAACGCTACATCTGTGGTGGCCATGCTGGAACCTTCCTTTGATAGGAGCGGGATTGGCCGCTCGGTGTGACATGAAGTGACAACACTAACCATTAATTATACGGCAAAGATTCGGGCGTGAGCGGCCGGGGCCGATCACCAAGGTATCTGGGTGGGAACTATCCGTTCGGGTATCGTGAGGCGGTTCTTTACGCCGGTGTCAGACGTCCGCGCGGAAGAACTGGGCCATGTGGCGGAACTTTTTATATCGTGATACGACCAATTCTGCGACCGGCTGCTTTTTCAATTCGGTGAGATGCTGGTGCAAGGCAGAAGCAAGAAGCGCGGCTGCGGCTTCGTGGTCCAAATGCGCACCACCTTCGGGTTCGGGGATGACGCCATCGATGCATCCCAACTGCTGCAAGTCGGGAGCGGTAAGGTGCAAAGCCTCGGCGGCCAGTTCTTTCTTGCTGGCATCGCGCCACATGATAGAAGCGCAGCCTTCGGGCGAGATGACGGAATAAATGGCGTTTTCCATCATCAGCACGCGATCGGCGACGGCAATGGCCAGTGCGCCGCCGCTGCCGCCTTCCCCGGTGATGGCGGTCACGACGGGGACACGAAGCCGGGCCATTTCCCGCAAATTTCTGGCGATGGCTTCGGCCTGGCCGCGTTCCTCCGCGCCCACGCCAGGATTCGCGCCCGTTACATCGACCAGCGTGATGATGGGGCGGGAGAATTTCTCCGCCATTTTCATGACGCGCAGGGCTTTGCGATAGCCCTCGGGATTGGGCAGACCGAAGTTGCGAAAAACTTTCTGCTTGGTGTCGCGGCCTTTTTCCGTGCCCAGAACCATGACATCTTCACCGTGGAAGCGGGCGATTCCGGCAACGATCGCAGGATCATCTCCGAAGCTGCGGTCGCCGTGAATTTCGCTCCAATCGGTGAAAATGCGCTCGACATAGTCGAGCATGTGAGGGCGCTGGGGATGGCGCGCCAGCTCGGTTCTTTCCCAGGGACTGAGATTACGGCTGATCTGCTGGCGCAACGATTCAACCCGGTCGTGAAGCTGCTGAATCTCGCGGCGCGTGCCATCGTCCTGACCGGCGAGAGACTGGAGCTTGCCGATTTGCTTTTCGATTTGTTCCAGCTCTTGCTGCGCCCGGGAGTCCATCTTTACGCCGTTACCGTTCCTCGAAGCCCAGCGGGCCTCGACCATGGAGAGCAGAAACTCCGTGCCGGTGACCACCAGTTGGGCACCGTTCAAATCCCCTGTTCGGCCGCCAGGAACTCTATGAATAGAAACCCTCATCCGCCGCGAAACTCAGTCGCCGCAAAACCTAGTCGATGACGCGAACCGCGCCGCGACCGCACAATGCTTCAACGCGTGCCATAAAATGGCGATCCGGCAGCACATTATAGCCTTCGGCTTCCATCACCACCATGAAATCGCCCTTACGTTCCAAGTCAAATAATACCTTGGCCTCGCCCTTGCGCTCGGCGCAAAGGGAATAAAGCGCGTCGATGGTGGTTTCGCTGGCGCTTTCCAAAGGAATGCGCACGCGCAGGGAACGGGGCAAAGGAACTTTGGCTTCTTCGAGCGGAGTGATCTCATTGACGGTGAGCTTGGGATTTGCGCCCTCCTCGATGCGCACGCCGCCGCGAATCAGTACGGGAACTTCGAGCTTCACTTTTTCCTGCAGTTTGCGGTAGGCCTCAGGAAAAACCAGCAGATCGACCGAGCCGGTCATATCTTCCAGCGAGCCTTGAGCGTAAAACTCGCCGCGCTTCGATTTCAGCACGCGAACGTTGGTGATCAGGCCCGCAGTCGTGATGCTTTCGTCTTTTCCGGTGGAAGATTTCATCGCGATGATTTCTTCGGTCTTGAGCGCGCGCAGGTCGTCCAGCTTCTCGCGGAAACGTTCAAGCGGATGTCCCGTGATGAAGAAGCCGAGGATTTCTTTTTCGAAAGCCAGGCGCTGATGCTCATCCCAATCGGGCGTGGAGGGAAGCTGGTCGCCGCTGGCTTGTACTTCTTCCTGCTGGAAGACGCCAAATAAGCCGTGCTGGCCGGATTCGGCGTCGCGCTGGGTTTTTTGCGCGCGCTCGATGGCGCGGTCGAGCGCCGCCATAAGCGGGGCACGGCGGCCCAATGCGTCCATGGCGCCACTTTTAATCAGCGACTCGAGCACGCGCTTGTTGAGCAGACGCAGGTCGATGTTTTCGCAGAACTCGAAAACGGAAGAGAACTTGCCGAGTTTTTTCCGCGCCACGACGATGGAATCGATGGCGTTGCCGCCCACATTCTTGACGGCTGCCAGGCCGAAGCGAATGGCGCCGCCGTGGGGAGTGAAGTTGGCGTCGGAGACGTTGATGTCGGGAGGTTCGACTCCAATACCCATCTCGCGGCACTCGTTGATGTACTTGACCACATCGTCGGTACTGCCGGTGACAGAAGTGAGGAGCGCGGCCATGAACTCCACCGGATAATGCGTCTTCAAATAGGCCGTGTGATAAGCCAACAGTGCGTAGGCTGCGGAGTGAGACTTGTTGAAGCCGTAGCCCGCGAACTGGGCCATGAGATCGAAGATTTTTTCGATCTTGCGCGGCGGGTACGAACGCTGCACCGCCCCACTGACAAAGCGTTCACGCTGCTGCGCCATCTCCTCGGGCTTTTTCTTGCCCATAGCGCGGCGGAGCAGATCGGCCTCGCCGAGCGAGTAGCCGGCAAGGCGATTGGCGATCTGCATGACCTGTTCCTGATAGACGATAACGCCGAGTGTTTCTTCGAGGATTTCCTTCAGCTCGGGAAGCTCGTATTCGATTTTCTTGCGACCGTGTTTGCGGTCGATGAAGTCATCGATCATGCCGCCCTGGATCGGCCCCGGGCGATAGAGGGCGTTCAAAGCCGTGAGGTCTTCGATGGAATTCGGCTGATAGCGGCGCAACACGTCGCGCATGCCGTGCGATTCAAACTGGAATACTCCGGAGGTCAGGCCCTTGTGAAAGACCTTCTCGTAAGTTTCGTGATCCTCGAGAGGAATCGCTTCCAACGTGAGTTGCTGGCTTCGAGTCTGAGCAATCAGCTTCAGCGTGTCTTCGAGGATGGTGAGCGTGGTCAGGCCGAGAAAATCCATCTTGAGCAGGCCCATTTTTTCGATGGCGACCATGTCGAAGGCGGTGACGATTTCGTCGTTCTTGGTTTTGTGCAGGGGCACAAGTTCGATCAGCGGACGGGGCGAAATCACGACGCCAGCCGCGTGAACGCCCGCGTTGCGCACGAGACCCTCGAGCTTTTTCGCGGTCTCGAGCAGATCGTGAACCTGCTTGTCGCTTTCGCTGGCCTGGCGCAGGGCGGGAGATTCCTCCAGCGCTTTTTCGAGCGTGATGTTCAGTTGGTTGGGCACCATCTTGGCGATGCGGTCGACATCGCTGTAGGGAATTTCCATAGCGCGGCCAACGTCTTTGATCGCGGCCTTGGCCTGCATGGTGCCGAAGGTGATGATCTGCGCGACATTTTCGCGGCCGTATTTGCTGGTCACATACTGAATCACCTGATCGCGACCGCGCATGCAGAAGTCGATGTCGATATCGGGCAAGGAAACGCGCTCAGGATTGAGGAAGCGCTCAAAGAGCAACTGATGTTGCAACGGATCGAGGTCGGTGATGCCCATCGAGTAAGAAACGAGCGAGCCGGCGGCTGAACCGCGGCCCGGCCCGACGGGAATACGGTGCTCCTTCGCGTAACGGATAAAATCCCATACGATAAGGAAATAACCGGAAAAGCTCATCTGCTGGATGATCTCGATTTCCCGTTTCAACCGCTGCTCGTATTCGCTGAGATCGTGCTTGAGCCGGCCCTGGCGTTGCTGTTCCCGCAGCGCTTCCATGCGGCGACCGAAACCTTCGCGGGTTATCTGCCCGAAATAGCTGTCGAGGGTGAAGCCCGCGGGCACGTCGAAATGCGGAAAGGGATTGCCAACTTTTTCCAGGCGCAAATTGCAGCGCTCGGCGATGGCCAGGGTTCGGCTAAGAACATTGGGTGAATCCTTGAAGACCTTGGCCATTTGGGCATGGCTTTTCACATAAAAGTCGGTGCCCTGAAACTTCATGCGGTTGACGTCGGTAATGGACTTGCCGGTTTGAATGCAGACCATCACGTCCTGCGCGTGGGCATCGTCCTCGCAGAGATAGTGACTGTCATTGGTCGCGACGAGGGGCAGGCCGAGATCTTTTTCCAGGCGAAAAAGATTGGGATGAATGCGGTGTTCCATCTCCAAGCCCTGGTCCTGAATCTCGAGGTAAAAGTTTTCTTTGCCGAAGATATCGCCGTAGAGCGCGGCAGCGGCGCGGGCGGCTTCGTATTTATCTTCCATGAGCCGCTCGGCCACTTCGCCCTTCAGGCATCCGGAAAGGCCGATCAATCCTTTGGAATGGTCGGCAAGGAATTTCTTGCTCACGCGAGGCTTGTAATAAAAGCCGTGCAGCGAAGCCTCCGAGGTGATTTTGACCAGATTGCGATAGCCTTCTTCGTTTTCCGCCAGCACCAGCAGATGGTTGTATGTGTCGCCATCGGGCGGAGTGCGCTCGATGTTGTGATCTTCCTTCTTGCAGATGTAAAGCTCGCAGCCAACGATCGGCTTGACGCCGGCTTTGTGAGCCGCGTTCACAAAATGGACGGCGCCAAAAATATTGCCGTGGTCGGTCATGGCGACGGCGGGCATGTTCAGCTCTTTCACGCGCTGAACGAGCTTTTCCACGTCGCAAGCGCCATCGAGCATGGAGTAATCGGTATGGAGATGGAGGTGAACGAATTGGGACATGGGCTCTCTAGTTAGATTTTACGTTGAGGCCATTCTAGCGGGAAGTGGCGGCGCCATAGCTGCGGAGTTATCCACATGGATAGGAAAACCGGGCCTTACGCAGGTGACGGCTATTGCGCTAATTCCGGAACGACGAAAGGCACACCATGCGCATCGTTCGCCTTGACGGTGGCGTCGATGTCAATGGAGGAAAGAGGGATTTTCACCGCGCGCAGCTCGGTAAAGACCCAGAGAGTTTCGCCGACGACAGCATAGTTCTGAACTTCCTGGGTGTGCTTGTCGTTGAAAACCAGGATGGTGGGCTCGTGGGTTTCAGGCTTGGCAGGTGCCTGAGTTTGGGCCGCGCGGGCCTCACGTTCGTCCCTCAAGCGGTCAACTTCGTCTTCCAGGCGATCAATTTCTGCCTGCTGGGCGGTGTTTTCAGCCGCGTAGTCGTCTTGGTATTGGGCAGGATAAGGATTCGTGTTCGAATCCATCACTGAAGAATATCCGTAGTCCCAGGGATACCAGGAATCGTAGTAAGGGTATCCGTATCCGTAACCGTATCCGTAATACCAGGGCCAGCCGACAAAATAGAAGCGGCGGCGATTGAATCTGTTATTGAAACCGGAACGAAAGTGAACGCCGTTGCCCCAGGAGTTGCCCGTACCGGACCAGTGGCTGGTCATTGCGGGACCGTGGGTGGAAAATCCCGCGTGGGGCGCGCCACCACCGGCGTGTCCCATCCCACCGCCGCCGGCATGGCCTCCGCCTCGCTGTGCCCACATGCAAGGAGCGAGTACCAAACCAGCCAGCGCGATGAGCCAGAGGCCGCGCACGCCTTGATTATAGCGCTATTTGGCGGGTCTTCAATTGTCAAATTTTCGTCCGGAGTGAGTAGTTTCGCTCGGGCGGGGCATACTTCGGCGGTGTTTGTTATCGCAATGTTTTGCCATTAGGCCAGCGATGAAACGCGTCATCAGTAAATCTCCGATTTACCTTTTCTTCTTTTTTGTTTTGGGCGCAGGCTTAGTGCGCTTAGCTGGTTTTGCCGCGGTCTTTGGCTCAGGTTTCGGAGGAGCAGACTTCGCCGCTTCCGCTTTCGCCTGGATGGGAGCCCTCGGCGCAGCCTCTTTTTTCCCCTTCTTGCCGGGCGCCGACGGGGCGGGAACGGCGGCAGCCGGGGCCGCGGCTTTGGCACCGCGTCCACGCTTGGGAGGGGGCGGCGGTGGAGGCGGTGGAGGCGGCGCAAGCGGCTTCAGGAACTTCAACGTTTCGGTGCGAGAGCGCAGTTTGCCATCGAGCAGCAACATGAAAACGTCGTGCGCAATCTTGGGATATTCCGCCATTTGCGGCGTGATATGCAGCTCGATCATCTCGGGCAACGGAACCTTCTGCTGCACTTGCCGCCACTTGGTGAAGAAATTCCTGATCTTCTGCACGACTGCCTGCTGGCGCGCAGTCACGGCAAGATACAGAATCATCTCCGGCCGGGCTTCAGAAAGCAGTTTCCAAGTACGCGAGGGAGTGGCCGCTTCTTTTCCGGTAAGGCGCTTGGCCAGTTCCTTGGCGTTGTCTTGCAGATCGCGCCAGGCTTCAACCAGATCCTTCCGCGGGATCATCCGGCGCATCTCGGCGATGTCTTTATCGCTGAGCCGTGAGGTTAGGAACTCCATAACTGCCGGAGCCGGATCAGGCGTATAGCCCAGCTCGTTCATCTGCTGGCGGGTCTTGAGCAGCTGGCCTAGGCTGACCGCATCCACTTTGGCCGACGTCCAATGCTCGTTGAGAACCTTGAGCCAACCTTCTTTTTCGAGCACCTTCAAAATATGCAGCGGATCGTCTTCGTAGGCGAGTTGTTCGATCTCGTGTCCGATGGCCTTGTTGGTGATGTATTCGATGTAATTGTTTTCTTTGGCTGACTCAAAGCGGGCCTGGGTGCGTTCTTCGAGAGGCCAGTGGAAGCGCGCGGCAAAGCGGCTGGCGCGGATCAGGCGCGACGGGTCTTCCACAAAGGCATAGTTGTGCAGGATGCGAATCAGCTTGGCTTCGATATCGGCCGCGCCGTTGAAGGGATCCATCAGCAGTCCGCGGGAACCAGGGTTCAACGACAACGCCATGGCGTTGACCGTGAAATCGCGGCGGCGCAGGTCTTCGATGATGGTGGCAGGAGAAACGATTGGCGGCTTGCCCGCTTTTTCATAGCGTTCCGTGCGTGCCATGCTGATTTCCGCCCGCACGTTTCCCGGCAGGGAGAGATGCAGGGTCTTAAAGTCATCATCGAGGCCGGCAACTTTCGCGCCCGCCCGCTCCAGCTCTTTTTGCAACTTGAAAGGACTGCCCTGGACGGTGAAATCGAGGTCGCGAATACTAAAGCCGCTGATGATGTCACGAACCGCGCCCCCGGTAAGATAGAGATTCAGCCCGGCGGTGCGAGCGGCATCTTGTACCAGCAGGACGCCGCGTTGCTGGTCCGGCGTCAGCCGGATTTCCATGGTGTAGATGTAATCAGCCATTCGTACAGGCGCGGTTTCTTCCGCGTCCCGGCCGGACCAAGCGGGAGTTTTCCACAGGAGAACTTTCCCGGGAGGGCAAAAGTTCCCCTGGCGTCCCCACGTAAGTGGTTCTTCCGAAAAGACTTATTATTATGGAAATCGGACGCGACAAGCTAGGAGAAAATATCACAACGTTTACAATTTGGCTACTGTGAACATAGAGTCCACCCCTTTTCTGCAACAAGATGCGAGAATCACGGTGCGGCCGGGCCGGACCACCCGGAATTTATGCCCTCCACTCACAAGAAAGTTGTAGTTCGCAAAACAGACCGGGATTCGATCAACGGCTATGTGGCCCCGGCGAATTTTGTGCGTGAAGGCAAGCTCGAACTGCTGAACACGGCCGGCAATGTCGTCGCCATCGAGTTGAAGGACATCAAGGGTGTGTATTTTGTGCGCGAGTTTGGCGAGTCGGAGCCCATAAGCCGCAAGACCTTTACCAGCCGTCCGCGGACCGAAGGGCTTTGGGTGCGTCTGAAATTCAAAGACAACGAAGTGCTGGAAGGCATGATGCCGAATGATCTCAGCATCTCTACACCGGAGGGTTTCTTGATTAATCCTCCGGATTTGCGAGCGAACACGCAGCGGATTTTCGTGCCCAGAAGCGCGCTGGAGTCTCTGACGGTGCTGGCGGTGATCGGAGCCACGCGGCGCAGGCGCAGAGGGCTGCCGACGGATACGAGGCAAGTGCAGTTGTTTGGGGAATCGTAAGTCTCCCTTCCATTCTCTAGAGAAAACCACAGAGGGCGCAGAGGAACCCCGACTCGCTTATTTTCAGCCGAAAATGCTAAATTAGGTTTCGCTAGTTGACCCCGATGACCGAACCCGAAAACTCCGATCTGAATCTGCTGATGGCTCCGAGCTGGAATCGCGGACTGTTCCGGCGGTTAGCTGCGCAATTGCGGGATCGAATTGCTCCGGAGAAGTTGCCGCCGCTGCAGCTTACATCCCGTCCGGTCGATGTGGGCATGCTGGTTGGAGATGTGCTCAGCCTGCCGTGGTACCGCACGGTTTTTACCAATCTCGGAAACGTCATCACGCCGGAGACACTACCGCCGCTCGAGTTGGAATCTCGCCCGGTGGATGTCGGGGAGCTGGTCAGCGACCAGCTAAGCCACCTGTGGTGGAGTTCCCTGCTCCGTGGCGTCACGGACCGGCTTGTTCCCGAGCATCTGCCGGCTTTGGATCTGACTTCCAAGCCGGTTGAAGTTGACCTGAATTCTGGCTCGATCCAAATCGCGCGTTGGTCTTCTCTGATCTCGTTGCCGCGAGTGCCTTACGGCGAGCGGCGGACCGTGCTCGCGCCGCCCCACCGCCCGCTTGCTCCGGTGCTCGCTCCTGCGCCCCAGTTTGCCGCGGCCGGTGGCGGCGCGCCGTTCCAGCCGGATACAACGCCAGTCCACGTTCATCACAATCGCTTGCAGAAATCCATCACGCGTTCACGAGTGCGGGAGGCGGTCCTCATCGCGGTTGCTCTGGCGGAAGGAACCTACCTGATTCTTGCAGCGCTCGGGGTGATCTGAGCGCGCTCGCCAAATCCCCACAGCATTCCATTACAATTCCCACGACGTTCATCCCTAAACTATGAAACTTGGTGAAATTGCTTCAGCCATCGGCGCGCGCCTTGAAAATGCTTCGCCCACGACGGAAATCACAGGTATCGCGGGAATTGAAAACGCTCACTCCGGGCAACTGACTTTTGTGGCCAATCCCAAATATGCGGCGGCGGCACGGACCACCAAGGCGTCAGCGGTCATTGTGGAAGAGGATTTCCCGGCTATCTCGGCGGGAATGCTGCGCTCGAAGAATCCTTATCTGGCTTTCGCCCAGGCGCTGGCGATGTTTTATCAGCCGCCAAAATATGCAGCAGGAATTCACCGCACAGCCGTGATCGATGCTTCGGCTCGAATCGGCGAGGGCGTCCATATCGGCCCATATGTGGTAATCGATGAAAATGTAGAAATCGGCCGGAACGCGGTGTTGCTCTCGCACGTGGTTATTTATCGGGGAGCGAAAATCGGCGACAACTTCTTCGCCCACACGCACGCCGTGGTGCGGGAAAATTGCCGCGTGGGAAACAATGTGATTCTGCAGAATGGCGCAATTATCGGCGCGGATGGATTTGGTTTTGCGAAAGATAATTCCGGGCACTGGCATAAAATCGTGCAGCCAGAACCAGTGGTTCTGGAAGATGAGGTTGAAGTGCAGGCCAACTCCTGTGTGGACCGTGCCAGCGTGGGTGGAACGCACATCGGGCGTGGGGTGAAAATCGACAACCTGGTGCAGGTGGGGCATGGATCGCAAGTAGGCGATGATTCTCTCCTGGCTGCGCAGGTTGGGCTCGCGGGATCAACTGAAATTGGCGAGAAGGTGATTCTGACGGGACAGGTCGGAGTGGTGGGCCATTGCAAGGTCGGCGACGGCGCGATTGTCACGCCGCAAAGCGGTGTGGCAGGAGACATTCCGGCCGGAGCGATTGTCAGCGGATCGCCGGCGGTGAATCATCGGCTCTGGCTCAAGTATTCAGCTTTGCTAAGCAAGCTGCCAGAAATGGCACGGGCGTTGCGGGTCAGGGCAAGCAAAGATTGAAGGCTGCCTTAGCGCGGTTGAGCGCCATCAAGGCAATGAGCGGCCTCGCGATATTCCACTGGCAGTCCGCCGCTGATCACTGTTCTGACTTTTTCCATCAGAGCATCGCGGTCGCCGAAGTCTTGCGGCTCGATGGGTGCGTGGAAAATGACGGTGACTGTGCCGGCTTTGAGCGCGAAGCGTCCCTTGGGCATTAAAGAATGCGAGCCTACAATAGTCACGGGCACAACCGGCACGCCGCACTCCATAGCCAGATAGAATGGGCCCTTTTTGAAAGGCATCAATTTGCCATCGGCCGAGCGGTGACCTTCGACGTAGATGGTCATGTTGATGCCCCGTTGCAAGACTTCCGCTGCCTCGCGGACGGCGGCGATTCCGGCATCGCGATTTCCCCGGTCGACGGGAACGAGAGAAGCCATGCGCATCGCCTTGCCTAAAATCGGATAACGGAACAATTCTTTTTTCACCAAGACTGACGTGCGCCGCGGGATGAGCGGAATCAGAATTGGCGGATCAAGATTCGACGCATGGTTGGACATAAAAATATAGGTACCAGTCTGATCGAGCTTATCGAGGCCGACCACTTGCACCCGCACGCCAGCGAAGCGAACCCCGCTCCAGGCGATCCAGCATCCGAAGCGATAGAGAAAATCGACGTTGCCCACGATAAAAGTCCAGGGGAAGGCGATTAAGGCGGCAATCGGCGTCCACGCGATCCAATAGCCCAACATCAGGAGGGTGCGAATCACTGCCTGCCCTCTCCTTCTGCTTGCGTTTCGCCTTTGAGCCAGGCGTCGCGGCGAGCTTTCTGTTGCGGCGTGATATTGTCCACGTCTTCGAGGCCCAGCTCGACTTCATCCCGCTGCCGCAGTTTCCAATGAAGTTCGTGTTCGCCTCCGGCGGCACGAACTTTCAGGCGCAACGTGCTGCCGATGGCAAGTTCTGCCAGTTTAGTTTCGAAATCCGTACTCGCCGACTGGCCATTGATCTCGAGAATGGAGTCGCCTTGCTGTAGTCCGGCGCGCGCCGCCTCGCCATGCGGATCAGTCCAAATTACGACTGGAGGCGCATCGAAGATGCGGGTTGCCGTAAATCCATCATCAGTTACAACGTAGGTGGTGCGGGTCAGGTGTAATCCGACAGAGCGAAAGAATTCGTCCCAGGGGATTTCGTCCCTGCCGGAGACGTATTTTGTGAAAAACCACTTCAGATCGCTGTGGCTGACTGTTTCCGCCGCCTGCCGAACTCCGTCGGAGTCGGGGAAGAAACGTCCCTGGCGCGCATAGTTCTGGTTCATCCATTGAAAAACTTCACGCAGGGACTCTGTACCGTGGCTCGCATCGCGTACGGTCAGATCGAGCAGAACCCCAAGCAGCTCTCCTTTGTTGTAATAAGAAATACTACGTTGGGGCAGACGGTACGAAGGATATTTCTCCAGCCACGCATCAAGACTTGAGTCTTCTGCCGATTGCGTGAGACGGGCCGGGCGGCCTTCAAATTCCGCGATGTCGCTCGCGAGGCGAGAAAGATAGGCGCGCTGATCCAGAAATCCAGAACGCAACAAAAGATAATCCTGCACGGTGTTGGTCACGCCTTCGCTGAACCATAAGGCGCGCGTGTAGTTCTCTTTCGTGTAGTCGACCGGCTCCAACGATTGCGGCCGAATTCGCTTGACGTTCCAGGCGTGAAAGAATTCATGGGCGCTGGCCTCGGGCAGCGTGAGGGGATCGTCGGCGAGAACGCGGGAGTTTACATCGATGGCTGTCGAATCCATGTGTTCCATACCGCCCCCGCCGGTAACCTGTGGAAAGTGATAGATGAACAGATAGGAAGAAAACGGGCGGTCATTCATCCAGCCCGTGGCGGCGGACTCGATGCTGCGAACCATGGCGACAATTTTTGGCATGTCGTAGACAGAGCGATCGGCATCGACTACCACGCGGTAATGGACTCCGCCGTCGTCAAAATCAGATTCCTCGAAAGTTCCGATTTCGACCGGAGCATCCACCAGACGGTCGTAGTTGGCAGCGGAAAAACCGGAGTCATAATTGCCGTTCAAAGCTGTCGCAATTTGCCAGCCCGCTGGAACTGCACGAAAACGAATTTCCATCGGAGATTGGCGCAGGTCGATGGGATACATCAGAATTTCGGCGAGATTGAAGAAGGCGTGAGTCGTATTCAACTGCGCGCCATACGGGCCGCTCAGGTCGGCGGAAATTTCATATTCAATTTTTGCCCCGCGCTCTGCGCCCGTGATTTGCCATCGGCTTTTGTCAACCAAATGAACGGGGACAACATCTCCGCTTGCACTTTTTGCCTTCACCCACGTGACGTACTGGGAAAAGTCGCGCACCTGATAGAGCGCATTCCAAACCGGAAGTTGCAGTTGGTGCTCGCCAATGCCTGGAGGGATCTGGATTTCGACGTGAAGAAGATGAGCGGCAGGGTCAGCCAGCGAGATTACATATTGAACCGCGTTTTCACTCTGCTGGGTTTCTGCGGTTGCCAACGTGACGGCCAGCAGGATGACCGCGAGCAGCCGTGTGAGTCTGAATAGACCAGTCACGCTTTGGTGGATGCCTCCGCGGGATCGTTCGCGGCGCGACCCGCGAGAAGGGCCCTCAGGCGTTGCGGCAACTTCTCATAAATTCCCCCGAAGCCGCCGTTGGAAAGGATCGCCACGACATCTCCCGGCCGTATCTCCGGCGCGACCAGCTGGACAATTCCATCCACCTCCGGAACGATTCTGGCACGCCGGCCATTTTTCTGGATGCTCGCGGCTAGCGCCCCCAGATCGAGGCGCTCAGGCTCGGGGATGGCATCGGATTTGAAGACGTTGGCGATGACGACTTCATCCGCCAGAGCTAAGCTCTTCGCGAGATCATTCTGCAAGACGTTACGCCGGAGAGTATTGGACCTTGGCTCGAGAATCGCCCACAGGCGCGCGCCCGGGTAGCGTGAGCGTAAAGCGTTGAGCGTTCCGGCAATCGCCGTGGGATGGTGCGCGAAGTCGTCGATGATGGTAACCCCGCGCACCTTGGCGCGGACTTCAAGGCGGCGCTTCACGCTCTTGAAGGTCTTCAACGCAAGAGCAATCTGTTCTTTGCTGATTCCGTATGCTGCTGCAAGCGCGGCTGCTGCAGTAGCGTTCCAAACGTTGTACTCGCCGCCGAGCGGGAACTCGAAATCCGCCCAAGGCTTACCCTGGTACAGCACGGTCCACAAAGTGCGGCTTGGTTCGAGTACAAGGTCTGCGATTCGCCAGGTGGCTTCAGCACTCACGCCGTAGCTTTCCACTGGGCAAAAAGCTCGCGCCAGGCAGCGTTTCAGGCTTTCACCGTGATCGAAAGCGACGATTCGCCCGCGTCGCGGCACAAGATTCACCAGCCGCTTGAATGCTGTCTCGACAGCATCCAGGTCCTTATAAATGTCGGCGTGGTCGAACTCCACGGAAGTGAGAATCGCGGAGTCCGGAAAATAGTGCAGGAATTTTGGCCCTTTGTCGAAGAAGGCGGTATCGTATTCGTCGCCCTCGATGATGAAATGCTGGCCTTCGCCCAATTGAAAGCTGCGGCCGAAGTTTTCCGCGATCCCGCCGATCAGGAATGATGGCTGCATGCCGGCTGCATCGAAAATCCAGGACAACATGGAAGTGGTCGTCGTCTTACCGTGCGTGCCGGCCACGACCAGCACTTCTTTGCCGCGCAGAAATTCGTCGTGAAGTATCTGCGGCAAAGAGCAGAATAGGATTCGCTGATCCAACACATACTCAAGCTCAACGTTGCCGCGGGAAATGGCGTTGCCGACGACGACAAGATCGGGACGTGGATCGAGATTTGCTTCGGCGAAGGGTTGTGATACGGGGATACCGAGTTCGCGCAAAAAATCGGACATGGGCGGATAGGCAGCGGCATCGGAACCAGTGACGCGGAAGCCGCGCTCGCTAAGCATGCCCGCCAAAGAGGCCATCGCCGTTCCGCAAATGCCGATGAGATGAATGTGTTTGCTTGGTTTCATGGTTTATTGGCGGCTTGCGAAACCACAGAAGACGCGGGCGCCGTTGCCGGCTCCAAAAACTTCAGCCCCACGAGTTGTCGATTCACAGTCAAAGCCGCGCGCACCCCGATTGGCAGCGTAATGTTCTGGCGCGAAACATGGCCCGAGCGCAGGCCGAAAGCGATCGGCACGCCGAGATCGCCGACTACGCGCAGGACCACTTCCTCGACCGAGTAGCCCTGGTTCTGGCTCTGGATGCAATCAAGCATTTCGCCAAAGATGATGCCTCGCACATCGTTCAGTTTGCCGGCCAGCTTCAGCTGCATCAGCATGCGATCGATCTGATACGGCTTGGCGGCAATATCTTCCAGAAACAGAATTGTGCCCTCTGTTCTTATCTCATACGGCGTGCCGAGGGATGCAGCCAGCATGGAAAGGCATCCGCCATAAAGAATTCCTTCCCCTGAGCCTTCAACCAGCGGCTTGACGCCGGAGCCCGACGCGAAAGTCAGCTCCCACGGCGCCGTACCGCTAACCGCAGCTCGCCAGGAAGTCAGGTCGACCCCATCTTCCACGGCGAAGTCTTTTGTGAGCATCGGGCCGTGGAAAGTGACAAATTGCGCCGCATCGGAAAAATAGGCCAGGACAGTGGTGATGTCGCTATACCCGACGAAGACTTTCGGGCGGGCCGCAATTTTTTCAAGGTCGAGCACAGGCAGAAGATAATTCGCCCCATAGCCGCCGCGCGCGCAGAGAATCGCCCTCACATCATCGCGCAAAAACATTTCTTCGAGCTCACGCGCCCTGCGCTCGACCGACCCGGCGAAATACAGATCCTTCGCGAAGATCGAGTCGAAATAAAAAGGCTTGTAGCCCAGCTTGCGTAGCGCTTCGCATCCCGCCTCGAGCAGGTCGCGCTTGATGCTGCTGGCAGGAGCGATGATGCCGACAGTATCTCCGGCACGAAGTGCAGGCGGCTTGCGGAGTTCGGTCTGGGGATTGCGAGGCATCAGCATGAATGTTAAACGAAAAACTCTCCCCGGCAGACCAGCTGTGCAGGACCGCGCAGAAAAACTTCTCCCTCCCAGCGCACAATCTGCGCTCCGCCGGGCACGTGCACGCGCACGGGAGATTCGGCCCGCCCTGTTGCGATTGCTGCGACGGCAGCCGCGCAGGAGCCGGTACCGGAGGATTGCGTTTCCCCCACTCCACGCTCAAAGAAACGCGCCTGCAGATTACTCTGGTCTTGTATGGTTACAAACTCAACATTAACGCCCTGCTTGAAGTCATGGTGGTGGCCAATTTCGGCCGCTTCCGCCTGCCAGCCGGGGGCAAACTCGTTCACAAAGACGACGAAATGCGGATTCCCCATGGAAACCGGAATACCCCGCACTTCACCGAACGCCAGCTTGATCGGAAATTCATCGCCGAGCTGCGGCTCGCCCATGGCGATTTCGAATTCGTAATGGGCTCGGTTGCATGCAGTCAGGGTGCAAGTCTTCAAGCCTGCTCCGGTCCTGACCACGATTTTTTCTTTGCGTTGCTCAGATGCGATGTATGCGGCAACGCACCGGGTTCCATTGCCAGAGATTTCGGCCTCCGAACCGTCTGCATTGAACAAGCGGGCACGGATGTCGGCGTCGGCATCCGCGGCGGGAAAAAGCCATTCCACTCCATCGGCCCCAACCCCGTCATGGCGGTCGCAAATGCGCCGGCTGAACTGCGCAAGATCAGTGGGAGCATACATCCCATCGATGATCAGGAAATCATTGCCACAGGCGCTCGCCTTGGTGAAAGGAACAGACGTAAGTTCTGGGCTCATTCAATTGCTTGGTGAGATTCGAGGGGATTCTAGCATCATAAAAGCACGGTTCCGCGAGGCGGCCGGTAACGCATCAGATTCAAGAGGTCATGTTCTTTCAGGGACATGGCATATTCATCGTCTGCGCTTGGTCTGATAGATCGTGGCCTGCGGCTGGCCGGTTACGTGAATTACGGCCAGCGTGGAAAGCTGCTGTTTCGCAGCCTCAGTTGCGACCGGATCATCCTCGAAGGCTACGACAAAATCTACGTAGCGCGCAGGATCTGCCAGAGCTCGTTCCCACAGTCCGTCCGGATCTCTAGGCTGCACCCAAACACGATGGTTCCCTTCGTTGATCACGCGGCGCAGGGGGATTCCGGCTCGTTGCAATGCG
>Ga0335081_10005667_pt1 | contig 19798 bp, 15 predicted proteins | sample Lox_Sample_35_FD_206713 | JGI IMG/M metagenome (GOLD analysis project Ga0335081, IMG submission 206713) | Soil microbial communities from Loxahatchee National Wildlife Refuge, Florida, United States - Lox_Sample_3.5 | ecosystem: Environmental > Terrestrial > Soil > Wetlands | place: USA... | reverse complement strand
TCACCCGGCTGAGCGAATTGCTTCCCCACAACTGGCAACCGGCGACTTCCCCTGCCCAGGCTTAAGCAATCCGCCGGTACCACACATCCAACACCACCCCCGGCCGCGGTTTACGAGACGCTTACCCACATCGGTCTCCTGCGGCGGGCTCTCTCCCAATTCGGCAATCGCTCTGACCACAAGGCTTTCGCGCCTGCTCCAGTAGCGCCTCGTCTTCGACCACCACCTGTACGGCGCGTCAATCCAATCCCTCCTCCACTCTCAGGTAGCCAGGTGTCACATGAGAGCGGGGCTGGACAATCCAAAAGCTATATAATGCACTCCATGGTGCGTCCTGAAAGACGCGTTCTTCTGGCAAGTGAAAGTCTTGCCCGAGTAAGCGCCGACAGCAGGCCCCAGCCGAAGGCAAAGATGCCGCCGGCCAGAGCGGCGCCCCCAAAGTCCATTTTGTGGAGAGCAAGATAGGCCAAAATGTTGGGGTTGTTGGGAAGAATCGCCGAGTCATCTATAGTACGCCCATAACGAGCGGCGAGATACAGCCGAAAGCAATCAATGTTTCAGGTTGGAGAGGGGCAATCGAGTCAGGCGATAGACCCTCCAATCGTCGCTGACTTCCTTCAAGTAATACGCCCTGGAGAGAGGCCGCAGAGACCGCACCGGATTGCCCTTGTCGTCAACCGACCTGACCGCCCATTGTTCCGTCGTGCCCGCGACAGCGTACCCACCTTCGTAAAACTTCACGTATTGGATGTCTGGCTTCGGCGGTAAATGGTTCGATGACTTGCTCAAGGCACTCAACTGGGGCAACTCATCTTTTAAATCCTCTTGCGCCGGGCTTCCCGGAAGCCAGCACTTCCCGGCCTCGGACGGATGAAAGTGCTCGTTCCCATAGGCAGCTTCAACCGTCTTGCGGATTTTAAGTTCGTCCGACCTAGTCGTCTCGCGTATCGGTGTCGGTAACTCGGACTTCGTGGATGCCCCGAGTGCCACCAGGGCGGCGTATCCGATCAGGCCGCCTACTAGGATTGCTCGGCGAGATGTTTGCTGCGAGTCACGCTGCATCCTGGTAGAACCTCCCTAACGAGTCTGTAACACGGTGGCGCGCGATTTTGAGACGGTGGTAGTCTGGCTGGTCTGGCACCATGGGTCTGGATGCCAGGGCAGCCTAATTGCCTGGCAAAACCATTGTACACGGGCCCAAGAAACTGATCAATAAAATCATCAGATTGAGACTCTTTTCGTTTCGCAACGCTTGATCGAGCTGACAAAGATTGTGCAGCTATTAGAGGCTGCGTCCCATTAGTACTTCTTGGATCAAATTCTTGAGCATCAAGCTGATGCGATAATCTTCCTCATGTCTCGTGAAGTGCACGTGCGTCTTCTAGGCTAGAGCTCATTGCGCAGCGCAAGCCCGGTACACCCCGAAATGAGCTGGCCCAAGCGCTTAATATAACTGAAGACATCGTACGCGGGTATTTAGAAGACCGATGGACCAGTCTGGACCGGTCTGTTCTCGAGCGCTTCGCGGATTTTCCAGGAACGGCCATTTCGTGATGATGGAGAAGCCAGGCGAATTCAACGGCTCCTGGCAGACTTCCTCCCCAAGGCCAACTTCTAAGACGCGGCCTGGCCGGGATGACGCGGAGTCGCGGCCGGCCCGTCACGCAAAATCGAAAAGATCGAGGATGTACGGATCGCAATCGGAACCATCAAACCGTTTGCCTCTTTCCACCTCGCGCAATTTCAGTTCCAGGCGTTCGATACCGCCTTCGGGGAAATAGCTCCCTTTGTCATTGTCAAAAATCCAACCGTTGTGGAAATTAACTAAAATTCTGGGGCCGTTTGCCGCGCCGGTCCTCTTCCAGGAACAAACGCAGTTCACATTGATGCTGTCGGCTGAGAACTCTTCTTGGGCGAAGCCGTCCGTTTCATAATGCATTCGGGGGTCCATGGATTCGAGAATCGAATTCGTTGCTCGTGTGGATCTCAGGGGGAGTGGGTCAAGTGATGGGGGAGGTGAGTCGTACTGCGAATTGGGCCGTCGCACCGTGTAGAGGGATTTGTGCAGCTCCATTTTCTGCTCGCCTGCCAGAGCAATCGACGGAAGTGGCTCTGGACTTTAGTGCTCGTTCCGATGTGGGAGATGGCCTTTTCGATTGTTGAGGGCGCCCCACACTCCTGGGGCCGGCGTTGTCGAGAGGTCCCGATCAAGTCCACAATGAATGGAGCTGACAGGGTCAGGCCGGTCTCCTTTCGATTCCAGTCGAAAATTCCCCATCGTTCCGGTTGAGAATCCCCCCGTCCCGGAAACTCGGCTCCGCCGACCAACGGGAGGCGCTATAAGCCCCCAAGTCCATCAGCCCCCTTTCCCTCATAGTGGAACCGTGTAGTCTGAACGGCCCGGAGTGGTCGAGGCCGCGCCAGTTTTGCGCGAGGAAGTGGAGCCTTGACGGCGAGGACCGTTCTGCAAGATTTCTGGTGAGGGAAAAGGGGGCGAGACGTTCCGCTTGTTGGTCCTCTTCTCGCGTAAACAAACCAGCCTTGCGCCGATCCTTTTGAGCCGGTGGCTCTCCCCACGAATGTTGATCGTGGTTGAGTGATGCAGCAATTCGATCCAGAATCGCCGTGGCGATGATCGGACCCCCAAAGACACTCCTTCTGAGCCGTTTCCGGACACGCGTGCAACGTACAACGCAACCGATCCACTTCCCGCCGGTTTTCGGCATGTCCGGCCCAGATAAGGGGTTCGATCTCAGCTGGAAGCGGTCGCGGGGAGCCCTACGGTGTGATATCGATGCCTGTCAGGATTTCAAATTCGATTGAGAATCCACCATGGCCGGGCGCACTCATTCGCAGTACGCAGCTGCACGTGAACCCGCCAGAAAAAATCCTCGTCCTGTCGAGGATGAAGGGCAGATCGCCCCCGACGTAACAGTGCAGCATACCGTCACTACACCCTTGCTCATGCCAGTTTGCTGAGCCAGGTGAACGGATATCCGAGCCATTTTTCGGAGCCGGAGCTGTTGAGGCGTGCCAAAGCCCTGATCAGCAACTAGTGAAGCATGATGAACCCGTTAGGTGATCCAGCAAGTGTTCTGCGAACACTGGTACTGGCCTTAGACCGCTGTCCGGAATTCAGAGCCTTCTCTTAGCGGTCCTGCTGGCGGGGACGGCTCAGTTGGTCCGCCTGCCGCTTCATGCACAGACCTTCATTCCTCTGATCACCTACATTCCGTTCATCGCGGTGGGTGCTTGCTGGGGCGGTCTCAGGTTGGGAGTGCTGACGACTGGCCTTTGCGTGCTCGAACTCATGTACTTTGCCACCGAACGTGTGGCGGCGCCGGGGTCGCAGCATTGGGTCATCGTGATCCTCTTCGGCCTGGTTGGAGTAGTCACCAGCCTACTATTCGACTTGTTGAGGCAAACCTTTGCGGAAGCGGACGCCGGGCGGAGAATGCTCGATGCCGTGCTCAGCGCGCAAACCGACGGGATCTTGGTGTGCGACTTGGACGGAACGGTGATCCGAACCAATCCGGCGGCCGAACAGTACTTCGGCTTTGACGGCAGAGGCATGAAGATTGCGGACCTCATCGCCAAGTTTGGACTCGCGGGCGGCGAGGCATCGAGCACAACCCTGCGGGCGCTTCGGCACGGCGAAACCACGCTGGAGGCGATACAGATCGCAGGAAGCCGCGTGCTCGAGACCTCGGCTGCGCCCATGCGCGACGAGCGTGGCCGCATCACCGGTTCGGTCACTGTTTCGCGCGATGTGACACAAAAAGCTTGCAAAGGAAGCGCTCCAGACGGCTTACGATGAGTTGGCTGCGATCCACACGCATGCCCCGATGGCGATGCTGGTCGTAGACCAAGGTTTCCGCGTAGACAAGGTCAATGCACTAGCTGCGCGGCTCGCGGGCCGGCAACTGAGCGAAATTCAGGACGGGCCGCCTGGGGCAGCGGCCGGCTGCTTGCTGGCGCTCGCCGATCCGAACGGATGCGGCGTCGATCGCGATTGCGGTGGCTGTGTGCTGCGGCAAGCTATATTAACCACACTGCGCACTAATGTCTCAGTCGACAGTGTCGACGGGTGGGTGCCGGTCGAAGTGCGGGGCGGGCATCCACAGAGATACCTGCGCATTGCCACAGTGCCATTGGAGGTGCAGTGTCGGAGGAAGGCATTGGTATGCGCTTTGGACGTGACGGACCAGAAAACCGCCGAGGCGGCGACGCTCGAGAGCGTCGCAGCATTGGAGGTCGCTTTGAGGGAAAAGACAGTACTCCTACATGAGGTCCACCACCGCGTCAAAAACAACTTAGCGGTGATTTCGAGTCTGCTGGGGATGCAGGCTGACACCTCAGCCGCGCCGGATTGCAAGCGAGCGTTGGAGCAGAGCCGGCTGCGGGTGCGCGCGATGGCCATGGTGCACGAAAACCTCTATGGGGGGCAGCACTTGGATCGGGTGAATTTCGCTGAGTACACCGAACACCTGATCGAGGAACTGGGTTCGGCCCTTGCCCGTGAGCAAGGACAGATCGCCATCGATCTGGATATCGAGCCCATCGAGATCGACATCCGGCTGGCGATGCCCTGCGCGCTGATATTGAATGAGCTGGTCAGCAATGCCTTCAAGCACGCCTTCCCCAACGGGCGGACCGGCAAGATAGTGGTACAGTTCGGCAAGGCCGCGCCGGGGCGTTTGCGCCTCGTCATCGAAGACGACGGGATCGGCTGGTCAGCCGACGAGACGACGAAAACAACGTCCCATGGACTCGAAATCGTCCGCATCCTCGCGGGTCAAGTAGCGGGGACTCTCGAGCAAGAACCTGCCAAGGGCACGCGCTTCGTGCTTGATGTTCCTTCGCTGTCGGCTCACGCGGCGGGCGCTCGAGGATACGCCCTTGTGCGGCGATTCGTTCGGCCCACTCGTCCGCTTTTGGGTTAGCCGGTCTCTCCTCGATGACAGTGTCGCTCATGACACCAGAATGCAGCGCCGCCCGGTGGGTCAGGAAGAGCGGTTCACGAGACGCTTACCTTAGCCGACGGTGGCCGAGTGGCGGCACTCGTTGTTGGTCGCCCGCTGATGCTTCCTAGCCGAATTGCCTTCGGATTTCCAAAGTACTAAAAAAACGGGCCCCAACATCGCCAGAGCGACAGCTGCAAAGGGGTAGCCGCCGTAACGGTGTAGTGGTCCATAAAGGAAGCCGCGATCCACGTAGACTCCGAGTCCTGAGATCACCGCGATTCGTAGCGCATTCTTGATGATGGAAATGGGGATCGTCAAGAGTGTGAGGACGAGTTTTCGCCAAGTCGATTGCAAACACAAGTGCCCTGCCAGGATGCCAACCATCAGCAAGGCCAAAGTCGAATGGATGCCACTGCAGGCCTCCTCCACGTGAATGTGGATGCCGGGCAAAGAAAACACCAGGCCCTGCCGAAATACAGGAATGCCGGCCAATCGAAACAGTAGATGTGTAACATCGGCGGATTCGTACTGCAGCCCGGCGATGATTTTCGCGAGCAAACTCGTCGGAATCGGAATCATGAAGAGCAAGAAAGAGAACGGGAATTTGGCGGCCAGAACCGCCCTCGTACCATAAAAAAGAATAAAGCTCGCTGTCCAGATTACGATCACGGCAAAGACCGCGATCGAGAGCCGGCCATCGCTAGGGGTCGACAGCACTGGTCCATCCACCATGAAATAGAGCAATGCCCCGAGAATGAAGAGAGAAAGACCCAACCAGGGGCGAAACTGGCAGTCCCGGAAAATGTGCCTACGCTCTTTGTAGATTATCCCAGCGCTAATCAGCGGTACGAGGAGTACGTAGGAGTAGTTGTCGTCCTGGAGAGACAGCCTTCCGACGGCGATCAAACAGGCCAAGAAAGGCGTCGTGGAGAGGAGCCAGAAAATCAAGAAGCTCCCACGCCGAGCTTTTGGATCGTCGAGAATATCCGAGATTGTTCGCATCATGGCCGCAATCAATGGCGACGGTGTGGGCTCCGTCAACTGGCCGCGACTGACGAAGACTCCTCTGTCCACTGTTGATTGACGGCGAAGAGTGCCAACTCCAGGCGGGTGGACACGCCGACCTTGTCAAAGATATTGGTGAGATGATGCTTGACGGTCCGTTCGCTGATCGAGAATTCCCGGCTTACTTCTTTGTTCGAGCAGCCGCTTGCGATCCGAGTAATGATATCCAGCTCCCGCGGTGTAAGTCCGTAATCCCTTGGAGATCTCGATCCATTGTCTTTGGCAGACAATTCCCGAAGCGTTTCCACGAGAATACCGATGGTTTCGCTTTCCAACCAGTACTGACCGTTCCCGACGCTGCGTAAGGTCCGAAGTAGCACGTGGGGCTCGGCTGTTTTGAGCACTACGGCTTGTGCACCCCGTAGAATCGCATCTACGATGCAGGTCTTTTCGAGCTTGTCGATCATCACGATGAGACGCGCCGCAGGTTTCGGAACCAGTGATGTTTCGAGAGCTCGACACAGATCGAGGTCCAGAAGAACAATGTCGGGTTGCAGCTGACAGATTAGCCGAAGAGCTTCCGAACTGTTCGTGGCTTCAGCCAGAATATGGACGGCACGCTCAGCCTCAAGAAATTTCCGCAAGTTTTGCCGCACCGGCATCTGCTCGTCCGCAATTACTATTCGAATCGGTGCAGGTATTCCATTTGTGACGGTATCAGACCGATGGAGGCGGCCTTCGCCGTCACGCTTGATTACGGAATGTCGAGTCGGTCTCATGCGCGATCTCAGTAGTAGTGGCCGTAACCCGAATAATAACGATCCAGCCCTTTCATTCCATTGAGCACGATGCCCAGAACCTTTTGGCGGCCAAGAAGAGTAATCGCATCCTCAACGGAACGACGAGGCGTATGACCAGCTTTTACGATCAGCAAGCTGCCATCGGTGCTCTTTGCCAAAGCGAGAGTGTCCGCGAGAGGCACAACGGGAGGGGAGTCGATCAAGATCCACTCGAAGGCAGGGGACAAGGCCTGTATGAGGTTGGTAAGGGCTTCCGTCTGCAAGAGCTCCGTAGGATTAAATGGGGCTTTACCTGCCGCCAACAAATACCAACCCAATGGCTCGATCCGCCGTAGGGCCGAGAAGGCCTCGCCCTCACCAGCCAAGTAATCGGCCAGGCCTGGCCCGCTCTTCAGTCCGAGCTGCTGCGCCAGAGTAGGCCGATGGAGATCTCCTTCGATGACCAGTACGGTTCGTTTGCCGTGTTCGGCTAACACGGTTGCCAGATTGAGGGCGACGGTGGATTTGCCATCGTGGGGCAAAGGGCTCGTAACGAGAATACTCTTCAATTTGTTGGCGCTTTGCATTTCTCGAAGGCGCATTCTCAACAAGCGAAACCGGTCGGCACTCGCACTTCGCGGCTCTGTGTGGTAGACGATGCGAGTGTCAGTTTGGGCTTCCGCAAACTCCGTCGGTACTTTCGCAAGTTCGGAATCCTCTGGCGGATGGCCGGAGCTGGCAAGCACGTGCATGTGTTCGTTATCCACCGAGTCTCCTCGGTAATTCCCATTGGTCGCTGGTCCGTGATCTGCCCGCGTCGCTTGTTGACGACCATCCGGGATCGACACACCCTCGCCTACTTGTAAGGCGCTGCCAGCAAACATGGGTAAATGGCCAAGCAATCTCAGGCGCAGATCGATGCTCTCCCTTGCTTCCTCAATCTAAGGATGGAGGATTGGTTCACCGCCATTCACGGCACCCTATTGAATACCGCCGAAAAACTTGAGGTATGCTGCATTTCTAACCATATCCGATCCACTCAAATAGAGCACCTCGACGGCGGCCACGAACACAGTAAGCGCGGATCCCACAATCCACTCGCACACCCGAAGTCGGCTATATTTGCGTTGCTCGGCTGGAGTCCAGAAGAGGGGCAAGCCAACGACAAGCGGGAGCGGACAACACTGACTCACTTCTTTTTCGGTGTAGAACGCGCGGCTCTTAAACTCAGCCCAAAAAGCCGTCAAGAAACCGAGGGCTAATCCAGCGGCGCCGGCGCCCAAGCCGAGTTTCATTCGTTTTGGACTGGACGGGAGTGTTGGAAGGCTTGGTGGTTCTAACAGGCGGAACTGCTGGCCGCCTTGCTGTTTTTCCAACGTGGTAGCCAACTGCGATTGTTGCTCCTTGGCCAGCAGGTCGGCATAATGCTGCTTTCCGAGCTCGATATCCTGCAGCAGACCAGCTAATTGTTGCTCCCGCACGGGTGTTTGATTCAATCGATTCTGATATTGCTCGATGGCTTGTTTCAATCGGTCCTGATCCTTTGTAAGATTTTGGACCTGGACTCGGTTTGATTCCAGTTGACCTCTCAGCTGGGCGATGGATGCATCGTCGGGTTCAGCAGCTCTTTCGGCCTCTGGCCGGTTTGTCTTTAGTTTTTGGAGCAGCGCCTTGGTCCGCGCAATGTAGTCATCCAGCTTAGCGACCTCGGGATCGTAAGGAGGGCGGAAACCCAGGAGCGTCTTCCGTTCGTTCTCGAGGTAAGCCAGACGCGCTTCCGCCCCCGAGATCCCCGAGTCCAGTTGCGGATCAATTGGGGGGTCAGATTTCGTCACGCCGCTATCTCGACGCGCCAGGCCACGCAACGTATTGATCAAAGACTCGAGATAGGCACGCTGTTGTTCCGCTTGGGCGATGGCGGACGTGGTATTCTGCAGCTGACCCTGAAGGCCAGCTAGAATCGCGAGGTTCCCCTGCTGTTGTTCCGGTAGTTCGCCGAGATGCTGCATCTTGAAATCCCGAAGATTCTGCTCGAGGTCGGACAATCTCTCCTGAGCAGACGCGAGCTGGTCGTTCAAGAACTTGGTGGTGCTGACGGCTTGATCTTCCCGCCCTTTGACGTTATTCAGAATGAACAGCGAAGCTAAGCGGCTTGTGACCTCTTGTGCCACCGTTGGATTCTCGGCGGTAAAGGAGAGTTTGAAAGAGTCGGCCTCTTTTCCGGCCGCGGCGGGAGCCAGTGGCTCCACCTGAATGTCACTCCTGACTAACTCCAGTAATTGCTCCGGAGCCGAGCGCTTTCTCTCCTTTGAGTAGAGGCCGAACTCGTCGATCAGAGACAACAACCGGGTGCGAGACAACACCTCTCCCTGCATGGTCTCGAGGTCCTTAATCAGGTCCGTCGTGGATGTGGGAACGACATAGCGTTCTGGTACTTGTTGTCGGGTAATGACAATTGTTGCCTCGGAAGTGTATCGATTGGGAATCCGCGCCAGTGTTGCCACGCCGGTTAGGATGACTGCCGATGCAGTCAGCAAAACCCACCACCGGCGGTGAAGGATCGTAGTCCAGACTGCAGACAGAGTGTCTAACGGACGGCCATCGTCTTCCGGCTCTCTGATCTGCATTGGATCGATTTGGTGCAAGGGCATACAGTTGCCTCGATTGGAGTGCGAACTTAGCGACCCCGTGTCTGCTTCGCACCTAGGCGGGCGAAACGCCCAAGGGGAGCAGTGCAGTTCGGCAACCATCTCGGAATAGCCGTAAGCACATTCCGTTTCAATGATTTAACAACTTGAGTAGGCACCGAAGGTTACCAAACTGTCCGCGTATAAGGAAAATGAGTCGGATTTGATCTCAATTTGTGGTTCTGGTCCGGCCGAGGTACTCGCGGGGCGTCGACAAAGCTTGAGGCGATCCCAATTGCGGTACGGTAGAACAGCAGCAGTAGTTTTCGATGTGGAAGGCAATTCCGACCTTCCCGTCGATCGGAGTGGGTTCGACACGCACGACTTTTGCCCTGCACAGCAGAGTAAGCACTTGCTGATGGCCCCGTGCGTGTTTTGGAATGTGGAGGGTACAGGTCGTGAGCTCTCCGGACGTAAGCCCGATTTTCGAAAAACAAAAGAAGCCTGCGCTGCTTAGATTCTCCGTCACGCTCTCGATCGCGTCGGGGCCGGAGTCCTGAAATATCAAGACGGGCCATCGTACGCCGCTCCGGGGGCGGCTGCGGCGGTCGCCCTGTCGAGTTTGCGATCGATCCGAGTTGGTGGCCGAGCTGATGCCCGCGACGCGTTGCGCCGACTCCAAAAACATGTTTAGTACTAGCTGTGTTGCATGTTCGGTGCCAAGGCAAATCGTGCCACGTTTGTGGGAAAAAAGCCGAGTAATACTAATAGCTTGCCTCCAAAAGAAGAAAATCCAGGAATCCTTGCCCTGTACTCAAGAAACGCTCTTTTGGGACCAGCTTCCTACTAGTACTTAGAGTCCTGAGGTATTGACTGGCTCTCCACACCCGCCGTAGACTAAACCCCTAACTGCAATTCAAATCATGAGTTAGTGATCTCTAGATGGAAATAAGGCTGATATCAGAAGATGGTCAATTGTACCAGCTCTGCCGAGAAATCCTCGGGGAGTTTCGGAGCCAGCCTTCAGCACTGTCGGTCGGGTCGACCCAAGAAGTGGGAACAAATGCCGACGTCTACATTTGGGACTTTCACCCCAACATTTCGTTTCGCGACCTAGTTCCTGGGAGTTTCGCGAGGAACCTGTTTCTGGTGGATCGAAAGCACCTGGCGGACTTTTTGGGAAAGAAAGAGTTTTCCGAATCCCTCGTCCTTTTAAAGCCCGTCACGCGTGCTGCATTGAGTGCTTTTCTCGACCTTACGATCTCCTCAGATGTGGCCACTGCGGTACTGGCAGATCGGGATGAGATCTTGCAGTGCTTGATTCAGAGCAACCTAAAGTTGCAGGAGTACGATCAGGACCGCACGAATTTTCTGGCTCGCGCGACGCACGACTTCCGCGCCCCGTTGACGGCCTTAAGTGGGTACTGCGGCCTGTTGCTGGGCGATCCGCTCGGGCCCATCAACGAAAAGCAACGGGAAGTTCTCGAGCGAATGAGTCGGAGCGTGGAACGATTGTCGCGACTGGCCGATGCCATGTATCAGCTCAGCGTAGGCCGCCAAGTAAAGCACCGAACCAGGGTGCATAAGGCGGATATCCGAGACTGTCTTGAGCAAGCTGTCCATGAGATCACGCCGTTTGCCAATGAGAAACAAATCAGGCTAACGGTTAGCATGGAGCCCTGCGATGAGTTGTTCGTAGAGGCAGTGCAGTTGGAACAGGTACTGGTCAATCTTCTGGACAACGCTTGCAAATTCACGCCGCGATTTGGTCGGATCGAAATTCGAGGCTATGCGTACTTCTGGGATCGTCGTGCCGTTGCCACCACCATTTTACTGCAGAAGGATCGCCGCCTCAGATCACGCCCCGACCCTAACAGTTATCGTATCGACGTTGTGGACTCGGGCGCACCGATACCTACGGAGCGGCTGGACCAAATCTTCGAGGAATACATTTCTTATGGAGGCAGCATGGACCGATCTGGAAGCGGGCTAGGCCTAGCCATCTGCCGAATGATTGTCACGCAACACCGGGGACGCATCTGGGCTGAAAACACGGACTCGGGGCCGATGTTTTCCTTTGTCTTGCCGGACAATGGCTCGGAGCTAAACCCTGGATTCTTTACGGAAGTCGAATTGAGGGAGGGGGTTAGACTCTAGTGCACACGTCCACAGGGGGTCCACGAATCTTGGTGGCGGAGGATGAATTGGAAGTCCGCGGGTATCTCGAAACTGCGCTTCAGTGCTTTGGGTATTCGGTCGAACTGGCGCAGGACGGCGATGAGGCGTTGGCATGTCTCGAATCCTCGCGAGCGCGGTTTTCCGCGGTGTTACTCGATCTGATCATGCCGAAGCGCGACGGCTTGGAGACGCTACGCGAGATCAAAGCCGACCATGCGGATCTGCCCGTAATCATACTTTCGGGTGCTCCGTCGACCTTGAATACGGTTGCAGCGATGAAAGGGGGTGCGTCGGATTTTCTGGTGAAGCCGGTCGGCCATCAGGAGCTGCAGGAGGCTCTTGGCCGCGCGTTGGCAGCGAAGAACAGCGGCGGCGCAACGGTACGGAACGGCAGCGTCAGTCCGAGTGCCTACACGGGGACCAACCCAAGGATGAAGGAACTCCATCGCATGATAGGTGAAATCGGTTGGTCGGAAGCGCCAGTTCTAATACAGGGCGAAACGGGCAGTGGCAAAGAGGTCCTCGCCCGCGAATTGCATGCCCGATCCCCACGTGCAAACGCTCCTTTTCTCAAGCTGAACTGCGCTGCGCTCCCGTCCGAACTAGTGGAAAGTGAACTCTTTGGGTACGAGCGAGGGGCTTTCACCGGTGCGTTTCAGAAGAAAGCAGGAATGTTTGAAATGGCGGACGGCGGTACGATTCTGCTGGACGAGATCGGTGATATGGAGGTGCGGCTGCAGGCGAAACTGTTGCAAGTGCTACAAGACCGCGAATTCCAGCGGATCGGTGGCAAAGAGATGATCAAAGTGGATATCCGGGTGATGACCGCCACCCACCGTGATCTGGAAAAGGCAATCCAAGATGGAAGCTTCCGCGAAGACCTCTACTATCGGATCAACGTGATCAACCTACACCTTCCACCCTTACGCGACCGGAAGGAGGATATCATTCCCTTAGCCGAGTTTCTGACTCGGAGACATGTCCCTGCCGGTGCACCAGCTCCCACTATCAGCCTCGAGCTGAATCATGCCATGATGAACTACCATTGGCCGGGCAACGTAAGGGAATTGGAAAACACCGTCCGGAAGCTCCTTATCCTTCGGGATCCCGGCGTTATTGCACGGGAGTTGAATGCTCGGACTCGGGGAAAGACAGGGGTAGCCACTCCGGTTCGCAAAAGCGATTTTTCGGAAGCCGAACCCAGAACTCTCATGGAACAGGTAACCAAGGCGAATCAGCAAGCCGAAGCCGAAGCGATCATCGCGGCATTGCAGACCACGCGCTGGAATCGAAAGCAAGCCGCGGCTCTGTTAAAAGTGGATTACAAAGCACTGCTCTACAAAATGAAGAAGCTCGGAATTGACGGCAAGCCGACACCCGCGGCTGGCGGAGAGTTCTCCCCCTCGAGGGGAATGGCAGCGCATGGTTGAACGCCGGCGGGCTAGGTGGGACCTGGCGCAAGCCTCCACGTCTGAAGGCCGACGAGGCTGGGATGGACCAGGACTCGATTTGAGCTCACCCGCTATCTTGTGTCCGTTAGCCCGGAGGAAGCCTCACCGGCTTTGTGGGCGGCGGTTCCGCTGGTTTTCCCCCCTTGAAAGAACGAGCGCCTAGCTGTCTCCGCTGATTCTCGGCGAAACAGAATTTGCGCCCCCTGTCTCAGAATTTGGGAGCAAGTCCGAATCGTGTTCGAGGGTTCCTCATTTTGGTGCTCGATCGCGGCGCCGCGCTGAAAGTTAAGCAACTGGATCTAAGTGGTTTGGTCGCATTTCAGGGTATGGCAACTGAACTGCCCTGTGGAGGCAGCGGTTAACGGTTTCGAACAGAAACATCGGTCGCAGCGAGGAAAAGCTGTGACGTGTGACTGAAAGGGCGGTAGCTTATCGAGAACCTAGCCTGACGTAAGGATTTGCTCATACATAAGATCTCCTCCGATCGCCACTCCCCAGGGATCCAGCAAGAAGCCTGCGATCTGGAATCCACGCTAAGAGGTGAACCCGGAGTTGTTCTTGCCTTGGTGCCGCTAGGTTTGCAACGTGTCCTCTAGCATGTCGAATCCACGCCACAGCGCAGCCCCGATCGGAAGGACAGCTAAAGTGTCGCGCCGCAGACTCTCGGCCTCGACACTGGAGCTTCTCGACGAGGATCTATTCCTGGCGATGCTCCGTTTCGAACGAAAACGAACCGAGCGTTCCAACCGGCGATTCGTTCTGATGCTGTTAGAATCGGATGAGTTCACCAAGGCTCCTACCCAAGAGAAAGACCTTCTGCAAGCCGTGGTTGCGGCCTTGTCGGGTAGCATTCGCGAGACAGATATTAAAGGATGGTATAAACGCTTCCGTGTAGTGGGTGTCATCTTTACGGAAGTGGGGACGGCCGATGGGAAGTCTATCACCAACGCCCTTCTACTGAAGGTGACTAAAGCCCTCGGTACAGCCTTAAGTATCGAACAGGTCAACAATGTCCAGCTCTCCTTCCACGTGTTTCCTGACGCGGCATATGAGCACGGGGACCGTGGGCCAAGTGATTCGCCATTGTATCCCGAACTGACGATGGATGGCGATCCGAAGCGTGGATCCCGCCTGGTCAAGAGGTGTATCGACATTGCCGGCAGCCTTTTCGCCCTCGCAGCCCTCTCACCCGTGTTTGTGTTGATCGCGGCTGCCATCAAATTCACGTCAAAAGGCCCTATATTGTTCAAGCAGCAGAGAGTCGGGCGTTACGGCAGGATATTCACTTTTCTAAAGTTCCGGTCGATGTACTTCCGCAGCGACCAGGCACTTCACCTGGAATACGTACAAAGGCTGATCGCGGGAGACGGCGAACCCCACTCAGAGAAGGGTCGAAAAGCCGTCATCTATAAGATGACGAATGACCCCAGAGTCACGCGCGTCGGCAGGTTTTTGCGAAAGGCGAGCTTGGACGAACTTCCGCAGTTCGTCAACGTTCTGCGAGGAGAAATGTCGCTGGTGGGCCCTAGGCCTCCATTGCCATACGAGTTCGCGTGCTACGACATCTGGCATAAACAGCGGTTGGTTGTGGTACAGCCTGGCATTACGGGCTTGTGGCAGGTGACGGGACGAAGCAGAACTACGTTCGATGAGATGGTTCGCCTCGACCTCAAATATGCCAACTCCTGGAGTGTTTGGGGGGATATTAAGATCCTGTTCCGGACGCCATGGGCAGTTTTTTCCGGAGAAGGCGCTTACTAATCACACGTGCCGCCACGACACGTGTGAGGGCTCTTCCCGCGGTTCCTAAAGGAGTTCACAATGATTCGAATCGGCGTTATCGGCTACGGTTACTGGGGTCCCGGCATCGTGAGAAACTTTCATGGTGTTGACGGTTGTACGGTAGCAGTGGTTTGCGACAAAAGCTCAGCTGCATTGAAGCGTGCTCAACAGGCCTATCCCAGCGTGAACGTCACTAGCGACCCCGGGGAGGTTTTAAGGGCGACAGACCTTGATGCGGTTGCGGTAATTACACCAGTGTGGAGTCATTTCGAACTGGCCAAGGGGGCACTAGAGAACGGAAAGCACGTTTTTGTGGAGAAACCGTTCACGGCATCGGCCGTTCAAGCGGAGCAGCTTATCGACCTTGCTGCCAGCAGGAATCTGCAGATTATGGTCGATCACACTTTCTTGTTCACAGGCGCGGTGAAGAAGATTCGCCAACTGATCAGCGAAGGTTCTCTGGGGAACCTCTATTACTACGATTCGACGCGGGTAAATCTAGGCTTGTTCCAACACGATTGCAACGTCATCTGGGACCTGGCCCCGCATGACCTATCGATCGTTGACGATCTCATTAAGGGCAAACCCGACTATCTCATGGCCAGCGGTCAGCGCCACTTAAATGGGCATGAGGACCTGGCATACATCACGATGTATTTTGGCGACAAAACGATCGCACACATCAATGTGAACTGGCTTTCGCCCGTTAAAGTTCGTACGACTCTAATCGGCGGTGAGAAGAAGATGCTGGTGTGGAATGACCTAGATGCCGATGAGAAAATCAAAGTATATGACAAGGGTGTGGAGATCGGGAACGGGAATGGTGTTCGTGATTTGCTCGTCAGCTATCGATCAGGAGACATGTGGGCGCCCAAAGTGGAACAGACCGAGGCCCTGAAAGCAGAGGCCACCTACTTCGTCGATTGTGTCTCCAACAACAAGCGGCCCTTTAATGATGGAGCCGCAGGACTACGGGTTGTGAAGATGCTGGAGGCGGCTGATCAATCGTTGAAGGAACAAGGAAGACCTGTCCGTCTGTGAGTGTTCGAGCGGGCACTCGCTTTATCCAGGTTTGTTCCGGATTCAGTTTCAGTTTCACACATGGAGTTGGCTTTCGTTAGGGTCGTTTTGATCAGGATTGAAGCGACACAACGGTGTTTTCGTAACCTGACGAGGCTCCTTGATTCTCAACGGCAGGATGATTGCTTTATTTACTCTCCTTCCCTTCCTATAATCGTTTCCAGTCAAAGGTTCTCAAGCTTCGAATTCGGACGGCATCGCCAGCTCCCGATCCTGCTGTGTCCACTTGCTCTTTTTGAGATCGATTCGTTGAGCTGTTAGGCGTGTCCACCTGGCAGCAGACTTGAAAACCGACCGCGTGCGCGTGCCAGGTAGTCACTGTGCATCTAGCTCGGAGTTCTGACTCGGTATATGTCGTCTACGCAAACTGGAAGGTCATTGTGACCAGAATGCGCGCGGCTAAGTGCTCCCTGTTGCTGATAGTCTGGCGGTTACGGATTTGACCTGCCACGCCGATTCGACTGTTGTAACCGCAGTGGCGGCCTATTCCTGCTGCAGCATTGGTTTGGTGAGCGAACTTCCTGGAGCCGACGAGTCCTATACGACCTATACATAACTCAGGGCGATTCAGAAAAATAGGCGGTTAATTAGTTACGATCTAGACTTAGTAACTGATCGGTGGTAGCATCTGATGAAAATCAAGAAAATGTCGTCAACCTGTCTTTTCCGACGATCTTGTAAAGTTGCATTCTTGGTCGTATTTATGCTCGGCGCGGGAAGCTTATCCCAGGCTTTCGCCTCAATCGCGTTCGTGCAAGGAAATGCCACATCCGCCAGCCGCGCCAGCTCTTTGTCCTTGTCTTTTCCTGCTAACACCGCACGCGGAGACACGATTCTAGTATCCTTCGACTTTAATTCGAGCGCGCCCACTTCGCCCGTAACAGACTCGCAGGGTAATCTGTTCTCCGAAGTGGGAACTCAGCTGAACTCGCCGGGTGGCGCCTACAGCCGCGTCTACTATGCCACGAACATCAAGGGCGGTCCCGATACGATCACGGTAACGCTGTCCGCCGCTTCGAGCTGGATTGAGATGTATTTGACCGAATACACCGGCGTGGATACGAGCAACCCAATCGACGCCCAGGCAGGGACGACGGGAAGTGCGGGAGCAGTTTCGAGCGGCGCTATCACAACCACCACCGCCGGCGATATGATTTACGGCTACTGCGTAGGTGATTGGACCTGCACGGTCGGCTCTGGATTCGTCGTGCGCTCCATGTTCGACAGCAATCTCATTGAGGATGCGACTGCGGGCGCTCCCGGCATCTATGCCGCAACCGGTAGTGCCAACAATGGCTGGAGCATGCAACTGGTGGCGCTCAGACCGGCTACCGCAGCGAAGTCAATCCCGGTGTCTTTTGTGCAAGGAAATGCCACATCCGCCAACACCGTCGGCTCTTTGTCCTTGTCTTTTCCTGCTAACACCGCACCCGGAGACACGATTCTAGTATCCTTCGACTTTAATTCGAGCGCGCCCACTTCGCCCGTAACAGACTCGCAGGGTAACCTGTTCTCCGAAGTGGGAACTCAGCTGAACTCGCCGGGTGGCGCCTACAGCCGCGTCTACTACGCCGCGAACATCAAGGGCGGTCCCGATACGATCACGGTAACGCTGTCCGCCGCTTCGAGCTGGATTGAGATGTATTTGACCGAATACACCGGCGTGGATACGAGCAACCCGATCGACGCCCAGGCGGGGACGACGGGAAGTGCGGGAGCAGTTTCGAGCGGCGCTATCACAACCACCACCGCCGGCGATATGATTTACGGCTACTGCGTAGGTGATTGGACCTGCACCAAGGGTTCTGGATTCGTTGCTCGCTCTACACTGAATGGAAATCTCACGGAGGATACGACTGTCGGCGCTCCCGGCACGTATGCGGCAACGGGCACTGCCAACAACGGTTGGACGATGCAAATGGTGGCGCTCAAACCGCTTCTAACTGGAACCACCACACCTCCCTCGGCTCCATCGAATTTGTCTGCTGTGGGGGTGTCCTCATCGCAAATCAAGCTTTCCTGGAACGCGTCCGTCGACCCAATTGGGGTATCCGACTATCTGATCGAGCGCTGTCAAAGTCCTGGCTGCACCATCTTTGGGCAGATCACCTCGGTAATCGGGACGATGACCAGCTACAACGACACAGCTTTGGCTGCCAATACCAGTTACAGCTACCGAGTGCGCGCTACGGATTCGCAAGGCAATGTCAGCGCCTATTCCAACGTGAGTAGCGCGACCACCGGGACAGCAGGGGCGGTACCGGTAATTACGAGCTCGACCGCGGCGAGCGGCGTGATGGGTACTTCGTTCTCTTATCAGATCACGGCGACGAATGTGCCGACTAGTTATGGCGAAGTGGGGCTGCCCGTAGGGTTAATGATCAATACAGGGAACGGATTGATCTCGGGAGTGCCCGTCGCATCGGGAATCTCGACGGTGATGCTGAGCGCGACCAATGCAAATGGAACCGGAAACGCCACGCTGATGCTGACCATCGTAGCAGCAGCGCCGGTGATCAATAGTGTGACCTCAGCCAACGGCACGGCGGGAAGCGCATTCTCGTATCAGATCACCGCCACCAATTCCCCAACCAGCTACGGAGCAACGGGATTGCCGGCGGGGTTGAGCGTGAACAGCGCGACGGGAGTGATTTCCGGGACACCGACGGCAGTGGGAACTTCAATTGTGACAGTCAGTGCGACCAATGCTGGCGGCACCGGAAGCGCGACATTGACGCTGACAGTTGGCTCCTTTTCCGTCACGCCGAGGACGGCGACTCTAACTCCGATTCTCACGCAGCAATTTACAGCCAGTAACAGTGCCGTTACCTGGATGGTCGACGGTGTTGCTGGAGGCACATCCTCGAGCGGCACGATCAGCCCTACGGGGTTGTACGTTCCCCCGGGCGCCGCGGGTACCCACACCGTCACTGGCACGATCTCCAGCCCACCAGAGTCTGCGAGTGCAACCGTGTATGTTACCACTTCCGACGGCGCTTCCACTTATCACTATGACAATTTCCGTTCTGGAGTGAATTCGAACGAAACGGTTTTGACGCCGTCCAACGTCAATGCAGCTCAATTCGGAAAGCTATTCTCTTATGCATTGGACGGCCAGACACTCGCCACACCGCTTTATGTGCCGAACGTAGCTCTGCCTGGGATTGGTGCGCATAATGTGGTTTATGTCGCGACCGAGCATGATAGTGTGTACGCGTTTGACGCGGATGGTCTCGTGAGTGGTCCACTTTGGCAGACGAGCTTCATTAACCCAGCTGCCGGTATCACCACTGAACCATCGGCAGATTCAGAAGGACCGGGCGATACTAGCGATATCGAACCGGAACATGGCATCACGGGCACACCCGTTATCGACACGTCGACGAATACGCTTTATGTTGTCGCCAAAACGAAGGAAGGGGACTCGGGTACCACCAATTACTTCTATCGTCTGCATGCGCTCGATATCGCCAGCGGAACCGAAAAGTTTGGCGGTCCGGTAGTTATTCAGGCCAACGGCTTTCAAGCGCTACCTGAAAACCAGCGCCCCGCTCTGCTCCTGTCGAATGGAATCGTCTATGTGGGTTTCGGCTCACACGGTGACAATCTTCCGTGGCACGGTTGGTTCTTTGGCTATAATGCGAGCACCCTCGAGCAAACGATGGTTTTCAACAGCACTCCGACCGGCAGTTACGGCGGCGGAGGCATTTGGCAGTCTGGCGGCGGACCCGGAGCCGACGCGCTGGGCAACATTTATTTTGCCACGGGCAACGGGGATTTCGACGCCAACACTGGCGGGCCAAATTACGGCGATAGCATCATGAAGCTGAACGCCGGCGGTTCCGTGGTGGATTACTTCACACCGTTTGACCAAAGCAATATGGCGAACAACGATCTCGATCTCGGTTCGGCGGGACCAGTACTCCTGGTCG
>Ga0335081_10005666_pt1 | contig 19798 bp, 14 predicted proteins | sample Lox_Sample_35_FD_206713 | JGI IMG/M metagenome (GOLD analysis project Ga0335081, IMG submission 206713) | Soil microbial communities from Loxahatchee National Wildlife Refuge, Florida, United States - Lox_Sample_3.5 | ecosystem: Environmental > Terrestrial > Soil > Wetlands | place: USA... | reverse complement strand
CCATGGCACTCGGCGATCACCTTGCGAATTGCTTTTAACGGCTGTTCAGATGACCACTCATTCTTCTCCATTTGGCGAGGATCAAGGCCCGCTTTTCGAAGTTCGTTAAAAATCTTTTCTTTAGCCCTCTCCTGGAGAGCATTTCCCTTGCTGGGAGTGCTGATGAAAACCTTCGGTGTCATATCGGCGAGGGTCCGGTCCAAACTCAAGATTGCAGTGGTACTCGCGGTAAAATCAAGCCCCGGACAAGTTCTACAGCGACCGCGAAATTTTTGGGCCGATATTTTTGAGCTGCAATCAACGGCGGCGCCGGCACCCCCTAACCCCCTCTATGGGGGTCGAGGGGCAGGGTCTGATCCTCCAAAGAATTCTTTCCACTTGGTCGCGCCACTGTAGTCGCTGACGGTCGGCAGAAGGTTGCCGAAAACGGGCATAGTTTTTCCAGAGCGACAGAGGCCAGCTGCAGCACTGATGACGCAGCTCTAGAAATCTGATTACATTTGAGCCGGTAGCTTCACTCCTTCGGAAGCTCCTTTGTGAGGCACATCCAACTTGCCCCCTTGGCTCCGGCCAGGGGGTTTTTTCTTAAATCTATCAATCGGTTAGAATATCACCGATAGAAGGCCGCGCGTTGCCCTAGAATTGAGTCCTGGTGCGTTATTTTCTCAACAGGCTACCCGAGAGCCATCCGCAACGATTTATCCTCTTAGAGCGAGGATCGGCACAGCGCATTGAACAACGGTCTATATCGCCCTTGAGACTTACCGGAAAAAGTGCATTATACCGTAAGTCAGATAGACATAGGGGTTACAAGTGCCCGCCAAACGACACCTGAAGCTGGTCACGCCAACTAACGAAAACCGGTCAGTTCCGACACGGCCCACCAACGGGGAGCTACGGACCAGGGAGTACCTGACCCAGGCTGAGGTGGGGAAGCTGATCGCCGCGACCAAGCACAGCCGCTATCCGCAACGGGACGCTACGCTGCTCCTGGTCGTCTACCGGCATGGTCTACGGGCTGCAGAGGCCTGTGATCTGGAATGGTCTCAGGTGGACTTCGATACCGCTACGCTGCATGTGCGTCGGGTCAAGAACGGCAAACCTGCTACGCACCCGATCAAAGGGGACGAGCTCCGGGCTCTAAGGCAGCTGCGGCGTGAACAAGACCCGCCTAGTAGCTTTGTGTTTTGCAGCGAACGGGGTACGCCGTTCACCACCGACGCCCTCAATCGCCAGGTGAAGCGCATAGGCGAGAAGGCCAATCTAGGCTTCCCTGTCCACGTCCATATGCTGCGCCACTCCTGCGGCTATGCCCTTGCCAATGCGGGGCACGACACGCGGGCTATTCAGGATTGGCTTGGCCACAGGTCTATTCAGCATACAGTCCGTTACACGGAGCTGACGCCGACCAGGTTCAAGGACTTTTGGAGATAGCGGCTGTGGCTACGTGGCAAAAGGTATTAGACGCTCCGCATCGGCAGGAGCAAGCGGGGGAGAAGCTAGCTACTCACTTACAACAACAATGGAATGAACGTTATCTGCCTAAGGGGATCAAGGGCAATAGGCGTATCTACAAATGGGATCAAGGGGCCCTCTGGTATGCTGATATCCCAATACACCGTGAGACCGACAAGACGGTCCCTTAGCCGTGCTGAGACTCCATCAAATTAATTGCTGTTGCATCAAATAAAATCATAGCCAATTGACGGCACTCTGGGTTCAATTCGCATTTGAGAGATGGCATATCAGCGACCATGTCAAAACTCTCGCCTTCACCCTTTCAGTGCCCCGGTTGCGGTGCCCGGTACAAAGTCGTTGAAGCTCCCTCAGAGCCTTCTCTTGATGTGGATACGGTCGTCGCCTGTAAAGTCTGCGGTGGGCCACTCGACGGACGCATCGGCAATACCGTTCTCAAATACGTTCTCGTTGGTCGCCCTCGCCAACGGCGGCGCCGGACACGGTAGCTACGCACACCTGTCACAATGGGTGACTACGCTGCCTGCGCTTAGAGCTCCTATTGGGAGCCTTCCCCACACTTAGCCCCGGCTCGCGCCGGGTTATTTTTTGCCAACGAGCACTTTGAAGTAGTAGAATGTCGACATGAACAATCACTTTCAGCGCTGGGCAATTTGGATTGTGGTATTTGGGATCTGCATCCTTCTTTTTGCTGCATACCTGCGTTCGGTCCACCTATGACCCAACCGCCTACGACAAAGCCATTCCTATCATCGTGCTGTTCAACGGGGCGATTTAGAGCCCGAGCTGCTGTCACGTACTCCGGGTATCGAGTTCACCCTGAGGGGTATCTAATCTACCTGTAATTGGACCGTTATATCGTCCGAATTATCCAATTAACTGATCCAGCAGTAAGCAATTGTCGTCTCATTAGCGTGGTGGCACCATAAATAGATTCACAAGGACCCCCTTTCCAATCCCGCCTGATCTGATTTTGCGGGGGGCGGAAGCGTAAGTGACAATGGTTTTGTATTTTGTCAGAAGGCTGAAATTAAAGAAGCTCGTTCGTGAGCTAAGGACAGCTATAGCAGCTGAAACCGTAAGGTTTTCTGCTGACATCAAGAATCAATTCGACGACGAGCTCAATCAAGCGACTTTGACGCTAGGCGCGCTAGGTTTCTTTATACATGTACTCGATCGTGTTTCAGTTCGTCGAAACGGCGACGCATTGAGAGAGGCTGCTTGTGAACCTACCGCGTACTCACTTGTGCGTCGCTTTGCGAAGGTGAGTAGGGAGCTTGACGCACATTCTGCCAAAACGAAGAAGCGTGATGCGTTGGATTACGTGAGCCGCCGCTTGTCAGAGTACAGTGGGGCAACCGACGTGTTAGGAAGTTCGGCTGAGGATACGACAAGCGCCTTGTGGCTTGCGGCAAGTGCGATTGCGGCAGATGTGGGCCATCCAAAGCAGGCCATGCTCGTGTTGTTCATTCAGGAGCGGTTATTGCAGGGGATCATGGAATTGAAACTTGCACAGCGGGTGGAGGCCATAGAAACGCTTCTCGGTCCTTCCCTCCCTTGGAGGTTGGTATCTACCTGGCGCTAGCCCCTATCATGTCTAGCCTAGGCAGGTTCGGGCGCGCCCGATAATGGCATAATGGCTTCAAAGCGCCCCGAACGCCCGCACCTTGAGCCAAGCTACTGATTGACCTACCTTCTCGCACTTCTTGTGCGCCCACCACCCACTCCGCTGTGTAAGAGATTTTCCTGGTCTCGCGCGAGATGGCGCGAAGTGGCCGGCTTTCGCGCGCGCCGGCAGTCTCTCAATTGTAAGACACGACCCCTGAGGCTCATTTTGGCCTTTTGTCTCTGGGCCAAAAATTTACTTTTCCTGGGAAACGGAGGCTGGTTCGATGGAGACGGGTTCGAAAACGCCACACCGTTGAAATTACGTTTCTAATGAGGCTGGGCAATCCCGAGCCGCTGATATTGCTCGGACCAACTCGGTGGCAGTTCGCATAGGCGGGCGATTCCAACTCCACGCGGCAGGCGCCCCTCGATTGCTGCTTTAACAAGGCCAGGGGCGAGAAACGCAAGTGACAAGGTCATGCTGACCTTGCGTGCGCTGCAGCTCTCGCGGTTGGCGATTTCTTCGACGTTCTTCACCCGCCTACTGGCCAATTCATCGAGCCAACGTCGGCCCTTGGACAGCGCGACAACAAGGCGTGCACGGGCATCGGCTCGGATCGAGCGCGGGTCCTCGCGTTGGCCCGATGTGGGCGGCAGGAGTTCTCGCCGTCGCTTGAGTGGAGGCTTCTGCCACGGAATTCGAATGGTCTTGGGCTCGCCAGCAGCGTCGCGAAGCTCGACCAAGATCTCACCCGTTCTCACTGTCACCCGTGTGACATGATCGTGGAGCAGTTCGCGGTCAGCGACTTCAGAACCTGCGGCGAGGTCACGACGGGCAGCATTGGCAACTAAATTTTCAATCTGGGCTGCCGGCACTCGGTTGATGGAGCCTGCTTGCTCCGGGCGTCCGTCAAGCAGCGGCAAAGAGATGTAATATCGGTATCTCACGCCTTTCTTGCGCGCATGGCTCGGGCTCATGCGGTGGCCGCGATCGTCATAGATTTTGCCGATCAATAGGGCTTCCGAGGACGATCGTGTCCGAACATGATTATTATATTGTTCAGCGAGCTTCGCCTGGACGGCATCGAACAGCGCCCGATCCAAGATTGGTGGCTGCGGGCCCGGCAGGACCTCCCCCTTATAGACCACTTCGCCGACAAAGAAGCGGTTGCGCAGGAGGTAGGAGAGCGGTCCCCGGGTGAACGCAATCCCACCAATCGTGCGCCCGGACCGTAGCCGTTGGACCTTGGTGACGATGCCACGTTTGCGCAGGTCCTTCATCAATAGGTCGAGACTGCCAAGCTCGAGGTAGCGGCGGAAGATGATGCGGACCGTTGCGGCGTCCTTCTCGACCACGACGATCTGCTTGCCTTACGATCGAAACGATCGTCGCCGCATGGAATATTGACGGATCACGGCAGGTTCGCGGACGTGCCGGCAGAAAGAATCATCGCGACACTGCGCGAGTACTGCCCGCGAATTCTCGAAGTGGGAGGGTTCAAGGGCGCCGATTTCACCAACGAAGAAGAAGCGCGGCCATAGCATTTACCTCGCAACTTGGTGGCATGCGTCATCTCTTCGGCCCATTCACGCAGCACGGAGCCCCTTTGTGCTTTTGGAATGGGTAGTCACGAGAATCGGCGAACTGCAAGTGGCGCCGCGTTTTTTAATTGGCCCTGGCGAGGGATAGCCACTAGGTAAGGAATCTGCCGGGAAACCGCTCCATTGACTTCGATCAAGCCTGGCGCCCCACCTCCGATGGACGATGTATCCCAAATTCGTGGGGTGCTTCGCCATGCTGCCGAACATACGCGCGAAGGACATGCGGACATGGATCGCCGACCTGGAGAACGCCGACGAGCTCATTCGCATCGATAAGCCAGTTGATCCCCTTACCGAAATGGGATCGCTTCTCTACCAGTCGCGCGAAAAGGCGGTTTTCTTCGAAAATCTACCTCACGGCTGGCGCTCGCTCGGTCAAGCGCCGGCGAACGTGCGGCACGCGGCGCTGGCATTCGGCGTCAGGGAGGATGTGCTCGTGCCGCATGTCGCCGAACGGATGGGGCATCGCATCGCGCCGACCCGGGTCAACGACGGCCCGGTCAAGGAGGTCAAGCTCGGCCGCGACGAGTTCGATTTGCGGCAGTTGCCCGTCCACGTCGCAGGCCAGCGCGACGGCGGACCGGTGATCGGCTCGGGTCTGGTCGTGACTAAGGATCTGGAAACCGGGCAACGTAATGTCAGCTTCCACCGCCTCCAGATCAAAGGTCCGAACAAGTCCGGCATCCTGCTCTACCCGCGTCACAGCTGGAGGAATTACGTCAAATACCAGGAGCGTAACGAGCCGATGCCGGTAGCAATATTCATCGGCCATCATCCACTCTATTACGCGGCCGCGGCGACCACGGCGGCCTACGGTCTCGACGAGTTCGAGATCGCCGGCGGGTATTTGGGCGAGCCGGCACGTCTGGTGAAGTGCGAGACGGTTGACCTCGAAGTTCCGGCCGACGCCGAGATCGTCCTCGAAGGGCACATCCCGCCGCACTTTCGCGAGGATGAGGGGCCGTTCTCCGAGTTCCAGGACTATTATGTGACCGGTACCGGCAAAAATCCGATTGTCGAATACCAATATATGACGCGCCGTCACGACGCGATCTTCAAAAATCTGCAGAACGGCTCGGAGATGGAGGGCTGCGTCTTCCACAAGATTCCAATGAGTGCCGCGATTTTCCGCCGGCTCAAGAATGTCGGCGGCGGCCCTAACATTCACAACGTCATGGCGTTGCCGGGAATCTTCGGTCTGGTGGTGCAGATGACGCCCCGGGCCTATGGCGAGGCGAAGAATGTGCTGCTCGCTGCGCTCTCATCCGAATATCAGCATCCAAAAATTGCGATGGCGGTCGATGCCGACGTCGATATTTTCAACCCGCTAGAGCTGTTGTGGGCGTTGTCGACGCGAGTCAATCCCAGCGAAGATGTCATCATCGTTCCCGGCACACATAACCATGCTATGGATGCAAGTTTGCCGGAATTGGGCGCGCCCGGCACTCCGCTGTGGCAGCGCCTGGGATCGAAGATGCTGATCGATGCCACCATTCCGCCGCCGGCAGACGCTAGCGCACGTGCCACGTTCGAGCGCATCCGTCCGCTTAATCCGCAGCTGCGGCTTGAGGATTTTGCAGCCGAGGCGTCGCTGCCGCTCGTTCGTTCGCTGGCGCCTCTTTTCTTCGGCTCCAAGCAGTTGCATTGACGAGGCCCAGGAAACCTCGCGGCCGACGACATCCCCGGTCGAAAACAATCGAGCCCCCGGGCTGGGCACGGCCTATTAATTCTCTCACGAACGTGTCGCGCCAGCGACGCTTAGTCCTCCCTTAGCTCGCTCCCTGCAATAAGTGGCTTGCGCCCTGCCAGAACAGCACCGAGCCGACGATGAGCAGAAAAACATAGCTTACGCGATAGAATTGCGGCGTCGATACGCTCCTGACCAGCCAGATGCCAGCAAAATTCGCCAGCACGGCGAGCGGCAGCAAGGCAAACGACGTGAGAAGGTTTTTCGCGGAAAATTGCGCCAACATGAAATAAGGAACGATCTTCATGACGTTTACGGAGGCGAAAAATATTGTGGTCGTGCCGACCAACGTCATTTTCGGCAAGCGTTGCGGCAACGTGTAGACCTGATAGGGCGGGCCGCCGCCCTGGCTGGCAAAGGAGGCGAAACCTGAGATCGCGCCCCAAAATAGCCCGTTCAAGACGCCGCTCTTCTTTTGCTCCGAGCACCCTTTGTGTAGCCAAGCGTTGCCTACAAAGACGAGGGCTGTGCCACCGATAAGGACCCGGATGGCATTATCAGAAACATATGACGCAAACAGCCATCCAAACATCATGCCGAGGGCGGCGCCGGGCAGCAGCGCTTTCAAGTTCCGGCTGCTCCAATCGCGCCAGTAGACGTGAACTGAAATTGCGTCTTGGCAAATGAGAATCGGCAGCAGCAATGCAGCCGCCTCAAGCGGCGGCAGATACATCGCAAGCAGCGGCGTTGCCGCCATGCCCACGGCGGAAAAACCGCCCTTGGAGAGACCGAGGAATACCACTGCCGGAACGGCGACTGCGTAGAATTGCGGTTCGGTGATCAACTGGTTCAGCATGCCCGCGCACCAGAATTCCCGCCGTGTCCCATATTCGAGCCGATCGGGCCAGCTTCCCTATTTCGACAGATAATCAACGCGATGTTCGAACCGGCCGCTTTGACATTGGTCAAGCGCCCCGCTTCTCATCCTCGGCACTGCTGGGAGGCGATGCGAGATTTTTCGCACTGCACAGCGCGCCTGAATGCAAAGCCGTATTTCTCATTTTCGGGATGCAAATTCGGCATTGCTCAAATGCGAGCTTCTTGACTCTGGTCAAGTACACGCTGTTACGCCACCGCTACCCTCGAACAAAAGCCGCGGAGGAGAGCGATGGAGATGGACCCATTGGTGAGCGCCGAGCGGTCTAACGCTGCGGCCCGTGTAGCTTACGGCGACCTGCGCGAATGGCTCGGCGAGGCCCGTAAGTTAGGGGAGGTTAAGGAGATCAGCGGCCTCACTTGGCAAAAGGACATCGGCATGGTGTCGGAAATGGCGCTGCATGACGACAGCGCGGCGTGCTTTGTTTTCAAAGACGTTCCCGGGACGATTGAGGGCAGCCGCGTGCTGGTCAATTTTTTTGGCGGCAAGCGGAAAAACATGACACTCGGCTTTCCCACCGATCTCGGCAAGCTCGAACTGAGCGAAGGTTTTCGCCGACAGTTTATGGGTCCTCTACAGCGCGTTCCGCCTAAATACGTCGACAACGGACCGATTTTCGAGAACGTGATGACCGGTGACGACGTCGACGTAACCCGCTTTCCCGTGCCGCAGTGGCATGAGCCCGATGGGGGCCGCTACATCGGCACCGGCAGCTTCAACATCACTCGCGACCCCGAGGAGGACTGGGTTAATTGCGGCACCTATCGCGTGATGATCCACGACGCTAAGTCAGCGGGCTTCTACATCTCGCCGGGCAAACACGGCCGGCAGATGCGTGACAAGTATCGATCGCGCGGTGAACGCCTGCCGGTCGCCGTGGTCTGCGGCGGCGATCCAATAACCTTCCTTATGGCCTGCAGCGAAGTACCCTACGGCATCAGTGAGTTTGAGATCGTAGGCGGCCTGCGCGGTAAGCCGGTCGAAGTCATCAAGGGGCCGGTTACCGGCTTGCCCATTCCAGCGAACGCCGAAATCGTGCTCGAAGGTTTTGTCGAGTCGGGCAACGAACGCATCGAGGGGCCGTTCGGGGAATGGACCGGTTACTACGCCTCTGACCTGCGCGCCGAGCCTGTGCTCGACATCAAGGCGGTCTATCATCGCAACAACCCGATCCTTCTCGGCTGTCCGCCGCAGCGCCCGCCCGACGAGATCGGTCGCTATCGCGCAGTAGTGCGTTCAGGCTTGCTGCGAGAGAACATAGAAAAGGCGGGCGTGCCGGGTGTGACCGCTGCCTGGGCGCATGAGGTGGGCAGCGCGCGGCTTCTGCTCGGGGTCGCCATTCAGCAACGCTATCCCGGTCACGCCAAGCAGGCCGGCCACATCGCCGCCATGTGTCACGTCGGCGCGTATTGCGGACGCTATGTGGTTGTCGTCGATGACGACATCGATGTATCCAATCTCGAGGAGCTGATCTGGGCCTTGCTGACGCGTTCCGACCCCGCAACCTCGATCGACATCATTCGCAACGCCTGGTCGACGCCGCTCGATCCGCGCATCGAACCGGAGCGCAAGGCCGCCGGCGATTACACCAACAGTCGGGCCGTCATCGATGCCTGCAGGCCATGGCATTGGCGTGACCGGTTTCCGACGGTCAACATGCCGACGCCGGAACAGCGTCGAATTGCCCAGGAGAAATTCGGTCATCTGTTCCAGCATTGAAATGGGTTGACTTGAAGACAGCAGCGTGGCGGCCGGGTCACCGCCGCCGCGGGCGAGTGTTATGTCACTTCTGCCGTTGGATCCATGCACCGCAGCTGCAGCCGCCTTGACCTTGATCAAATGGCGGCGACGTCGTTCCTGGTAGGAATAACCAACACGATTGCCAGGGAGGCGACAATGCCCATATCGAAACGCATGATCGTTACGGCCGCCTTAGGCCTCGCCATCACCATGGCCAGCGGGCTTAGCGCGTCGGCGCAAATCAAGGTCGGCGCTGTCTTGTCGGTCACCGGACCGGCATCTTTTTTGGGCGATCCAGAAAAGAAAACGCTGGAAATGTACGTAGCCGATATCAACGCCAAAGGCGGCGTCAATGGGAAGCAGCTTCAGCTCATCGTCTATGACGACGGCGGCGATGCAAACAACGCGCGGACATTCGCTACGCGTCTGATCGAAGAAGACAAGATCGATGCAATGGTCGGCGGCACCACGACCGGATCGACGTTGGCGATGATCCCGGTTTTCGAGGATGCCCAAACGCCGTTCATCTCGCTGGCCGGCGCCATCCAGATCATCGAACCGGTCCACAAATGGGTGTTCAAGACCCCGCACACCGACAAGATGGCTTGTGAAAAGATCTTCGCCGACCTCAAGCAACGGCAGTTGACCACGATTGGGATGATTTCCGGCACCGACGCGTTCGGCAAGTCGATGCGCGACCAGTGCGTCGCCGTGGCACCGCAATGGGGCATCAAAATCGCCCACGAGGAGAGCTACGGACCGCGTGACAGCGACATGACCCCGCAGCTGACCAACATCGCCAACACGGCAGGCATCCAGGCCGTCGTCAATCCCGGCTTCGGGCAGGGGCCTGCTATCGTCACGCGCAATTACCGGCAGCTCGGCATCAATCTCCCGCTCTACGAGAGCCATGGCGTCGCCTCGAAGCAATACATCGAGCTGGCGGGGACGGCGGCCGAAGGCGTGCGGCTTCCGGCGGCGGCATTGCTTGTGGCCGATAAGCTTGCCGATGGCGACCCGCAGAAACCGATTGTGGTCGACTATGCGCGCGCCTATCAGCAGAAGACCGGCCAGGCCGTCTCGACCTTCGGCGGTCATGCCTACGACGGCCTGATGATTCTGGTGCAGGCGATGCAGCGGGCAAAAAGCGCCGACAAAGCCAAGGTTCGCGACGAGATCGAGAAAACCAAGGGCTATGTCGGCACCGCCGGCATCGTGAACATGTCGCCGAGCGATCACATGGGGCTCGATCTTTCGGCGTTCCGCATGCTGGAGATCAAGAACGGCGACTGGACTCTGGTCCCCGATGTCAAATCGTAGGGCCTTGCCTGGGCGGGGGCGGGTGCGGACCCGCCCGATTGCGTTCTCAAGGCGGCGCACAGGGCATTCGATCCGATGGCCGAGTTTCTACAGTTTTTCTTTTCCGGCCTGACGGTTGGGGCCGTCTATGCGCTCGTCGCGCTCGGCTTCACGCTGATCTACAACTCCTCCGATGTGATTAATTTCGGCCAGGGCGAGTTCGTGATGCTGGGCGGCATGTCGACCGTCTTCCTGGCGGCGGCAGGTATGCCGCTTTCGCTCGCCGCCTTCGCCGCGATCATCATCACGATCGCCGTCGGGCTTGCGCTGCATCGCCTGGCGATTGAGCCGGCAGGCGACGCCAGTCCGGTGACCCTGATCATGATCACGATCGGTGCCTCGATCTTTCTGCGAGGCGCCGCCGAAGTCATTTTCGACAAGCGCTTCCACAGCCTGCCGCCGATGCTCGGCTCCGCACCGTTGCACATTGGCGGCGCCGCGGTGTTGCCGCAGAGCCTAGTTGTGCTCGCCGGAGCCGGCATCATCGTCGTTTTGTTGTGGTTGATGATCGACCGCACTTTGCTCGGCAAAGCGGTGGTTGCGACCGCCGTCAATCGACTTGCCGCGCGGCTCGTCGGCATCGACACTCGGCGCATCGTCGGTCTGTCGTTTGCAATATCGGCCGCGATCGGCGCAGTCGCCGGCGTTCTCGTCACGCCGATTACGCTCACGAGCTATGACGTCGGCACACTGCTTGCGCTCAAGGGCTTCGCGGCCGCCATGCTGGGCGGCATCGGCAGCGCGCTCGGCGCGGTGGTCGGCGCGCTCGTGCTCGGCATGCTGGAAGCCTTCAGTGCCGGATATCTTTCCTCAAAATACAAGGATGCGATCGCGTTTTTGGTCATCCTCGTCGTGCTGCTGACGATGCCGCAAGGATTGCTTGGCAAGGGCAAAATCGAACGGGTGTGAGCGTGCGCGCCTTGATGGCTCATCGCTTGGCGGGGCTCGCGGTTATCGCGGTAATAGCGGTCCTGCTGCCTGCTTTCTTCCCCTCTGCATACTACACGCGGGTCGCCACGCTGGTTTTCATCTTCGCCCTGGCGGCTGTCGGTCTCAATCTGTTGATGGGATTTGCCGGACAGGTCAGTCTCGGCCATGCTGGCTTTGTCGGCATTGGCGGCTATTCGGTCGCGATCGGTGCGACCTATCTTGGGATGCCAACGTGGCTCTGCATTTTCGTCAGCGCCGCGCTTTCCGGCCTGGTTGCCTTTCTGGTTGGTCGTCCGATTCTCCGACTGCGCGGGCATTATCTCGCGGTGGCGACGCTCGGCTTTGGCGTGCTGGTCGGGATCGTGCTGACCAACGAGGCGGCTTGGACCGGCGGTCCGGACGGCATGACGGTACCGCGACTGACATTGTTGACCTGGCAGGTGCGCGGCGCTGACGCGTGGTATTGGATTGCGGCGTCAACTTTTCTCGGCGGCGCGATGCTGGCGCTGAACCTGAACGACAGCCCGACTGGCCGGGCACTCAAGGCCATCCACGACAGCGAAGTCGCGGCGGCGGTGCTGGGAATCGACGTGTCGTACCAAAAGCTCGCAATCTTCGTCGTGTCCGCGATCTATGCCTCGGTCGCCGGTTCCTATCTTGCGCTGTTTAACGGCCATATCACCCCGGACGTGTCGGGATTTCTCAGCTCGATCGAGCTGGCGGCGATGGTCGTGCTCGGCGGCATGGGTTCGGTAGCGGGCTCGCTTGTTGGCGCAGCCGTACTGGTGGTGCTGCCGCAGACCCTGACCGTGCTGCACGAATACGAGCACATGGTGCTCGGATTGATCTTGATGGGCTTCATGATCTTTCTGCGGCGGGGCATCGTACCGAGCCTCGCCGGCGCGGTCGCGAGGCGACGACCGTGACCATCCTCGAGACCGAGCGGCTATCGATCGCCTTTGGCGGGTTGCGCGCCGTCGATGAGGTCAGCCTTGCGGTCGATTCCGGCATCGTGTTCTCGATCATCGGGCCGAACGGCGCCGGCAAGACGACGCTGTTCAATCTGATATCGGGCCTTTACACGCCGCAGGATGGCCGCGTGCGTTTCGGTGGCGACGACGTAACGGGGCTTTCACCGCATCGACTAGCGCGCCGCGGCCTTTCGCGAACCTTCCAAAACTTGCAGATCTTTTTCCGCATGACGGTCCTGGAAAACGTCATGGTGGGACGCCATCGTCATGAAGGCGCGGGCATCTGGTCGGAGCTTCTGCATCTTCCGTCGGTGGGCCGGTGCAATCGGAATACGCGCGAGGCCGCGCGTGCCGCTCTTGCGCGGGTCGGCCTCCAAGGCGGCGCCGATCAGCTGGCTGGCACGCTTTCGTATGGGGCGCTGAGGCGAGTGGAAATTGCCCGCGCGCTGGCGAGCGAGCCCAGAATCTTGCTGCTCGATGAACCGGCCGCCGGCTGCAATCCGGTGGAAACCCAGGAGCTCGATGGCGTGATCCGTTCCATCGTGAACGACGGCATAACCGTGGTTCTGGTCGAGCACGACATGCGGCTCGTGATGAATATCTCCGATCGCATCCATGTTCTCGCCAATGGCCGCACTCTTACCGAAGGCACGGCCGCCGAGGTCCGGTCGAATGCGGCGGTGGTGGAGGCGTACCTGGGCGCCCATGGCGTGAGCGAGGCCGCACATGCTGTCCGTTGAAAAGCTGACGTGCGCCTATGGCCGGATCGAGGTGCTTCACGGCACTTCTCTTGAGGTCCGTACCGGAGAAATCGTGGCGCTCCTCGGCGCCAATGGCGCCGGCAAGACGACCTTGCTGCGTGCCATTTCAGGCGTGCAGGCCGTCGCCGGAGGATCGATCCGCTTCGAGGGCAACGCCATCGAAGCGCTGCCAAGTCATGTGCGGGTCGCGCTTGGGATCATTCAGGTTCCCGAAGGCCGTCAGCTGTTTGCGCCGCTATCGGTCGAGGACAATTTGAAGCTCGGGGCGTGGTCGCGCCGGTCCGCCGACATGACGTCCGACATGGAACGCGTCTTTGCGATGTTTCCGGTGCTCGGGGAGATGCGGGAGATACCGGCCGGGGCGCTTTCGGGCGGCCAACAGCAAATGCTCGCCATCGGCAGGGCGCTGATGGCTAGCCCCCGGCTGTTGCTGCTCGACGAACCTTCGTTGGGCCTGGCGCCTATACTGGTGGACCAGATTCTAGACGTTATCCGCGATCTCAAGCGAAACGGGCTGACAATTCTACTGGTCGAGCAGAATGCCTTCGCTGCTCTCGCCATTGCCGACCGCGCCTACGTGCTTGAGACGGGCAGGGTGACCCTGAGCGGGACAGCCGCAGAAATGCATGTCAATCAGAGGGTACGGGAGGCCTATCTCGGCATCTAGGAATTTTGGCTCAGTTTGACTCTGATCAAGTCGCGGCCTGCCACGACTGATCTAGTATTTCCCCAATACTCGGAGAACGGTCATGAAGCCAAGCCTTCAGCCGGGCCTTTCGAAGGTAAAGCATATTATTGTCGACCGCGATCGCACCATCGGCTTCATGGGTGAGGAAGGTCGCGTCTATGCCACCCCGGAACTCGGGCGCGACATGGAACAGACCTGCCGTGAGCTCCTGCTCGAACACGCCGACCCTGGCGAAGATTCCGTGGGCGTCGAAATCACGATCCGCCATTCCGCGCCGACATTGCCGGGCATGGCGGTCGAGATCGCAGCGACGGTGACCGCCGTCGAAGGGCGCAAAGTCACGTTCGACGTCGTCGCCAAGGACGACCTCGAACCGATCGGCGGCGGCCCGCACACGCGTTTTGTTGTCGATGTCGCGAAAGCCCATGAACGGCTGCGGGCGAAGGCTAAAAAGCTTGCCGCCGCGCGTGGCAAGTAAGCGTGTTTGTGTCATGACGGCTCGCAGCACCAGGCAGGAGCACAGCGTCTCAACATACTGTTATCAGTGCGTGGCGGGCCCCGACCTTCTGAAGGTTCGGATCGAGGATGGGATTGCCACCGAAATCGCGCCCAATTTCGATGCCGCCGAAATTCATCCGGCCGGCGGTAAGGCCTGCGTCAAGGCCTTCGGTCTGGTGCAGAAACTCTACAATCCGCACCGTATCCTGCATCCGATGAAGCGCACCAACCCGAAGAAGGGAAGGGGGCAGGATCCACGCTTCGTCGCGATCTCGTGGGACGAGGCGCTCGATCTGGTGGCCGAGAAGCTCAAGGCCGCGCGGGCGCGCGGTGTGCTCGACGAATCCGGCTATCCGCGGCTGGCGGCGAGCTTCGGCGGCGGCGGCACCCCGACGGCCTATATGGGCACGCTGCCGGCGTTCCTCGCCGCCTGGGGCCCAGTCGACATGAGTTTCGGCAGCGGCCAGGGCGTGAAGTGCTATCACTCCGAACATCTCTACGGCGAGCTTTGGCATCGCGCGTTTACGGTTTCGCCCGACACGCCGCTCTGCGAATATCTCGTCTCGTTCGGGGCCAATGTCGAAGCCTCCGGCGGCGTTTGCGGCGTCAAGCGCCATGCCGACGCGCGCAAGCGCGGCATGAAGCGCGTGCAGATCGAGCCGCATCTCTCCGTCACCGGCGCCTGCTCGGCGCAGTGGATTCCGATCAAGCCAAAGACCGATGTCGCGTTCCTGTTTGCCATGATTCACGTCGTGTTGCATGAGCAACCTCGAACTCGGCTCGACCTCGAATTTCTGCGGCATCGGACCTCGTCACCCTACCTGGTCGGTCCGGGCGGTTTCTTTATCCGCGACGCTCACACCCGCAAACCGCTGGTGTTCGACCTCAAGACCAATCGTGCGGTGCCGTTCGACACCGCCGGCGTCGACCCGGCGTTGGAAGGGGCGTTCGCGGTCGACGGCATCGAGCTTGGCCCCGATCAGGAGGCAATGACCCACGTCGCGGTATTCGTCAGACCGTCGTTTGCGCACCTGGTCGATCACGTCAAGGATTACAGCCCCGAATGGGCGAGCCGGATTTGCGACGTCGACGCAGCAAAAATTCGCACTGTCGCCAATGAATTTCTCGATCATGCCTGCGTCGGCGAAACGATCGAAATTGAAGGCCAGACGCTGCCGTTTCGCCCGGTGGCGATTACGCTCGGCAAGACCGTCAATAACGGCTGGGGCGGTTACGAATGCTGTTGGGCGCGCACGCTGCTGGCGTGCCTCGTTGGCGCGCTCGAAGTCCCCGGCGGCACGCTCGGAACCACGGTGCGATTGAATCGCCCCGCCGACAATCGCTGGTCGAGCGTAAAGCCGGGGCCGGACGGATTTATGGACTACCCCACGAACCCCACGGAAAAGGACCAATGGAGCGTGCGCTCGCCGGCGCGCAGCGCGTACCGCACCTTGGTGCCGCTTTCCGCCAACTCGCCGTGGAGTCAAGCACTCGGGCCGACGCATCTTGCCTGGATGATGCAAAAGGAGAACTTTCCGGAGCTTCCGCCGGCTGCGCCGCCAGATGTGTGGTTCGTCTATCGTACCAATCCGGCCATTTCATTCTGGGACACCGACGCCGTCGGCGAGGCCATGACGCGGTTCCCATTCACCGTGTGCTTTGCCTATACGCGCGACGAAACCAATCACGTGGCCGATGTGCTGCTGCCCGACTGTACCGATCTTGAGGGTCTGCAGCTGCTGCGCATCGGCGGCACGAAGTATGTCGAGCAATTCTGGGATACCCAGGGTTTTGCGTTGCGTGACCCGGTGGCGCCGCCCCGGGGTGAGGCCAAGGATTTCACCTGGATCGCGACCGAGCTGGCACGGCGTACTGGGCTTCTGGAAGCTTACAACGGGGCCATCAATCGCGGGGCTGCCGGCATTCGACTGTCGGGCGCCAACTACGATTTCTCGCTCGACCCGGCGCGGGTCCATGACGTCGAGACAATTTGGGACGCTTCGTGCCGCGCCGCGAGCGCGGAACTGACCGGTGGTGCCGAGACACAAGGCCTCGCCTGGTTCCGCGAGCGCGGCTTCCGAGTCAAGCCGTTTCCGCGCCTGCAGTGGTATCTCTATCCGAAACTGGTCAGCGCAGGCTTGCGCTTTGAGCAGCCGTTTCAGGAGCGACTATACCGCATCGGCAAGGAGCTGGGGCGCCGGCTGCACGAGCACAACATCACTTGGTGGGACCGGCAGCTCGAGGAATATGAGCCGCTGCCCCATTGGCGCGACCTCGCCGCGTTGTGGGAGGTGGCGCTGGCGAAGCATTTCGAGGTGCGCATCGACGACTATCCGTTCTGGCTGCTGACCGCGCGCAGCATGCAATATTCGTGGGGCAACAACGTCGGCATCCAGTTGATCAAGGAAGTGGCCGACAATGTCGCCGGGCATGGCAGCGTCGTCATGAACCACGCGGCCGCCGAAAAGCTCGACATCGCCGACGGCGACATGGTCGAAGTCGCCTCACCGCTCAATCACACCAAAGGCCGCATCATGCTGTGCGAGGGCATTCGCCCGGATACGCTGTTGATGATCGGCCAATTCGATCATTGGGCTACGCCCTACGCCAAGGATTTTGCCGCGCCGAGCATGAACGCGCTGATGCCGATGCTGCTCGATCTTACCGATGCCACGGGATCGAGCGCGGACCTCGTCAAGGTCAAGGTGACGAGGATGGGGGCGGACCGATGACCCGATGGGTGATGATCGCGGATCTCGAACGCTGCGTCGGCTGTCAGACCTGCACGGCGGCGTGCCGGCACGCCAATGCGACATCGCCGGCGGTGCAGTGGCGCAAGGTTATCGACATCGAGGGGGGAACCTATCCAAACGTCAGCCGCACCTTCGTGCCCGTAGGCTGTCAGCACTGCGACGATCCGCCGTGCATGCATGTCTGTCCGTCGACCGCGACGCGCCGGCGTGCCGATGGCATCGTCACCATCGATTACGATATCTGCATCGGCTGCGCGTATTGCGATGTCGCCTGTCCCTATCAGGCGCGATTCAAGGTCGACGGGCCGCGCTTCGCGTACGGCGCGGCTGCGCTGTCGTCCGAGACCGAGCGTGATGATCCAAGGCGATATGGCGTCGCGCAGAAGTGTACATTCTGCTCGGATCGCATCGATTTCGGCATCGAGAACGGCCTCACACCCGGTATTGATCCGCGGGCGACGCCGGCCTGCGTCAATGCCTGCATTGCCGATGCGCTTCACTTCGGCGACATCGACGATCCAGATAGCAATGTTTCGCACTTGCTGCGCGAGCAGCGATGCTTCCGCATGCACGAGGAAGTTGGCACCGCGCCGGGGTTCTACTATCTGTATGGCAGCGCGGACGAGCCGCCGCTAGCGGACCTCCGCGCGCTGCCGGCGGCGCCGGTCACAACACTGCGTAACCGCGGCGTCGAGCCGTTCCACCAGCAGCATTGGGACTGGAAAGCCGCTGGCAACTTCGTCTGCGGCGGCATGGGGACGGGGCTGCTGCTGTTCGCGGCAGCAGCGGCGTTATGGAACGCATCGAGTTTCGACTTGACGTGGGTGGCACTCGCACTGGTCGGGCTCGGTTTATTTCTGGTGCTGCTCAAGATCGGACGACCATCGCGGTCGATTTACGTCCTGCGCCAACCCGGGCGCTCGTGGATGGCGCGGGAAGCCTGGATCGCGACGGCGCTATTCCCTGTCGGCCTGTTCGCGACGTGGTTCAAGAGCGCTCCACTATTGCTGACGGCGGCGGCGCTTGGCCTCATGTACCTGTTTAGCCAGGCCATGATCCTTCGCAGTGCCAAAGGCATTCCGGCGTGGCGTACGTCCCGCGTGGTGCCATTGATGGTCGCGACCGGAATCGCCGAAGGGAGCGGTCTATTCTTGATCGCCACCCAAACAGTGCCATCACTCGCGGCGTCGGCCAGCATCGCCGCTGTTGCCGCCGCGATCGTGGCTGTCATTCGGGCTTGGCTGTGGAACTTCTACGACGCCGGCCTGCGCAGCAAGGGCGCGCCGCTGCGAACGCTGGCGGTGTTCGACGGGTGGCGTCGCTGGTTTATCGGTCTCGGTTTCGTGCTGCCGGTCGTGCTGATCGCTCTGGGCTTCGTGGCCGGTGCCGTAGCACCTGCGCTCTTTGTCGTTGCCGGCCTTTGCATTGCCGGCAGCGGTGCTGTGCTGAAATACGTCATGGTTGCCCGGGCCGGATATAATCAAGGTTTTGCACTCGAGCATGTGCCGGCGCGCGGCGGAGGGTTTAGCGGTCCTGCGGTCAAGCCGGGATGGTCGGTGCCGTGAGCCTGCGCAGCGCTGATGCTGTCGGGATGACGGCGGCGCGATGGAGATGAAGTCATGACCATTGACACTATGGTCCGCGATTCCAACGCATTCATGTTCGATCGCGCGGCCGAGACGATGCCGCGCGACGATCTCGCCAAGCTGCAGGCGAGCCGCCTCAAGCGCACGCTGGAGCACGCCTACGGCAACGTGGCGCATTATCGAAAACAATTCGACGCGGCCGGCGTTCGGCCGGGCGATCTCAAAGGACCGGCCGACATCGCGCGCTTTCCGTTCACAACCAAAGCGGATCTGCGCGACACCTATCCGTTCGGCATGTTTGCCATGCCGCGCGAAAGCCTGCTGCGGTTGCACGCATCGTCGGGCACGACCGGCAAGCCGACCGTCGTCGGCTACAGCAAGGCCGATCTCGATCTGTGGTCGGACCTGATGGCACGCTCGCTCGCCTGCGCCGGCGCCAGGCCCGGCGATATCGTGCACAACGCTTACGGCTACGGCCTGTTTACCGGCGGTCTCGGCGCCCACTACGGCGCCGAGCGCCTCGGCTGCACCGTCGTGCCGATATCCGGCGGCGGGACCGAGCGTCAAGTGACGCTGCTCAAGGATTTCGGCGCCAATGTGCTGTGCTCGACGCCGTCTTACGCGCTCAACATCGCCGAGGTCGCGACCGCCCTGGGCGTGGATCTGCCGCGGTTGCCGCTGCGGGTTGGTGCCTTCGGGGCCGAGCCGTGGAGCGACGCGATACGGCGCGATCTCGAAGCGCGGTTCGGGATTGCCGCCGTCGATCTTTACGGCCTGTCGGAGATTTTGGGCCCCGGCGTGGCCTGCGAATGCCATACCGCCCAGGCCGGATTGCACGGCTGGGAAGACCATTTCCTGTTCGAGATCGTGGATCCCGAATCGCTGCAGCCGCTGCCGGCGGGCGAGACCGGCGAGCTCGTGATCACGACATTGACCAAAGAGGCGTTGCCGATGATCCGCTATCGGACGCGGGACATCACGCGCCTCAATCATGAACCGTGCAAATGCGGCCGCACGCATGTGCGAATCATGCGCGTCACCGGACGCGACGACGACATGCTGATCATCCGCGGCGTCAACGTCTTCCCCTCCCAGGTCGAGGCGGTGCTGGTCGGCCAGCCGGGATTGGCGCCGCATTATCAGCTCGTCCTGACCCGGGAGGGTCCGCTCGATACCGTAACGGTGGAGGTGGAGGTCGCGCC
>Ga0335081_10005664_pt1 | contig 19804 bp, 15 predicted proteins | sample Lox_Sample_35_FD_206713 | JGI IMG/M metagenome (GOLD analysis project Ga0335081, IMG submission 206713) | Soil microbial communities from Loxahatchee National Wildlife Refuge, Florida, United States - Lox_Sample_3.5 | ecosystem: Environmental > Terrestrial > Soil > Wetlands | place: USA... | reverse complement strand
TCGTAACCAACTGGAAACGAGTAGAATCAACGTCGTGCACTCCATCAATCATAAACCGTGCCGGACAGCCGTGGGACAAGCCCGGGCATGACGGGTCGGTCTTGGGGCTCTTCCGCACGGGCGGCTCGACCAGGCCTGCGGCGCTTGCACGACGCCGCGCAACGCCGCCGCATGTCACGCCGCGGGCGTCACGCGCATGACACCGCTCTGTCATTTGCCCCGCATATAGGTCCGCGGCTTTGCGGGGCGCGTTACGGAGGAAATACGCACATGGAAGGCTTCAAGCGATTGTTGCTGGCCGGCGTCTGCGCGGCCGCCTGCGCTCCCGTTCTCGTCGTCGCGCCGCCGGCGCAAGCGGACAACGACCGGCCCATCAATATCCAGCATGTCCTGCTGATCAGCATCGACGGCATGCACGCGCTCGATTTCATCAACTGCGCGACCGGCATCAGCGGCGTCAACAACGGCGAGCCCTATTGTCCGCGTCTCGCGAAGCTCGCCCAAACGGGCGTGAACTACCTCGAGACCTCGACGTCGAAGCCGTCGGATTCGTTTCCCGGCCTGATGGCGCTGGTGACCGGTGGATCGCCGCGCAGCGTCGGCGCCTTCTACGACGTCGCCTATGACCGCTCGCTCGACCCGCCGGCGACCACCACCGGCAACGGCGTGGCGGGGTCGCCCGGACTGTGCACGCCCGGTGCGGCGCCGAGCGGGACCGCCACCGAGTACGACGAAGGCATCGACATCAACCAGGCCGCGCTCAACGGCGGCGCGCCGGCGGGCGTGGACGGCGGCCGCGCCTCGATCGATCCCAAAAAGCTGGAGCGCGACCCGGCGCGCGGCTGCGCGCCGGTCTTTCCCTGGAACTTCGTCCGCACCAACACGATCTTCGGCGTCGTTCATGCCGCCGGCGGCTACACCGCCTGGTCGGACAAGCATCCGTCCTATTCTGCGGTCTCCGGCCCCGGCGACGGCACCAACGTCGACGACTACTTCTCGCCGGAGATCAACTCGGTCCCGGTGGCGCTCCCGACCGTGCCGGGCTGCAGTCCGCTGCCGGACCAGACGGCGGTCGCCGCGTCGAACGCCTGGACGGACAGCTTCGCCAACATCAAGTGCTACGATGGCCTCAAGGTGCAGGCCGTGGTGAACGAGGCCAACGGGCTGACGCATGACGGCATGCATCGCGCGCCCACGCCGGCGCTGTTCGGCATGAACTTCCAGGTCGTGAGCGTTGGCCAGAAGCTGATCGAGAAGTCCATCGCGACGACCGGCGGCTACCTCGACAACGAAGGACGGCCGACGCCGGCCCTGCTCGGCGAGATCCAGTTCGCCGACGCGGGCATCGGCCGGATGGTGGACGCGCTGAAGAATCGCGGCCTGCTCGACCAGACCCTCATCGTGATCTCCGCCAAGCACGGCCAGAGCCCGATCGACTCGGCACGCTATCTCGGCATCGCAAACAAGCCCAACGATCCCGTCACGACATCGCCCGCCACCATCCTGCAGACGCTGCTGCCGTTCTCCGAGTCGCCCGCAAACCCGAACGGGATCGGTCCGACCGAGGACGACGTCTCGCTGATCTGGCTCGCCGACTCGCGGCAGACCGCGAATGCCGTGCAGATGCTCGAGAGCCAGTCGCCGGCGACCGCCAACATCGCCGGCATCGGCCAGATCTTCTCCGGGCCCGGCATCGGCCAGATGTTCAACCTGCCCGGCCTGCCGCCCACCGGCGATCCGCGCACGCCGGACATCATCGTCACGCCCGACGTCGGCGTCACCTATTCGGGAAGCGGCAAGAAGCTTGCCGAGCATGGCGGCTTCTCGCATGACGACACCAACGTGATGATGCTGCTCTCGCATCCGCGCTTCGCGGCGAGGACGGTGACGAGCCCGGTGGAAACCGCACAGATCGCGCCCACGATCCTGCTGGCGCTCGGCCTCGACCCCGATGCGCTGCAGGCGGTGCGGCTGGAGCACACGCAGGTCCTGCCGAACGTGCCACCGGCGGTCGACACCGATCGCTGAGCTGCCGCGACAGACGACAAGCGGGCCTGGGCATCTCCCTGCCCGCTTGTCGTATCACAAGGCGCGCTTGAAATTCTCCGGCGCGAACAGCACGCCGACGAAGGCGAGCAGCGCCATCGCCTCGAAATACAGGATGCCGGGCGTGAAGCTGCCCGCCCCCGGCCCCATCAGGCTGGTCGCGACCAGCGGCGCGATGCCGCCGCCGCAGATGATGCCGAGCTGCTTGCCGAGCGAGCTGCCGGTGACGCGCACCTCGGTCGGAAACAGCTCGGCCGAGAACGCCGCTTCCGGCGCGAACATCAGCGCATGGATGATGCCGACCGCGACAACGAGGGCCAGCACCAGGAGCACGACGTCTTTCTGCAGGATGAGCTGGAAGTAGATCGGGAACCAGATCGCGGCGAGCACGATCCCGGCGATGATGAACGGCCGCCGCCCGATCCGATCGCTGTAGAACGCGATCAGCGGCACCATCGCGGCCTCGACGATGTTGGCGAGCATAGTCCCGGTCGTGACCCCGACCTGCGAGACGCCGAGCTGCTTGACCGCATAGCCGAGCACGAACACGGTCGCGATGTACTGGAACGAGCTGTGCACCATGTTCACCAGGATCGCGAGCACGGTCGACGTCTTCCACGCCTTGAGCACGGCGACGAGCGGCACCCGCGGCAGCTTTTTCGCGGCGAGCGCCGCCTGATAGAGCAGGGACTCGTCCATCTTGAGGCGCATATAGGTGCCGGCGGCGACCAGCACGAAGCTCAGCAGGAACGGCACGCGCCAGATCCAGCTCTGAAACTGGTCCTTGCTGTACGCGAAGGTCAGGAGCGAGATCAGGCCCGCCGCCACGATGATGCCGACCGGTCCCGAGGCATTGACCAGGGAGGCGAAGAAGCCGCGGCGCGAGGCCGGCGCGCTTTCGAGGTTGAGCGTCACGGCGTTCATGTACTCGCCGCCGAAAGCGAACCCCTGCACGAAGCGGAAGAGCACGAGCGCGACCGGCGCCAGAATGCCGATCGTGACGTAGCCCGGCAGGCAGCCGATCAGGACGCTCGCCGCGCCCATCAGCAGCAGCGTGAGCACGAGGACGACGCGCCGCCCGATGCGGTCCGCATAGTGACCGAACACGATGCCGCCGAGCGGACGCGCGACGAAGCCGATCGCGAAGGTGGCGTAGACCGCGATCAGGCCGGCGATCGGATCGAGCCTGGGAAAGAACACAGCGTCGAACACGATCGGGGCCGTGAACGCGTAGATGAAGAAGTCATAGTGCTCGATGGCGGCGCCGAACGTGCAGGCCGCGGCCAGCCAGCGAAACTCCGGGGTGGTCCTTTGCTCCGCCGCACCGATGCCCGTCCCCTGGGCCGCCTCGATACCTCCCGCCAGATTCGCCATGTCGCCCCCTGCCCTTTCGGGTGATCGCACCGCCGGACGCGCCGGCGCGCCGATCGCCGAGTACAGCCGCAAGACGGCGTGGCGCCGCCTTGATCCAGATCAATCGCCGGCGACGACAGTCGATCGGTCGGCGGCGCCGGCGCCTCATCCGTGCGCAGCGCCCGCGGTCTCGGGTGACGCGGCGCGCAATTCGGCGCCCTTCGTTTCCGGCAACGCGATGGCGGCACAAGATGCGATCGCGTAGGCGCACAGCGCGCAGGCGCCCATCGCGGTGCCGAGCGGCATCGTCGCCGTCAGGACGCCGACGGTGGACGGCAGGACGGAGCCGAGGCCGCGCCCGCCGCCCAGGCCAAAACCCTGGCCGTTGGCCCGGATGCGGGTGGGAAAGAGCTCGGCGAAGGTCGGCAGCATCCCGGAGGCGAGTCCGCCCTGCAACGCGCCGAGAACGAAGCTCAACGCGATCGTGACGGCCGGCCCGATCGGGGCGAAGAGGTAGACCGCCACATTGCACGCCTGCATGCCGAGGAACGCCATGAATGCGGGCCGGCGGCCGACGCGGTCCGCCAGCAAGCCGTAGCAGAACGGCCCGACGAGCGAGCCCGTGATGTTGAAGGCGAGGTAGCCGGCGCTCGTCGTCACCGACAGGTTCAATGCCGTGCGCAGATAGGTCGGCAGCCACGTGATGATCACATAGGCGCCGCCGAAGATGCCGGTCGCCATGACGAGCGCCGTTACGGTGCGCGCCAGGTGCGCGCGCGTGAAGATCTCCCAAAATGGAGCGGCCGCCGCGCCTGCGGCGCGCGCCGCCTTGGCCTCCGCATAGATGCCGGATTCGGGAACGAGGCGGCGGATGAAGAAGATCAGGAACGCCGGGATGATGCCGATGGCGAAGAAGACGCGCCAGCCGATCTGCTCGGGCAGGAAGGAGACGAGCGGCAGCACTCCCACCGAGATCGCATAGCCGACCGCATACGAGCTCTGGATCGATGCGGCGACCCGGCCGCGCAACGCGGGACGCACGACCTCGCTGATCAGCACGCCTCCGACCGCCGCCTCGCCGCCGTAGCCGAGGCCCTGCAGAAAGCGAACGGCAAAAAGCTGGGCGAACGAGTTGGTGAATGCGGCCGCGAAGGTGAAGACCGCGACCCATAGAATCGTCAGCTGCAGCACGCGGATGCGCCCGATCCGGTCGGCCAGGATGCCGCCGCCCCAGCCGCCGAAGGCCGTTCCGATCAGGGCGGCGGTCGCGAGATAGCCCGCTTCCGGCTTGGTCAAGCCGAGCACCGCGATCAGCGACGGGATCACCAGCGCGTAGATGGTCGTGTCCATCGAGTCGAGGCCGAACCCGGCGAAGCAGGCCCAGTACGTGCGCCGCTCCACCGAGGTGAGCTCAGAGTACCAACCGAGCCGCAGGCGGCGGCGCGGACCGAGCGTCGCGGCGGGCGCCACGCGCCCGTCGAGCGGGGACGAGCCGGTCATGACTGGATCTTTCGCAGGGAGGGCAAAATGGGAGGCAGGCCGGAGATCCGCAGGGGTGGTTGCCCGATGCTCCGCGGCGGCCGCAGGCGCCGCGGCGCGCTATCATCAGCCGCGTGTGCCATGTCGCCCCTCGTCCATTTTCGCGGCGCCCAGCGCGATTCGCCCGACGCAGCGGCACGAGAACAGAGAAACCGCGAGATGGCGCGGGATTGCCTTGATCCAGATCAACCTCGGTTCTCGGCGGCTCGTCGCGCCTGCGTCATCGACGCATGCCCGGCGGGCCGGAGGGTTAGCGATATCTTAAGGCCGATCTGGTCCCCTCGGGCCGCAATGCCCAGACGGACTTGCGGGAATTTCCCCCGTTCTCATGCGCGGCTCGGGCATCGCGGTCGGAGGATCGCATGCTTCGCATGACGCGAACCTTGAATATCAGCACGTCCCTGTATGCCCTGTTCGGCATCGCCGCTCTGGTCATGAGCAGCCAAGCGGTGGTCGGCGTCGTTCACGCCTGGACCCAGGTCGGCGAAGGAGCGCGCGTCGAGCAGCTGGCGGCCGCCAATCAGCAGCTGTTCGCGGCGCTGCAGTCCATTCGCCAGGAACGCGGGCCGACCCGCGTCGCGCTGGAGGCGAAGGGCACGACCGATCCACAGCTCGTCGAGCAGCAGCTCGCCGCCCGCGTCAAGGCCGCGCCGGCGTTGACCGCATTCCTCGCGACCTGCGCGCGGATCACCTGTGCCGACGCGGGCGACGTCGCGGCGATCCGCCCCGCGATGGACAAGGTCGTCGCGATGCGCGGCGAGGTCGATCCCGCGTTCAAGCAGACGCTCGCCGACCGGCGGCCCGGCATCGCCAAGGACTGGAACCAAGCCTCGACGACGCTGGTGGAAGCATTGGAGAAAGTCTCGCTGGCGCTCACCGATCAGGTCCGGATGGTCGATCCGCAGATCGCCGAGCTGGTCGGCATCAAGGAGGCCGCCTACATCACGCGCGACGGCATCGGGCTCGAGCGCACCTTCATCCAGGGCGCGATGGAGGCGAAGGCATTCACGGGCGACGCGAAGGTGAAGATGGCGGATCTGCGCGGCCAGGCCGCGGCGGGCTGGCGCACGGTGCGGAACCTGTCGGGGCGGCGCGGCGTACCGGCGTCGGTCGTCGCCGCGATCAAGAAGACGCAGGAGGAGCTCGCGTCCTATACCCAGAAGCGCGACGCGATCGAGAAGGCGGTGAACGAAGGACGCACGCCGCCGCTCACCGACACCGAGCTGGTCAACGTCTCCAATGACGCGCTCAACGTGATCGTGGGCGTCTGCGAGGCCGCGCTCGACGCCATCATTGCGCGCGCACAGGACCGCTCGGCGGCGGCGCGCACCGATCTTCTGCTCAACGCGGGGCTGCTCGCGCTCGCGCTGCTGCTCGGCCTCGGCGGCCTCGTCTTCGCGGCGCGGCGCATCGCGCGGCCGATCGGATCGATCACCCAGGCCATGCGGGACGTGGCGAACGGCAATCTCGACGGCGAGGTGCCCTATCGCGCGCGCGGCGACGAGGTGGGCCAGCTCGCGGCGACGCTCGCCGTCTTCAAGGAGCACGCCGCCGCCAAGGAGCGCATGGAAGCGGAGCAGCGCCGCGAGCAGGCGCGCAAGGCCGAGCGCCAGCAGGCGATCGACAAGGCGATCGCCGCATTCGGCGCATCGATCGGCCGCACGCTCGAGGCCGTGACGACCGCCGCCGAGGAGATGCAGGCCACGTCGGAGACGATGTCGGGCACCGCCGCCGAGGTGAGTCATCGCGGCGATGCCGTCTCATCCGCGGCCGAGCAGGCCTCGGGCAGCGTGCAGACCGTGGCGGCGGCCTCGGAGGAGCTCGCGGCATCGATCTCCGAGATCGCCCGCCAGGTCGCGCACGCGGCCGGTATCTCGCGCGAGGCCGTCGATGCGGCACAGGAGACCACCGGCACGGTGAAGAGCCTCGCCGAAGCGGCGCAGCGCATCGGCGAGGTGATCAAGCTGATCAACGAGGTGGCGAGCCAGACCAACCTGCTCGCGCTCAACGCCACCATCGAGGCGGCGCGCGCCGGCGAGGCCGGCAAGGGCTTTGCGGTCGTCGCCTCCGAGGTGAAGGGCCTGGCGGGCCAGACCGCCAAGGCGACCGACGAGATCCGCACCCAGATCGAGAACGTGCAGGCGGCCACGCGCGCCGCGGTCGACGCGATCGGCAGCATCGGCGGGCGGATCGGCGAGATCAACGCGGTGTCGACCGCGATCGCGTCGGCGGTCGAGCAGCAGGGCGCCGCGACGGCGCAGATCACCCAGAACACGCAATCGGCCGCGCGCGGCGCGCGCGACGTCACGGCGAACATCCTCGGCGTCAACCAGGGCGTGTCGCAGACCAGCCAGGCCGCCGCAATGGTGCTCGCCGCCGCCGATGGCCTGCACAAGCAGGCCGAGGACCTGCGCGGCGAGGTCGACCGGTTCCTGGAGACGATCCGGGCGGCGTAGCGGCGACCTACGCAGGTGTGAACACACACCTGTGAGGGCCGCAGAGACCGGCCTCCTCCTTTCGGAGGATGCCAAGACAGCCCAGCCGAAGGTATTGAACCAGAGCCGCCGTTCACGCGACTGCCAGCCATGGCACCACGATGCGGCGTCCCGCATCGCGCCATCTTATTACACGCGTGGGACGGATTTGCTCGACCTGCCGGTCGGAGGTTGCCATGAAAGGCATTTTGCTTGCGATCTTTACGCTGACGGCCGCCTCGATGGTGGTCTCGCCCGCCCTGGCCGAGCGGCGCGTCGCCTTCGTCGTGGGGAATGCGCGGTACGAACATACAGGCATGCTGGCGAACCCGCGCAACGACGCGCAGGACGTCGCCGAGAAGCTCAAGGCCCTCGGATTCGAGGTCACGCTCGGCCTCGATCTCGACCAAGCCGCCTTCGCGCACGCGATCGACGATTTTGCCCGCCGGCTCGACGGCGCCGATGTCGGATTGTTCTATTACGCAGGTCATGCGCTGCAGATGAACGAGAAGAACTATCTCGTGTCTATCAACGCGCAGCTCGAGAGCGCCTTTCTGGTGCCAGCCGAGACGATCGAGCTCGAGCCGATCGTTCGCCTGATGGAATCGAAGGCGTCGACCAACCTGATCTTTCTCGATGCCTGCCGCAACAACCCGTTGGCCGACAATCTCAAGCGCAGCCTCACCGCGATGCAGCGTTCCGTGACGCTCGGCCGCGGCCTCGTCCGGATCGAGCCGGCCGCGCGCGACACGCTGATCGCATTCGCGGCCGCGCCGGGCCAGGAGGCGTCGGACGGCGCGGGGCGCAACAGCCCGTTCACGTCCGCGCTGTTGAAGCACATCGCGCAGCCGGGGCTCGAGGTTTCCGTCATGCTGAAGGAAGTCGCCGCCGAGGTGCGCGAAAAGACCGACAATGCACAGCGGCCGCAGCAGCTGAGCGACATGTCCCGGACCTTCTATTTCGCCAAGGCGGAGGCGCAGTCCGCCCCGGCGGCGACGGCCCCGCCGTCCGTTCAGGCGGAGCCGGAGGGTTCGATCGAGCTTACGTTCTGGCGCTCGGCGAATGCCGCCAATGACTGCGAGTCGATGCGCGCCTATCTGCGGCGTTTTCCAAGCGGGTCGTTCGCCGACCTCGCGCGCATTTCGGAAAAGCGCCTGTGCGCGGCCAGCACGCCAACGGTCGCGACGAACGCGCCGAGAAGCCAGCTCGCATCCTCGCCGGCGAACGCGCCCGCATCAGGATCGATGCCGGCCGCACCGGCGGAAACGGCGCCGACCGCATCCCAGCCGCCGACCACGCTGTCGCGGCTCGCGCCCGTGACCGAAACGAAGACGGATGCGGCGCTCGCGACCGACGTGGTGCGTACGCTGCAAAGCGAGCTGTTGCGCGTGGGCTGCGGCGGCGACGATCAGGAAGCGGACGGAATGTGGAGCCCCGCGTGGCAGGACGCGCTGCGCCGCTTCAACAGCAGCGCGCATGCGAGTCTCGACCCGGAGCATCCTTCGGCCGATGCGGTGACCTCGATCCAAGGTCACCAAGCGCAGGTCTGTCCCTTGAGCTGCGGGCCCGGACGCGAGGCGCGGGATGGCCGCTGCATCGCCAAATCCAAGCCCTCGCCCGAAGCGGCCCCGCACAAGAGAGCGTCGCGCTCGCAGGAGCGCAACCGCCGCGAAGCCACGCGGCACCCGGCCGCGGCGGGAAGCAGCGAGCGCCGCACCGCGCGCAGCAGCGACAATCCGCCGCCTCTGGTGCCGACCGTTCCGGGCAATCCCTATCGCGAGTCCTACACCTATGTCGGCAACAAGCGGTGCAAGACGTTCGAGCCGCCCGGAGCCGCGCCGCGAGTCATTTGCCCGTGACGGAGCACTCACCGTTCATGACGGCTCAGCCCTGGGGCCTTGCTGGATGGAGCGACTGGCGCTGGACCCAGAGGCAATAGGGATCGGTCCCGCGCCGGACGCAGACGGCATCGTCCGCGACCTCGACGACGACGTACTGATTGCCGGGCTGTCCCTGTTCGCAACGCTCAGTCCCCAGCTTGACCGCGGTGTCGCGGTCGCCTTGCCGCGCCAAGGTCTTCATCGTCTCGAGGTCATCGCGGGCGCCGCACATGAAAAACGCCGCAGCCGCCTCGACGCGATCGCCGGGCTTGAGGTCGTCGGCGAATACCAGCGTCGGCTGACCGACGATTGCGGCAAGCGCGAACGCCATCACAAACGTCTTCATCGGTTCTTGTCGCCCCTTCTTCCCGGGTCATCGCGCCGCGCGCGCCACTCGCGGAACAAATGAGGCAATTGTTGGATTAGTCCGGGCGGCGGCCAGAAGTGTTAGCCATGTCTGCGGCATGATCCGCAACCCATGTGTCCGGAACGGACCCTTGGTCCGATGGCGATCCCGGGAGGACTCGAACCTCCGACCTTCGGTTTAGGAAACCGCTGCTCTGTCCAGCTGAGCTACGGGACCGCATTGAGATCACGGACAATTTCCGAGAGGCACGAATTTTGTCGCTTTTTCGCCGCCCGATTTGGCCGCATGACATACAGGGACCGCCGCGGTCCGGCAACGCATTCGTGCTGTGGAACGGTGGCCTCCGCAGATTGCAAAGCCGCCGGGGACGTTTGGCGTCAGCCTCCTCGCATAGCGGCGCGCGATGATTGGCTGCTCTTCTGGCTTCGAGCGTGGCTCTCGACACTGCAGCCTCGCGGGCACCGCCGAGCGGTTTGCCTCCGAGCCGCCGTGCAATCGTGCACGAGCCTTTGGCGAGGTGCTGCTGGCCTGCCACAGCCCGACTGAGCTCATTCATTAGAGAGGGACTTGCGAAGGACGCACTCGAACCGCCGATCAACAGGCGATAGCTTCACCGCGACCGGCTGCAGCTCCGTCCCGATCAAGGCCGCCCGCCCACGGAGAAAGTCGATCGTCCCACGGTTGCAACAACGCCTCATTCTCGATTAGGATGTGCCTCCTGCACATGGGAGGAAGTCATGCCCGTAGCCGGCGATGCACCGCCCGTGCCCGACGACGAAGACGAAGATAGCTGCATCTGCGGCATGGAACACCTTGAAGACGAGGTGACCGCAGACGAGGAATTGCCTCCATCGACCGGCGGCATCGAGGCTGCCGAGGACGAGCCGTCACGCAATGATGACGACGTCGACGGATGCGGGCTCGACTTCACTGCGATCGAGCAAACAGGCGACGAAGAATTGCCGGAGGCAGTAGGAGGGACGTGAGATGGCCTTCTCGCTTACGTGGCTCCCGGAAGTCCTCGAGGACGCTGGTCTCAAGGTGGCGGAACAACCGGGCTGGCGCACACGCGGACGCGCCGAAATGGGTACCGTCAAGGGCGTGATGTGCCACCACACCGCGGGATCGGCGCACGGCATCATGCCGAGCCTCGGTGTGATCACGAACGGGCGATCCGATCTTCCCGGTCCGCTGGCGCAGCTTGGCCTTGGGCGCGACGGCACCTTCTTCGTCGTCGCCGCCGGCCGATGCAATCACGCCGGTCGCGGTATGTGGCAGGGGATAAGCACGGGAAACTCGAATTTCATCGGCATTGAGGCCGAGAACACGGGCGGCGCCAACGATCCGTGGCCCTCGGTACAATTGGACGCGTATCGGCGGGGCGTGGCAGCCATTCTCAAGAAGATCGGCGCCAATCCCATCATGTGCTGCGGGCACAAGGAGTATGCGCTGCCCCACGGCCGGAAGGACGACCCGTCGTTCGACATGATCGAGTTTCGAAATCAGGTTGCAAGCATCTTGGCGGGGACCGCTCCCGAGCCGGTCATCATACCAAACGTCGATGCTGATGGCCGGCCAACATTGCGGCGCGGTGCCCGCGGTGATCTGGTGAGACAGATTCAGAATGACCTGAAGGTCATGGTCGACGGCGTTTTCGGTCCCGGCACGGAGGCCGCGCTAAGGCAATTCCAGCGCGATCATGGCCTCGTTCCGGATGGGATCGCTGGTCCGCGCACATGGGCCTCGTTAGATGCGGTCGCACCCCCAGCCCCGGCGGCAGCGCCCACAGCGACGGCAGCGCTTGGCGCGGCAGCGTCCGCGACCTCGTCGATCGATCAAATCACGCAAATGGCAGGAGCCAGCGCGATCGCGCAATTCAACTGGAAAGACCGCGGCAAGGCCCCACCGGGGTACGTCAAGGGAATGGCTCTGGTTTATGGAAGGGTCTATTGCAAATTCAAAGCCGGCGATGCCGCGGCCCTCGACATGGCACAGAAGAACACCGGCGATCAGGCGCGTGACGCCCTCGCTTGGTACGATGACGTCTTCAATGCCGCCGATATGAGCAACGATACCAGCGGAGTTGATACACTGCGCCACCTCTTCGTGCTGCTGATCGGGCTCGGAATGCGCGAGAGTTCGGGTAAGCATTGTGAGGGGCGCGACACGACGGCAAACAACGTCACGTCGGACACGGCCGAAGCAGGCTTGTTTCAGGTCAGTTTCAACGCCCGGGACGCGAGCCCACTTCTGCCGAATCTTTTTGCGCATTACCAGGCCCATCCGTCCGGCTTCGTCGACGTCTTCAGAGAGGGTGTACGCTGCTCGGCCGCCAGTCTGGAAAATTTCGGTTCTGGCGACGGCAAGGAGTTCCAGCGCTTATGCAAAGAATGCCCGGCCTTCGCCGCGGAATTTGCCGCCGTCGGTCTGAGGCACATCCGCAAGCATTGGGGACCAATCAGCAGAAAACAGGCGCAGGTTCGCCCCGAATGCGACGCCTTCCTGATCCAGGTGCAAGCCGCGATCGACGCATCTCCTGCGCTCGGCGCGGCGCTTACGCTCTGATGCGCGACACCTCTCAACCGCGAGACGGCACGGACGAGCGCGATCTCCGGTACGAAGCCGTCTGCTGCTCGGCTTCCTTCCTCTCAGCTCGAACAATCGTCGCCATTGCACCCTGTCGCACGGCTGAGCGGGCGTCGGCAGCGATCGCAGAAGCGCGCCTGCCGCGAGCGCGGCGCCGGACACGGCAATACGCCGGCGACTCCAGTCGGAGCCGAGTGGACGCGCGCGCGATCGCGCCACGACAGAGAGGCGCGTCTCGTTTCGAGCGGAAAGATGACGCCGGACTCTCGCGGAGCAGGTGAACGTCGGCAAAGCCTCATTTTGGTTAAAGTGTGCGGGCAGAACTGCGGCGACGGGGGCTTGGTTTCCATGACGCTCGTTCGCCGCGCGCATCCTTCGCGGCTGCCCGCATGCCTGCCGGGGCTGGCGCTCCTGGCCAGCATCGCGCTGGTATTGCCCTGCACCGCCGCCGCCGAGCCGAAGACGCCGGCGGCGCCGGCCGCCTGCACCCGTGAGCCTGTTGGATCCGGCACGGTCGACCGGGTAGTCGATGGGCGCACCTTCATGCTCGCCGACGGCCGCCAAGTGCGTCTCGCGGGGATCGAGATCCCGCCCCTGCCGCAGCCGAATCGCGCCGGACCCGACGCTCCACCGGCCACGGGGCGCCCCTCCGAAAATACCGGCGCCGCCGCAGCCGAGGCGCTGCGCGCGCTCGTGGCCGGCCGCGAAGTGGTGCTCATGGCGGCCAAATCCGAGGCCGATCGCTACGGCCGGCTGCTCGCGGATGCGGCCCTGAAGGACCACACGGAGGCTGGGTCGATTGCGAAAATGCTTGTATCGCAAGGGCTTGCCCGCGTGGCGGGGCACCCTGGCACCGCCGCGTGCCGTACCGAGCTGCAGGCCGCCGAGCGCGCCGCCCGGGCTGCCAAGCTTGGCCTGTGGGCCGATCCGCGCTATTTTCCCCGGGCGGCCGAGGATGTGGCGGGGATCTCGGCCGAGCGGGGTCAGTTCACTCTGGTCGAAGGCAAGGTCGTGTCGGTGCGCGAGAGCGGCGGCACGATCTACGTGAATTTCGGCCGACGCTGGAGCGAGGACTTCACGGTCACGATCGCGAAACGCAAAGCGCGTCAGTTTTCTTCCGCCGGCCTCGATCCGCGCACGTTGACGGGCCGGCACGTGATGGTGCGGGGGTGGATCGAGCAGCGCGGGGGCCCATGGATCGAGGCCTCGGCGCCGGAGCAGATCGAGATCGTGGCGGACAAGTAAACGACCGATGCACGGGGTGCGGGTGACTATCGGGGTGGAGGAAACATCGCTGCGACGCACGCGCGGCCGGGCGGCAACGCTCCTCGCCGCGATCGCGGTCGTGCTGTCTCTGGCCGCCTGCTCGGGCGACCGGATGTTCTTCGGCGCGCCCGCGACGGCGCTCAACGGCGCTCCGCAGCCGGCCGCGACCCCGGCCGACACGGCCGCCGAGCGCGAGCATCAACGGATTCTCGCCGCCTATGGCGGCCCCTACCAGGATCCCAAGCTCGAGGCGGAGGTCAGCGCGACCGTCGACCGGCTGGTCGCGGCCTCCGACCGGCCGGACCTCGCCTACAAGGTGACGCTGCTCAACTCGCCGGCCGTCAACGCCTTCGCGCTGCCGACCGGGCAGCTCTACGTGACGCGCGGCCTGCTCGCGCTCGCCAACGACCATGCCGAGCTCGCCTCCGTGCTGTCGCACGAGATGGCGCACGTGATCGCGCGCCATGCGGCCTTGCGCGAGGAGGAGGCGCGGCAGGTTTCGATCAACGCCGACGTGGTCAACGGGGTGCTCAGCGATCCGCAGGACGGCGCGCTCGCGCTCGCCCGCTCCAAGATCAAGTTCGCGAGCTTCTCGCGGTCTCAGGAGTTCGAGGCCGACGGCATCGGGGTCGGCATCGCGGCGAAGGCCGGATTCGATCCGTACGGCGCCGCGCGCTTCCTCACCTCGATGGGCCGCAACGCGGATCTGCGCGCCGGCGGCAACGGCACCGAGATGCGCTCGCCCGACTTCTTCTCCTCCCATCCGGCAACGCCCGAGCGGGTGAAGAATGCGCAGGAGAGCGCGCGGCAATATTCCAGCCCGGGCGCGGGCGAGCGCGGCCGCAACAGCTATCTCGCGAGCCTCGACGGCGTCGTGTACGGCGAGGACCCGATCGAAGGCTACGCGCGCGGGCGCCGTTTTCTGCATCCGAAGCTCGGCTTCACGTTCACGGCGCCGGAGGGATTCACGCTCGAGAACACCGCCCAGGCGGTGCTCGGCATCAAGGATGGCGGCAACCAGGCGCTGCGGCTCGACGCCGTCAAGGTGCCGGCCGAGCAGAGCCTTACCGACTATCTCGGCTCCGGCTGGATCGAGAACATCGAGCCGGGCTCGATCCAGGAGGTCAAGCTCGGCGAGCTCGCCGCCGCGACCGCGAGCGCGAAAGGCGACCCGTGGACGTTCCGCCTCTATGCGGTGCGCTTCAATGGCCAAGTCTACCGCTTCATCTTCGCCACAAAGATGCCGAGCGCCGAGACCGACCGCGAATTCCGCGAGTCGGTCGCGACCTTCCGCCGGCTGAGCCCGGCCGAGGCCCAGCAGGCCAAGCCGCTGCGGATCAAGATCATCACCGTAAAGCCGGGCGACACGGTCGAGAAGCTGGCGAGCCGCATGGCGCTGATCGATCGCCAGGTCGAGCGCTTCCGCGTGCTCAACGGCCTCTCGCCGGGCGACGAGCTCAAGCCCGGCGCCCAGATGAAGATCGTCGTGGAGTGAGGTTCTCCTGAGCGAGGTCGGTGCTGTAGGGTGGCGCTCAGCACACCCACGACGAGGCCTCCATGCTCCTTCGCCTGCGCATCGTCATCGCAATGGCTGCGACACTCGCCTGCGCCGCATCGTCGGTCGCTGCGCAGGACTGGCCGCAGCGGCCGGTACGGCTGATCCTGCCGCTCGGCGCGGGCAGCGCGACCGACGTGACGGCGCGCCTGTTTGCCGACCGGCTCAAGGACCGCTGGGGCCGGCCGGTGGTGGTCGAAAATCGGCCTGGTCCGGACGGGATCGTCGCGGTGTCGGCCTTCGTCGCCGCTCATGACGAGCACACGCTGCTCTTTTCGATCGGCGGTCCGGTCACGATCAATCCGGTCGCGCACCTGACCCTGCCCTACGATCCCGAGCGCGACCTCGTGCCGATCGCTTCAGCCTCGGACTCGTTTCTCGCGATCGCCGTCAACCCGGCGCTCGGCATGGGCTCGGTCGACGAGTTGATCGCGCACGCGCGCGCCGCCCCGGGCAAGCTGAGCTGGGCGGCGACGCCGGGGCTGCCGCAGTTCGTCTTCGCGGGGTTCGCGAAGGCGGCGGGGCTCGACATGGTGCAGGTTTCCTATCGCGACTTCTCGCCGGCGTTTCAGGATCTCGTGGAGGGGCGCATCCAGGTGATCGCGACCGCCCTGCTGCCGCTCCTGCCGTTCGCGCGCGAGGGCAAGATCAAGCTGCTCGTCGTCACCAATCGCGAGCGCTCGCCGGCCGCGCCGGGGCTTGCCACGGCGCGCGAGATCGGCCATCCCGAGCTCGCCGCCGACGGCTTTCAGGGATTCTTCGGCTGGCGCGACATGCCGGAAAGCCTGCGCGAGCGCATCGCCGCGGATGTGCGCACGGTCGGCGAGGACGACGCGCTCAAGCAGAAGCTTACGGTGCTCGGCCAGGCGGTGCGCACCGGAACGCCAAAGGATTTCGTCGCGATGATCGAGACGCAGCGCGCGCAGATCGCGGCGATCGCCCGGGCAATCGGGCTGCAGAAGCAGTGACGTGGCAGCGCCGTTCCACATCTTCGGTGTCATCATCCGCGCAAGCGGATGATCCAGTGGCCACCGCGATCATCGGTATGTACTGGATGCCCCGCTTGCGCGGGGCATGACGCCGTGCCTTGAGGATGAGATGACTCAGAACGAGGCGGCGACGCGCTCGAGGCCCATGACCTGGGCCAGCATGCGGACTTGCTGCTTCTGCTCGTCGTTCATGCTCATGATGAGCGGAAAGGCGGCGGACTTGAGCCGCTGCACCTCGGGGCTGTCCGGATCGATCTCGGCGAGATGGGCGCGCGAATTGCCGCCGCGCGGCGTCTCGTGCGCGGCGCGCCAGCCGATATCGCGCAGCGCGGACTCGACCGGCGGCCAGTACTGCTCCTGGTAGGACGAAAGCCTGAGCCGGCTTTTGATGCTCGCGAGCTGGGCATCGTTGAACAGCATGCCGCTGTCCTTCTTGGCCGGCGACGCCGGACGGCGCTCGGCGGCCGGGGCGAGCGAACGGCTGGGGGCCGCGGCGGCGTGCGTCTCCGGCGCGGGTCTCGATTCACTGCTCGTATTGGCCTGGGCTCTCGGGCGCAGCTCGGACGCGGGCAGGCTGGCGGGCTCGACGCTCAGCGGCGCCAACGCCGAGGTGCCGGACGCGCCCATCCGGTGCGGGGTGAACAGGACATCGGCATCGACCGGCCGCGATTCGGCGCTCGCGAGCGCGTAGCTTTGCGCTGGCGCCGGAGGCGGTGCCGACGCCGTGGCATCGTCGTTCCAGTCGGACGGAAAGCGCAGGGCGACCACGTCGGACGGCGAGATCTCGACGCTCTCGCCCGGGCTCACGCCCCAGCCAGCCACCACCCCCGCAATCACGACTGCACCCACAACGGCCAGACCCGCAAGCCCACGCCCGCGCGCCCGGCGGCGCATCCCCTTCCTGACTGCCACGATCACCTTCACCCCGTTTCCCGACGATACACTCTCCTCGCAAACGGTGTTTAATTATGACTTAACCAAGGTTTTGTGGGGGATGGGTGAGGGGTACTTGGATAACGCGAATAGTGAGTAGCGAATGGCGAATGGGCCGCAGCGGGATTCTCCATTCGCTACTTCGCGGTTCGCCCGTAGCCCAGCAAAAAGGCCCGGCCAATGGCCGGGCCTTCTGTGATTTCAACCGAAGCAGGATCGGCTCAGGCGGCCTCTTCCTCGACCACGGCCTCTTCGTCCGACGGCTTGCCGCCGCGGCGCGGGCCCTTGGCGAGGGCGGCCTCGATCTCCTTGATCGCCTCGGTCTCGGTGATGCGCTGCACCGCCGAGATCTCGCGCGACAGCCGATCGAGCGCGGCCTCGTAGAGCTGCCGCTCGCTGTAGGACTGCTCCGGCTGGGTCTCGGACCGGTAGAGATCGCGCACCACCTCGGCGATCGCGACGATATTGCCCGAATTGATCTTGGCCTCGTATTCCTGCGCCCGGCGCGACCACATCGTGCGCTTGATCCGCGCCCGGCCCTTGAGCGTCTCGAGCGCGCGCTTGACGATCGGGCCTTCGGCGAGCTTCCGCATGCCGACGGTCGCGATCTTCGCGGTCGGAACCCGCAGCGTCATCTTGTCCTTGACGAAGTTGATGACGAACAGCTCAAGCTTGCAGCCGGCGACCTCCTGCTCCTCGATCGCCATGATCTGGCCCACGCCATGAGCCGGGTACACGATGAACTCGTTGGTCTTGAAGCCTTGCCGTTGAGTAGTCTTCTTGGCGACAGTCATTCCCTGAGTCACTCCTGGGCCGTCCGCACTGCGGCGGGCCGGCTTCGCTACGGGGGCGGCGCGTCGGGCGGTACCGCGCGCAGCATGAGAGGTCCTCCGGCGAGAGGCGGCGGAGGAGGGTTTGTTGGCGGTCTTCTTCGACTTAGACCGATGACGCGTCTTTGCAGCCACAGCTTTCGCGTGGAATTCACGCCCCTGAACGTCGGTTCCTCGGAAACGCCCCGAAAAAATAGGCTCCCCACGGGGAGCTTCGGGTGCGATGTTTGTTCATTGTTTGCACTATATAACACATTTTCGTCCGAAATCAAAGCTTTGCGGCGCCGTTCAGAGGTATTTCCAGGGCTTCTGGGGGAACAAATCCAGCACCCTGGTTAATGTGGCGCTCCACTGCGCTTTCAATCGCCCTGCCCGGGGCTGGCCGAGAAATGCTCGATCTTGTTCTTCACCCCGTCCCAGTCCTTGGCGTCGGCCGGGGGGTCGCGCTTGACCGTGATATTGGGCCAGGCCTTCGCGTATTCGGCGTTCAATTCCAACCACTTCTCGAGGCTCGGCTCGGTATCGGGCTTGATCGCCTCGGCGGGGCACTCGGGCTCGCACACGCCGCAGTCGATACACTCATCGGGATGGATGACCAGCATGTTCTCGCCCTCGTAGAAGCAGTCCACGGGGCACACCTCGACGCAATCCAAGTATTTGCACTTTATGCAGTTTTCGGTGACGACATAGGTCATGAAGGGGGACTCCGCCGGTTTCTCGGCTTCGGCGAGGTGCTAGCGCATGCCTCATTCACGCGCAAGCAGCCATGCCAGCCGCACATAGGACAAATTACGAATCACTGCTGCGGGTGAACCGCTCGATGGCGCGCCGCTGCTGCTTGGTCGGCCGGCCGGCTCCCGGTTCACGTGCCGCGACCGGCACGGGCCGCCCCGCAGCCGCGACCGCCGGTTCCGGCGGCGTCAGATCCTCGTAGAGCGCCCGGCCCGCATCGGCGGCGCCCCGCCGCGGCGCAAAACCGGTCACCTTGAGCACCCGCACCCGCGCGTCGAGGGCGATCGTGACCACGTCACCGGCCCGCACCGGCTTTGCCGGCGCCACGATCCGCGCGCCGTTCACCCGCACGTGGCCGGAGGCGGCGAGCGCCGCGGCGGCGCTGCGCGTGCGCACGACACGGGCATGCCACAGCCACTTGTCGATGCGCTGGCGGTCGTCCCTCACGGCAACCCGGTCCGCAGCCGGCAACTAGCGTTTCTCCTTTTCGTTCGCCTCGAGCTGCGCCTTGAGCGCGGCGAGCTTGGCGAACGGCGAATTGGGATCAGGCTCGCGGTTGGCGCGCTCGCGCGGGCCCTTTTCCGTGGTGGCGAAGATGCGATCCTCGCCGCGGTCGCCGCGCCGGTCGGGACGCCGATCGCGCCGCTCCGGCCGTTCGCCGCGGTCCCGCCGCTCGCCGCGATCCGGACGGCCATGTCGCTCCGGCCGGCCGTGACGCTCCGGCCGATCGGAGCGCTCGGCGCGATCATGCCGCTCCGGCCGCTCCCCACCGCGCCCGTGCCGGCGGCCACGGCGCCCCTCGGACGGCTCGCCTGCGGGCGCCGCGTCGGCGCCCGCAGCTGCGGCGCCGTCGGCGCCCGCCTGTTGCGGCTCGCCGGCCGCGGCTGGCGCCGGGACCTCGCTGCGCGGACGGCGCGGTTGCCGACGCGGACCGCGGCGCTCGTCCGAGCGCCCGCCCGGCCGCCACACCTCGATGAACGCAGGCTCCGCGACGATCGCGGGCGCGAGTTCGGTCGCGATCACCTCGCTCGATGCCGCGGCGGATGCGGCCGTCTCGTCGGAGGCGGGCGCGGATGACGCGCCATCGGATTCAGCCCTCTCGGGCACGACGTCCGGCGAAGCCTCATCGGCTACGGCCGGCACATCGGCCTCGACCGCAATCTGCATGACCGGCTCGGATTCCGCCTCGGCAAGCATGCATTCGCGCGTCGCTTCGTCCGTTTGCGCCTCGGCCTCGGCCGCGACCGCCTCGGG
>Ga0335081_10005663_pt1 | contig 19804 bp, 15 predicted proteins | sample Lox_Sample_35_FD_206713 | JGI IMG/M metagenome (GOLD analysis project Ga0335081, IMG submission 206713) | Soil microbial communities from Loxahatchee National Wildlife Refuge, Florida, United States - Lox_Sample_3.5 | ecosystem: Environmental > Terrestrial > Soil > Wetlands | place: USA... | reverse complement strand
TGGCCCGACGGCCACGCCATCGCCATCGGTTTCGGCAGGACGCCGATCTCCCGCGGCCCGGAGACGCGGCTCGCGAGCCCCTGCAACATCTGGGCGAAGGCGCTCGGCGACGTGAAGACGCTGGCCAAGGTCAAGGCCGGCGCCAAGATCAAGCTGACGGCGGCGTAGTGCCTGCAGGCGGAGGGCGCTCGCCCGCCGGCTGCGTCGCCCGCGTCGCGAGCGCGAGCATCAGATCCCAGGCATTGCGGATATTGATCGCGAGGAGAACGAGCATGGCGGCGGCGAGCACATTGGCGCCGGCGGCGGCATCGGCGAACAGGAGGCCGGCGGCGGCCAAGGTCGCGGCATAAGCGGCGAGCGGGCCGGCACCATAGGCGAAGCGGTCGGCGAGGTCGACGATGTGCATGCGCACGAGCCGCACGCAGACCATGACCGAATAGCCAAAGCCGATCGCCGCGACGATGGCGACGCCGGCGCCGAGCGACATCGGCGTATGCGTCGGAACAAGCGCAATCAGGCTGATGAACAGGATGCTGCTGTAGTGGAAGATCACCGGGCTCATGAAGGTGCGCGTCGCGCCGCCGCCAGGGGTCAGGATGCTGGCGCCGATCGAGGCGGCGACGAAGAGGAGCGCGACCAGGGCGGCCGCAGCGGTTCCGAAGAGGCCGTAAAACTCGTGCCAGTCGGCGAGCATGCGGAACATTCTCGTTCAGTCGAGCATGATCTTTTCGGACCTTGCTTCGCTCGCCGAAGCGGGCTTCGCGAAGGCGGGAAACCGGGTGCCACTCTTCCGGATCATGCTCTAGCCGCGGCCGACGAACGGCATCTTGTTCGCCATCACCGTCATGAACAGCACATTGGCGTCGAGCGGCAGGCTCGCCATGTAGACCACCGCGCGGCCGACGTCGTCTACGTTCATGCGCGCCTCTGCCATCATGCGGCCGTCGGCCTGCAGCATCCCGGTCGCCATCTGCTCGGTCAGCGGGGTTGCGGCATTGCCGATGTCGATCTGGCCGCAGCAGATGTCGTAGTTGCGGCAGTCGAGCGCGGTCTGCTTGGTCAGCCCGGTGACCGCGTGCTTCGTCGCGGTGTAGGCGACGGTGCCGGGCCGCGGCACGTGGGCCGAGATCGAGCCGTTATTGATGATGCGGCCGCCGCGCGGGTCCTGCGCCTTCATGATCTTGATCGCTTCCTGGGTGCACAGCAGCACCGCGGTCAGATTGGTGGCGACGACCGCCTGCCAGCGGTCGAGCGGCACCTCCTCGATCGGCATTCCGCGCATGCCGATGCCGGCATTGTTGAACAGCACGTCGAGGCGGCCGAAGGCGTCCTTGGTCTTGGCGAACAGCGCGCGGATCGAGTCCGCCTCCTTGACGTCGGTCGGCACCACCAGGGTTTTTCCGCTCGTCTCCTTCGCCACGGCCTCGAGCGGCTCCTTGCGCCGGCCGGCGAGCACCACGGCGTAGCCGGCGCCGGACAGTGCCAGCGAAGCGGCGCGGCCGACGCCGGTTCCGGCTCCAGTCACCACGGCGATTTTCTGCGCGGCCATCGGCGTCTCCCTGTCCCGTCATTCCGGAAGCCGCGACAGCGGCTGTCCGGAATCCATAACCACGGACCGTGCGGTTGTGAAGGAGCGGAGTGTGGCGGCTGGGGCTATGGATTCCGGGCTCCTCGCTTCGCTCGGCCCCGGAACGACGGCGCGTCAACTCGCCAGCGCGACTTCCTGGTCGGGGCTGCCGACGCGATAATCGTCGGGCGCCGCGATCCGGGCGTTGATGTCGGTCGCGGGGCCGGGCCGGCCGAAACGGAAGCCTTGCATCGAGTGCACGCCGGCGGCGCGCAGGAACAGATGCTGCTCGGCGTTCTCGACGCCCTCGGCGGTCACCCGCATGCCGAGCCCGCGCCCGAGGCTGACGACGGCGTGAACGATCGCCGCGGCGTCGGGCGCAGTCTCGATGCTGCGCACGAAACTCGAGTCGATCTTGAGCTTGTCGAACGGGAAGCGGCGCAGATATTGGAGGCTGGAATAACCGGTGCCGAAATCGTCGAGCGCGAAGCGCACGCCGATGGCCTTGAGCCGCAGCATCGACAGCTCCGCGGATTCCAGATTGCCGAGGAGCGTGCTCTCGGTGAGCTCGAGTTCGAGCCGGTTCGGGTCGAACTTGGTTTCCTCGACGATGCGCTCGACCACCGCGACGAAGTCGGAGCGGCGGAACTGCAGCGGCGAGACGTTGACCGCAACGGTCAGGTCCGGCCAGTCCCTGCCGTCGAGGCAGGCGCGGCGCAACATCCACTCGCCGAGCTCGACGATGAGGCCGGAGTGCTCGGCGATCGGGATGAACTCCACCGGCGGAATGACGCCGATCGTCGGATGGATCCAGCGCGCCAGCGCCTCGACGCCGACCATCTTGTCGCCCGAGGCGTTGACGATCGGCTGGTAGGCGGCGGTAAGCCCGTCGTTCCTGATCGCGTGCAGCAGGTCGCCCTCGAGCAGCTTGCGGTTGGAGAGGTCGGCGTCCATCGCCGCGTCATAGATGCAGGCGCGATTGCGGCCTTCGTTCTTGGCGCGGTAGAGCGCCATGTCGGCGTAGCGCAGGATGTCGGCGGCGTCGCCGGCACGGCGGTCGATCGCGGCAATGCCGATCGAAGCGCCGATGACGATGTTGTGGCCGTTGATCACGTAGGGCGCGCACAGCGCGGCGATGATGCGGCCGGCGAGCGCCTGCAGCGAGTAGGAGTCGTTCGAGCACAGGGTGATGACGGCGAACTCGTCGCCGCCGAGCCGGGCGACGAGGTCGTCGCCGCGCACGATCCGGCTCAGGCGCTGGGTGACGTTGAGAATGAGGGCGTCGCCGATGTGGTGGCCGAGCGTATCGTTGACGTCCTTGAAGTGGTCGAGGTCGATGTAGAACACCGCCGCGGTCGGCCCGCCGCGGCGCACCTCCTCGATCACGGTCTCGAGCCGCTCGCTGAAATAGATGCGGTTCGGCAGGCCGCAGACCGGATCGTGCAACGCGAGGTGGCGCAGCTGCGTCTCGCCGGTGGCGATGGTTTTTTCCGTCTGCCGCATGTGGCGGATCACCAGGCCGACGAGGAGCGCAAAGCCGGCGATCGCCACGGCGATGAACGGCAGTACGCTCCACATGATCGCGCCGCCCGCCTTGGTCGGCGTCCAGGCGAGGCGTGCGATCGGCCCGCCCTGAGGATCGGCCAGCGTCATCACCTGGGCGCCGGGCGGCTGCGCGGGGTCATCGAGTTGGTGCAGGTCGGCGAGTCCCAGGCGGCCGCCGATCTCGCTCAGCATCGGCTCGTCGATGTATCTGACCGAGAACACAATCGGGGCGTGCTCATTGCCGAGCTTGAGGTCGCTGTCGGAGCCGACCGCGACGCCGGCGATGATCGCGGGCCGATCGAGGAAACGATCGATCAAGGCCAGGCGCCGGCCGGGATTGAGCGGATACTGCCCGACGACGACCGGGATAGCGCGGTCGGGAGCGGCGCTGCGCCGGCCGCGCAGGAGATCGAGGCCGTCGGCAAGCGCGCGATGCAGATCGGCGGCGGCGACATTGGCGCCGGCGCGGGCAAGCGCGTATCTGATCTGGTCGGAACCGTCGACAACGATCACGATGTCGTGCCGGAAATAGGTCTGCAGCCATTGGCCGAGCCGCTCTCGCACCCACTGCGGATCGTAGTCGGCCCGGATCACCGCGGTGGCGCGTTCCGTTCCGGCCGCGCTTTCCAGCTCACGCTCGATCCGCGCGCCGCGGTCGGCGATCGCCTGCCGGATCAGCTGCTGCTCGCGGTTGAACGAGACCTCGTCCGCCCGCTGCGCCGAGGTGAGCACGGCGACGACGACGCAAACGATCGCAACGGCGACGATCACGCCGATCGGCATGACCAGGCTCGGGCGCACCGGATTCCAGCGCGCCCGCTTGCGTTCCTCGGCGATCTTTGGTCGCGCCGAAGTCACCACGTTCCCACCCTCGGCCACTCCATGTTCGCCGCGGACCATAGGCGGCAAAGATTGCAAATCGCTTGCGGTTGAACTTGCAAAACGGTGCCACTTTTGGCCGGAGTGCATCGGATGCGGATGTTAACGTTGCGTAAAGAATGCCGCCCAGGGCTGGCGCCGGCGCGGGTTCCGCAAGCGGCAGGCGCGCCGCTTGTCCCGGCGCCGCCTCGCGCGGGCCGTTTACCGCTTGTTACCGTAGGGCGGGCGGGGGATGGCGATATGGGCGGCGCGCAGCGCCGCCGACCAGCGCTCGCGCAGGTCGGTGAAATAGGGCTCGCCCGGCTCGATGCGGTAGATCAGCTCGGCATCGCAGGCGTCGCGCCGCACCACAAGCAGGTCGATCGGCATGCCGACGCTGAGGTTCGAGCGCATCGTCGAATCGACGGAGACCAGCCCGACCTTGAGCGCGTCGTAGAGATCCATGCCGTAGCTCACCGCGCGGTCGAGCACCGGCTTGCCGTATTTGTGCTCGCCGATCTGCAGATACGGCGTGTCGGTGGTGGATTCGATGAAGTTGCCGGCCGAATAGATCATGAACAGCCGCATCCGCTCGCCGGCGATCTGGCCGCCGAACAGGAACGAGACATCGAACGACACGTCGGAGGCCTCGAGCGCCTTGCCCTCGGCGGAGTGGATGGTGCGGATGATATGGCCGACGCGCTGCGCCGCCTGGAACATCGTCGGCGCGTTCATCAGCGTCTCGTGCGCGCCGCTTTCCGGATTGTCATAGCCCTCGGTCAGGATGCTGAGCACGGACTGGCTGATGGAGAGATTGCCGGCCGAAGCGATCGCCATGATCCGCTTTCCGGGATCCTTGAATACGTGCAGCTTACGGAAGGTCGCGATGTTGTCGACGCCGGCATTAGTGCGCGTGTCGGCGAACATCACCAACCCTTCGCGGACGAGAATGCCGCAGCAATAAGTCATGGAATCGCTGGCTCCCCGGCGCAATATCTATAGCGGCAGCGCCACGTTTGCGGCAACCGGTGCGGCGGTCACTGGTCGACCTGGATCGCGACCGAGAGGGTCTCGGCGCTCCCGCCGTAGCGCGTGCCGCGGACCGGCGCCGCGCCGAGCGCGTCGAGCCCGGTGGCGACGCGGACATAGGCGTCGGTCGGACACGTGTCGTTTACGGGATCGAAGCCGACCCAGCCGAGATCGGGAACGAAGGCCTCGGCCCAGGCGTGCGCACCGTCCGGGCGACCGGCGCTCGCGGCGCAAAGATAGCCGGCGACGTAGCGCGCTGGGACAGCAAGGCTGTGTGCCGCGGCGATGAACACATGCGCCAGATCGCCCGGGCCGCCGCGTTTGCGGGCGTAAGCTTGTGTTGCGGCGGCTGGTTGCGCCGCGGGCTCCTCGCTCGCCGCGCACGCATCGTGGACGTGGTGCAGGAGGGCGTGCAGGTCGTCGAGAATATTGCCGCGGCCTGCGGCGCGGATTTGCTGCGCGAATGCGCCGATCGCGGCATCGGCCTGCGTCAGCGCGGTTTCGCGCAGGAAGAGCGACGGCGGGAAGCGCTCGACGGCGCCGCGCACCACGCCCTCGGTGTTTTCGGTCTGGACTTCGCCGTCGACGTCGACGGCCAAGGTGTCGAAGGGACCGTCAGCGGTGAAGACGTGAATGAGGTTGCCGAAGGCGTCCTCGTGCGCCGCAAGCCGCACGTCGGCGGACACGTCGATGCGCCAGCGGATCACCGACTGGCCGTCGTGGTCGCGCGGCGTGAGCCGCAGCACCTGGATCACGCCGGCGGCCGGCGGGTCATAGCGGCGGACCGTGGTGTGGGCGATGCGCAGGCGCATGGCAGGAATCAGGTGTCAGTAATCAGCAATCAGTGGTCAGAAGGAAGCCCACCAAGCATAGACGAGGTCAACCCGCATTGTCGTCTGATCACTGATTGCTGACACCTGATTCCTGAAACGCTTACATAAGATATTGCTGCGTGATCGCAGTGCCGAGCCGGTTGTTGTCGGCGACGAAGTCGTCGATGAACTCGTGCAGGCCGCTCTGGAAGATCTCCTCGATGCGGCTGTTCTGCAGGCGGGCGCGAACGGCGCGGGCCTGGCGCTGCGCCGCGCCCTGGCGGCCATAGGCGTTGGCGATGCGGTCAAGATTCTGCACCAGGTTCTCGTAGCAGCTCGCCAGCGAGCGCGGCATCTCATCGCGCAGCATCAGCAGGTCGGCGACGAGCCACGGCTTGACGTTCTCGCGATAGACCCAGTGATAGGCGGTCAGCGCCGACACCGAGCGCAGGATCGCCGCCCACTGGAAATAATCGAGCGGGCCGCCGACGCGCTCGATCGCCGGCAACAGCAGGTGATATTTGACGTCGAGGATGCGCGCGGTGTTGTCGGCGCGCTCGATATAGACGCCGAGCCGCGAGAACCAGTAGGCGTCGTTGCGCAGCATGGTGCGGTAGGCCGAGCCGTCGAAGCGCAGCGAGGATTCCTGCACCCAGCGCAGGAACCGCGCGAACTCCTCGCGCGAACGCGGCCCGTTGCCCCACTTCTTGAGCTCGAGCCAGGCGCCGTTGATGGTGTCCCACATCTCGGTGGTGAGCGCGGTGCGCACCGCGCGGGCGTTGTGACGGGCGGTCTCGAAGCAGCTGCAGATCGAGGACGGATTGCCGGTCGAGAAGGCGAGAAATTCGGTGACGGTCTCCTCGTTGGCTTCGCCATGGGCGGCGAAGAAGGCATTGGCGCAGCCGGCGGTCGCGACCGCGGATTCCCATTCGTTGGAAGCGCCGACATAGGCGAGCGGCAGCGAGGTCAGCCGGTAGGTGGCATCGAGGATGCGCGCCAGATACTCCGCCCGCTCGACGTAGCGGGCGAGCCAGTAGAGATTGTCGGCGGTACGCGCCAGCATCGGCTCATCCGTCCGGCATACGCATCATGCGTCCAGCACCCAGGTGTCCTTGGTGCCGCCGCCTTGGCTCGAGTTGACCACGAGCGAGCCCTTCTTCAGCGCGACGCGGGTAAGGCCGCCCGGCACGATGCGCACGCGATCGCGGCCGGTCAGCACGAACGGCCGCAGATCGACGTGGCGCGGGGCAATGCCCTCCTCGACGCAAGTCGGACAGGTCGACAGAGCGAGCGTGGGCTGGGCGATGAAATTTCTCGGATCGGATTTGAGCTTGGCGCGGAACGAGGCGATCGCAGCCTTGTCGGCCTTCGGGCCGATCAGCATGCCGTAGCCGCCGGAGCCGTGCACTTCCTTGACCACCAGCTCTTCGAGATGCTCCAGGACATAGCCGAGGTGCTCGCTCTCGCGGCAGCGCCAGGTCGGTACGTTTTTCAGGAGCGGCTCTTCGCCGAGATAGAATTTGACGATCTCCGGCATGTAGCTGTAGACCGCCTTGTCGTCGGCAATCCCGGTGCCGACGGCGTTTGCGAGCGTGACGTTGCCGGCCTGGTAGGCCGAGAGCAGTCCGGGCACGCCGAGCGCGCTGTCGCCGCGGAACACCAGCGGATCGAGGAAATCGTCGTCGACGCGGCGGTAGATGACGTCGACGCGCTTCATGCCCTCGGTCGTGCGCATGTAGACGACGTCGTTCTTCACCGCGAGGTCGCGGCCTTCCACCAGCTCGATGCCGAGCTTGTCGGCGAGGAAGGAATGCTCGTAATAGGCCGAATTGTAGACGCCGGGCGTGAGCAGCACGACGGTCGGATCGCCGGAGGCGGTCGGCGGCGCGATCGATTTCAACGTCGCCAACAGCTCGTCCGGGTAGTTCTCGACTGGCGCCACGCGATAGCGCGAGAACAGCTCGGGAAAGAGCCGCAGCATGATCTCGCGGTTCTCCAGCATGTAGGAGACGCCCGACGGCGTGCGGGCGTTGTCCTCGAGCACGTAGAAGCTGTCGGCGTCGACGCGCACGATGTCGATGCCGGCGACGTGCACATAGATATCGTGCGGCACCTTCTGGCCGTTCATCTCCGGGCGGAACACCGGATTTTGAAAGACCAGATCCTCCGGGACGATTCCGGCTTTGAGAATCTCGCGGCGGCCATAGACGTCCTTGATGTAAGCATTGATCGCGCGCACCCGCTGGGTGAGACCGCGCTGCAGGAAATCCCATTCCGCGGCCGAAAGGATACGGGGGATGACGTCGAAGGGAATGAGGCGCTCTTGCGCCTCGGGGTCGCCATAGACCGCGAAGGTGATGCCGATGCGGCGGAAGAACAGCTCGGCCTCACGGCGGCGGAAGTCGAGCACGTCCGGCTTGACCGCACCGAGCCATTGCGCAAGCTCGGCATAAGCCGGCCGCAACGCGTCCCCGTAGCCCCTCATCTCGTCGAACATGTCGCTCCCGGGCCCGCTGGTGGCGGGGGACCAACGCTCACGCCTCAATCCTGGCAAGCAATCTTTGCGCCAGATCGGCGGGCGAGGACAGGAGCTTAAGGCCTGCCGCCGCCAGACTTCTGCTTACGTTTTAGGCGGCGTGACCATTGCGGCGGCGCCCCGATGCAACAGCGGGAATCCGCCTTGCCTCAAAGAGTTGACGCCATATCAGGGGCGTCGGAGGCCCGGTCCATGCCGAGAAATAGGCGCAGCCGGGCAAAAATCATCTACTGGTCCGCGAGTTGCTTTCCTTCGGCCACGAGTTTTTCGAGCAACGGCGCCGGCTTGAAGTCTTCGCCCATCGTCGCTTGGAACTCCCTCATCTTGTCTAGGACTTTGCCGGGGCCGATGAGGTCGGCGTAAAACATCGGGCCGCCGCGATAGACCGGCCAGCCATAGCCGTTGATCCAGACGATATCGATGTCGGAGGCGCGCTGCGCCTTGCCTTCCTCGAGGATCTTGGCGCCCTCATTGATCATCGGGTAGGTGCAGCGCTCGAGGATTTCCTCGTCCGAGATCGTGCGCCGGTTGATTCCCTTCTTGGCGGCAAAGTCGAGGATGATCTTCTCGACGACCGGCGACGGCTTGGCGTTGCGGGACTCATCGTAGTCATAGAAGCCCGCACCGGTCTTTTGACCGCGGCGGTCCATCTCGCAAAGAATTTCGCGAATGGTCGAGGATTTGCTGGTCTCTTTCGACCAGCCGATGTCGAGCCCGGCGAGATCGCTCATCGCGAACGGCCCCATCGGCATGCCGAAATCGTAAATCACCCGATCGACGTCCCAGGGCATGGCGCCTTCGAGGATGAGCTTGTTGGCTTCGCGCTGGCGCTGGTGCAGCATCCGGTTGCCGACGAAGCCGTGGCAGACGCCGACCAGTGCGGCGATCTTGCCGATCTTGCGGGCGAGCTGCATGACCGTGGCGATGACCGGCTTGGCCGTCTTCTCGCCGCGCACGACCTCGAGAAGCCGCATCACGTTTGCCGGCGAGAAGAAATGCATGCCGAGCACGTAATCCGGCCGGCCGGTCACCGAGGCGATCTCGTCGATGTTGAGGTAGGAGGTATTGGAAGCGAGGATCGCGCCTTTCTTGGCGATCTTGTCGAGCTTGCGAAACACCTCCTTCTTGATGTCCATGTTCTCGAACACCGCCTCGATGACGAGGTCGCAATCGGCCAGGGCGTCGAGGTTCAGACCAGGGCTAAGCAGTCCCATCCGGGTCTCGACATCGGCCGCGGTGAGCCGGCCCTTCTTGGCGGTGTTGTCGTAGTTGCGGCGGATGGTTGAGACGCCGCGGTCGAGCGCGTCCTGCTTCATCTCGACGATGCTCACCGGAATGCCGGCATTGAGGAAATTCATCGAGATGCCGCCGCCCATGGTGCCGGCGCCGATGACGCCGACCTTCTTGATCGGCAAAGTCGGCGTGTCGTCGGGAACATCGGTGATTTTCCAGACCTTGCGCTCGGCAAAGAAAACGTAGCGCTGCGCTTTCGATTGATCGCTGGTGACGAGCTTGAGGAACTCTTCGCGCTCGCGCTTCATGCCCTCCGCGAACGGCAGATCGACGGCGGCCTGTACCGCACGCAAGGCGCCGTGCCAGGCTTCGAAGCCGCGGTATCTGCGCGCGTTGTCGCGGCGGATTTTCTCGAAGATTTCCGGATGGCCGCGCGCTGCCTTCACCTTGTCGTCGAGGTCGCGGATTTTGCGCAGCGGCATGTGCGTGTCGATCGCCTTGCGCGCAAAGGCCAAGGCGCCCTCGCGCAATTTTCCTTCTTCGACCATCTCGTCGATCGCGCCCCAGGCGAGCGCCTGCTTGGCCGGAAACGGATTGCCGGAGAGGATGGCTTCGGCCGCGTTCTCGACGCCGATCAGGCGCGGCAGTCGTTGGGTCCCGCCGGCGCCGGGAATGATGCCGAGCTTGATTTCCGGCAGCCCGAACCGCGCCGATGGGACGGCAACGCGATAGTGGCACATCAACGCGACTTCGAACCCGCCGCCCAGAGCCGTGCCATGCACGGCGGCGATCACCGGCTTCGTTCCGCCTTCGATCGCGGCCTCGGTCTCGGTCAGCGGCGTGCCTTTGGGCGGCTTGCCGAATTCGGCGATGTCGGCGCCGGCGATGAAGGTGCGGCCGGCGCAGATCAGGACGATGGCCTTGACCGCCGGATCCGCCATGGCTTCCCCGATCGCGGTGCACAAGCCGGTGCGTACGTCGGCGGAAAGCGCGTTGACCGGCGGCGAGTTGAGCGTGAGCACGGCGATATCGCCTTCGCGGGTCAGATCGGTCACGGCGTTGATGGCGGCCATCGTTGGGTCCTCCCTGTCCGGCACGTCATATCGCGGAACGGCCATTTCGCAAAATCGGTTGCTTTCGCCCGATGCCTGAATAAGCTGGCGCGCCAATTGACGAAAATGACAGGGGACGAGACGCCGTGTCGCTGTTTGATTTGAGTGGCAAAGTGGCCGTGATCACCGGATCGTCGCGAGGGATCGGCCGGGCCATTGCCGAGCGCATGGCCGAGCACGGCAGCAAGGTCGTCATCTCCTCGCGCAAGGCCGAGGCCTGCCAGGAAGTTGCCGCCGCGATCAATGCCAAACATGGCGACAAGCGCGCCGTCGCCATTGCGGCGAACATCTCCTTGAAGGAGCAGCTCGGCCGTCTCGTCGACGAGACCATGAAGATCTTCGGCCAGATCGATGTTCTGGTCTGCAACGCGGCGTCCAATCCGCATTACGGGCCGATGAGCACGCTCACTGACGAGCAGTTCACCAAGACGCTCAGCAACAATATCATCTCCAACCACTGGCTGATCAATCTGGTGGCGCCGCAGATGATCGCCCGCAAGGATGGCTCGATCATCATCGTGTCCTCTGTCGGCGGTTTGCGCGGCAGTCCGATCCTCGGCGCCTATTGCATCTCCAAGGCTGCGGACTTTCAGCTCGCGCGCAATCTCGCGATCGAGTTCGGGCCGCACAATGTGCGCATCAACTGCATCGCGCCCGGCCTCATCCGCACCGATTTCGCCCGCGCGTTGTGGGAGAACCCGGACAACCTCAAACGCTCGACCGCGCGTACGCCGCTCGGCCGCATCGGCGAGCCGGACGAAATCGCGGGAGCCGCCGTTCTTCTCGCCTCGCCTGCGGGAACCTTCATGACCGGGCAGGCGATCGTCATCGACGGCGGCAGCACGATCACCTGATCGAGCGCGCCGCGAAAGGGAAAATGCTGATGTCCGACCTCGAACAATTCCGCGAGGAGACGCGGGCCTGGCTCGAAACAAATTGCCCTCCCGACATGCGCTTGCCGGTCGAGGACGATGACGACCGCTGCTGGGGCGGGCGCAACGCGAAATTCAAATCCGAGGGTCAGCGGCTGTGGCTCGAGCGCATGGTGGCGCGCGGCTGGACCGTGCCGGAATGGCCGAAGGAATATGGCGGCGCCGGGCTCTCGCGCGAGGAGGGCAAGGTCGTGCGCGCCGAGATGCGCCGGCTCGGCTGCCGCTCGCCGCTCGATTCGTTCGGCATCTGGATGCTCGGCCCGGCCTTGCTGCGCTACGGAACGGCGGAACAGAAGCGCGAATATCTGCCGCCGATCGCGCGCGGCGAGATCCGCTGGTGTCAGGGCTATTCCGAGCCGAACGCCGGCTCCGACCTCGCTTCGCTGGCGACCCGCGCCGAGGACAAGGGCGACCATTTTCTCGTCAACGGCCAGAAAATTTGGACGAGCTACGCCGACAAGGCCGACTGGATCTTTTGTCTGGTGCGCACCGACCCCGCGGCGCCGAAGCATCTGGGCATCAGCTTCATCCTGTTCGACATGAAGTCGCCCGGGGTCTCGACCAAGCCGATCCTGCTGATTTCCGGAAAATCGCCGTTCTGCGAAACCTTCTTCGACAATGTCCGCGTGCCCAAGGACCGCGTCGTCGGCGAGCGCAACAAGGGCTGGGAAGTCGCCAAATATCTTTTGACCCACGAGCGGGAGATGATCAGCGCTATCGGGCTGCCGGCGGGTCGCCCGCTCGGCCAGATCGCGGCCGACTCGCTTGGAACCGAGGCCGGCATTCTCGCCGACACCTGCCTGCGCGCCGACATCGCGCGCTTCGAGATCGACGCCATTGCGTTCCAGCTCGCGCTCGAGCGCACTGGCGACCAGCTCAAGGCAAAGCAGGCGAGCCCGTCGATTTCCTCGATGCTCAAATATTACGGCGCCGAACTGAACAAGCGCCGGCATGAGCTGATGATGTCGGCCGGCGGCTCGCAGGCGCTTGAATGGGAGAGCGAGCGTTCGCGCCACGGCGAGGCCGCGCGCGGCTGGCTGCGCACCAAGGCCAACTCGATCGAGGGCGGAACCAGCGAGGTGCAGCTCAACGTGATCGCCAAGCGCATTCTCGAATTGCCGGGCGCGTGATCGCGGAGAGTAGAAGTGCCGCTGATCCTCAACGAAGAACAGGCCCTGGTGCGGGACAGCGCCCGCGCGTTTCTCGCCGACCATGCGCCGGTCTCGCATCTGCGCAAGCTGCGCGACAGCCGCGACGCGGACGGCTTCTCCCGCGCGCTGTGGAAGCAATTCGCCGAAATGGGATTCTGCGGCGCCCTGGTGCCCGAGGAGCTTGGCGGCTCCGGCCTCGGCTACGTCGAGGCCGGCGTGATCATGGCGGAGATCGGCCGCAACCTGACGCCGTCGCCGTTTCTTTGCACCGCGGTCGTCGGCGCGACCGCGCTGATGCGGGACGGCAACAAGGCGCGCACCAAGGAGCTTCTGCCCAAGCTCGCGGCCGGCGATCTTCTCCTCGCGCTCGCGGTCGACGAGCACACCAAACACGCGCCAAGCGCGACAGCGCTTAAGGCCGAGCGCAGCGGCAACGGCTTTGCGCTCACCGGCGACAAGTGCTTCGTCGTCGACGGGCATGTCGCCGATCATCTCATCGTCGCGGCGCGCAGCAGCGGTGCGCCCGGCGAAACCGACGGCCTGACGCTCTTTTTCGTCGACGCCAAGGCGAAAGGAATCAAGACCGAGCGGACAGTGATGGTCGATGCCCACAATGCCGCGCGCATTCGCTTCGATCGCGTCGAGGTCGACGGCGATGCCGTGCTCGGCGAGGTCGACCGCGGCTGGGCGCTGCTTGACGGCGTGCTCAATGTCGGCCGCGCCGCGGTGGCCGCCGAACTGACCGGCGTGGGCGAGGGCGCCTTCGGCCGTACGCTGACTTATCTCAAGGACCGCAAACAGTTCGGCCAGCCGATCGGCTCGTTCCAGGCGTTGCAGCACCGCGCCGCGCACCTCTTCACCGAGCTCGAAATCACCCAGGCGGCGGTCTTGAAGGCGCTGCAGACGCTCGACAGCGACTTCGATCGCTCGGCGACGATCGTTTCCGTCGCCAAGGCGCGCGCCGGCATGAGCGCTACGCTCGCGGTCCAGGAGGCGGTGCAGATGCATGGCGGCATCGGCATGACCGATGAATTCGACATCGGCTTCTTCATGAAGCGGGCGCGCGTCGGGCAGGAACTGTTCGGCGACGCCGGCTTTCACGCCGACCGCATCGCGCGCTCGCAGAACTACTGAACGCGACGGAATGCGGCGCCGACAGGCGCCGGCCTAGGGAGGAACCATGGCGGGATCGGCTTTCCCGGCCATCACGCTTGCGCGGGCCAATGCGGCGCTGACGGCTCCCGGATCGCCCTTCGAGATCGAAGAGCGCGATATTCGCGGCGTACGCACGCGGGTCTGGAAGAACGCGCCGCCGACCATGCGCGAGGTGTTCCTCACCGGCCGCGGCTTTGGCTCGCGGACCTTCATCGTTTATCGCGACGAGCGCGCGAGCTATGAGAGTTTCGCGCGCGCTACGCTCGCGATCGCTGAGGCGCTGCAGCAGGCCGGCGTGAGGAAGGGTGACCGCGTCGCCATCGCCATGCGCAACCTGCCGGAATGGCCGGCGGCGTTCTTCGGCTGCCTCCTGGTCGGCGGCATCGCCACTTTGCTCAACGCCTGGTGGACCGGCCCCGAGCTCGAATACGGGCTCAACGATTCCGGCGCCAAGGTCGCGATCGTCGACCGCGAAAGGCTGGAGCGCCTGGCCGAGCACCTGCACAATTGCCCGGCGCTCGATCGCATCTTCGTCAGCCGCGAGGCCGAGCAGGTCGCGCACCCCAAAGTCGCCAAGCTCGAACACGTGATCGGCGAGGTGAATTCCTGGTCGGCGTTGCCGGACCGGCCGCTCCCCCATGTTGAGCTCGATCCCGACGATGACGGCATGATCCTCTACACCTCGGGCACGACCGGCGAGCCGAAAGGCGCGCTCATCACGCATCGCAATTCCTGCTCGACGCTGATGGCGGCCCCGTATTCGGCGGCGCGCAGCTTCCTGCGCCGCGGCGAGCCAGTGCCGGAGCCCGATCCGAACGCGCCGCAGCGATCATATCTCCTCGCCGTGCCGCTGTTTCACACCACCGGCTGCCACGCGGTGCTCAATCCGCTGATCGTCACCGGCGGCAAGCTCGTGCTCATGCATCGCTGGGATCCGGAAGTCGCGATGCAGCTCATCGAGCGCGAGCGCATCAACAGCACCGGCGGCGTGCCGACGATCGCCTGGCAACTGGTCGAACATCCGGCGCTGGGCAAATACGACCTGTCCTCGCTCGAGAATATTGGTTATGGCGGCGCGCCGGCGGCGGCCGAACTGGTGCGGGCGTTGAAGAAAAAATTTCCGGCGTCCGCTCCCGGCACCGGCTGGGGCATGACCGAGACCACCAGCACCTTCACCGGGCATCAGGCCGAGGACTACGAGCTGCGGCCGGACAGCTGCGGTCCCGCCTTGCCGGTCGGCGAGATGAAGATCCTCGACCCCGAGGGCAATGAGCTGCCGCCGGGCGGTGTCGGCGAGCTTTGGGTCAAGGGTCCGAACGTGGTGAAGGGCTATTGGAACAAGCCGCAGGCCACGGCGGAAACTTTCATCAATGGCTGGCTGCGCACCGGCGACATCGCCCGGCTCGACGATGAGGGCTTCTGCTATATCCTCGACCGCACCAAGGACATGCTCATTCGCGGCGGCGAGAACATCTACTGCGTCGAGGTCGAGAACACGCTTTATGAGCATCCCGCGGTCATCGACGCCGCGGTCGTCGCGATACCGCATCACACGCTGGGCGAAGAGCCGGGCGCGGTGGTCACGCTCAAGCACGGCGCCAAGGCGAGCGAAGACGAGCTGCGCGCCTTCGTCGCCGAGCGCATCGCCGCCTTCAAGGTCCCGGTGAGGATCCTGGTCTCGGGCGAGATGCTGCCGCGCAATATCAACGGCAAGATTTTGAAAGCCGAGCTCAAGCGGCTGTTTGCCTGATCGGTGTGCTACGCCCGTCATGGCCGGGCTTGTCCGGCCATCCACGATTGACGTCCGCCTAACTTAAGACGTGGATGCCCGGCACATAGGCGAGGGAAGCGACGCCGTTCTTCGAACGGCTATGGCCGGGCATGACGCTTGGAGAAGGCGGCGCCGAAGCGGATCAGACCTTTACATTCGTATATTTGCGCATCTCCATCCGCGAGATCGCGCGGCAATGCACCTCGTCGGGGCCGTCGGCAAGCCGCAGCGTGCGGATATGCGCGTAGGAGTGCGCCAGGCCGGCGTCGCTCGTCACTCCCATGCCGCCATGCGCCTGGATCGCGTCGTCGATCACGCGCAGCGCCACCCGCGGCGCCGCGACCTTGATCATCGCGATCTCGAGCTGCGCCACCTTGTTGCCGGCCTTGTCCATCATGTCGGCGGCCTTGAGGCACAAAAGCCGCGTCATCTCGATGTCGATGCGCGCTTCGGCGATCCTTTGCTCCCACACCGAATGCTCGGCGATCTTCTTGCCGAAGGCGACGCGCGACAAAAGCCGCTTGGTCATCTTCTCCAGCGCCACTTCGGCGACGCCGATGGTGCGCATGCAATGATGAATCCGGCCGGGGCCGAGCCGGCCCTGCGCGATCTCGAAGCCGCGGCCTTCGCCGAGCAGCAGGTTGCCGGCCGGAACGCGCACCTTGTCGAGGATCACTTCGGCGTGGCCGTGCGGGGCGTCGTCATAGCCGAAAACCGGCAGCATGCGCACGACCTTGACGCCGGGCGTGTCGAGCGGGACGAGAATCTGCGATTGCTGCTCGTGGCGGGCGCGCGACGGATCGGTCTTGCCCATGACGATCGTGATCTTGCAGCGCGGATCGCCGACGCCGGACGACCACCATTTGCGGCCGTTGATCACGTAGTGATCGCCGTCGCGCGTGATCGAGGTCTCGATATTGGTCGCGTCGGAGGAGGCGACCGCCGGCTCGGTCATCAGGAACGCCGAGCGGATCTCGCCGGCCATCAGCGGCTTGAGCCATTTGTCCTTCTGCTCGCGGGTGCCGTAGCGGTGCAGCACCTCCATGTTGCCGGTGTCCGGCGCCGAGCAATTGAATGCCTCCGAGGCGAAGGAGACGCGCCCCATCTGCTCGGCGCAAAGCGCGTAGTCGAGATTGGTCAGTCCGGCGCCGTGGTACTCGCCTTCGTCGTGATGCGGCGACGGCGGCAGGAACAGGTTCCACAGTCCCGCGGCCCTGGCCTTGGCCTTGAGCTCCTCCAGGACCGGAATGACCTTCCAGCGCTCGCCTTCCGCGCTCTGGCGCGCATAGGTGCCGACCGCGGGATAGATGTGCTCGTCCATGAAGGCAATGACGCGGTCACGCCAATGCTTTTGCCGCTCGGAAATCGAAAAATCCATGACGCTCCTCTCCCTCGGTCTTGCTCTCGGCCTTGCTCTCGGTCTTGCTCTCGGCCTTGCGTCCGGCCGCGAAAATGCGTGGCAGCCGGCGCTGCCGGGCTTTAGCACTTGCGGGGCAAACGGCATACCCGAAAATCGCCGGGCTCGCGCGGGCTTGCTCGCGCTTGAGCGCGGGTTTCTGCCGCGCTAGAGGAGGCCGCAAGCACGGAGATTTTGCCCATGGCCGGCCCCGCCGACAGCGACAGCGAGATCGTGACCGCCGCGCTCCTTGTGATCGGCGATGAGATCCTCTCAGGCCGCACCAAGGACAAGAATATCGGCTATGTCGCCGAGTATCTCACCAATCTAGGCATCGATCTCAAGGAGGTGCGCATCGTCCCCGACGAGGAGCCGGCGATCGTCGCCGCGCTCAACGCTTTGCGCAGCCGCAACACCTACGTCTTCACGACCGGCGGCATCGGCCCGACCCATGACGACATCACCGCCGACGCTGTCGCCAAGGCCTTCGGCGTGGCGATCGATTATCATCCGCGCGCGGTCGAGATCCTGGAGGCGCGCCTCAAGCAGACGGGTTCGGTGATGAACGAGGCGCGCATGCGCATGGCGCGCATGCCGGTCGGCGCCGAGCTGGTGCTGAACAAACTCTCCGCCGCGCCCGGCTTCCGCATCGGCAACGTCATCGTCATGGCCGGCGTGCCGCAGGTGATGCAGGTGATGCTCGACTACGTGGCGCTGACGCTCAAGACCGGCGCCAAGATGCTGTCGCAGACCATACGCGCCGATTGCCGTGAAGGCGACATCGGCACCGAGCTCGGCGAGATCGCGTCCGCCCATGCTGGCGTCATCATCGGCTCCTACCCGTTCATGGACGAGGGCCGCTTCGCCAACACCCACGTCGTGCTGCGCTCGCGCGACCCGCAAAAGCTTGCCGCGGCGACGGCCGCGGTCGAGGCGATGCTCGTTCGCGTCAAAGCCGAGCTCAAGCAAGCGGCCGCGGGGGGCTGATCGCCATGGCAAAGCCCGAGGCCGCCGAGTCCGGCCCGCCAGCGACGCGCGATCCGGCGAAGATTTTTCCGGTCTCCTGGGACCAGTTTCACCGCGACTCGCGGGCGCTCGCCTGGCGGCTCAACGGCGTCGGCCCGTTCGCGGCGATCGTCTGCATCACCCGGGGCGGGCTGGTGCCGGCGGCGATCGTGGCGCGCGAGCTCGGCATCAAGCTGATCGAGACGATCTGCGTGTCGACCTATACGCACACCACGCGCAACGAGGTGAAGGTGATCAAGGAGGTCGCCCCGGCGATCATCGCGCGCGCCGGCGGCGGCTCGGGCGTGCTCCTCGTCGATGATCTCGTCGATACTGGACAGACCGCGCGGGTGGTGCGCGCCGCGCTCCCGGGCGCGCATCTTGCCACCGTCTATGCCAAGCCGATGGGCCGGCCGCTGGTCGATACCTTCATCACCGAGGTGTCGCAGGACACCTGGATCGATTTTCCCTGGGACACCGGGCTCGTGTTCCAGCCGCCGATCCGCGAAGCGGGCTTATAGGCGCCGGCCGACACATTTTCGCATGAGACCCTGGGCTCGTGTTCCGGCCGCCGATCCGCGAAGCGGGGTTATAGGCGCCGGCTTATACTTCTTATGTTTATGGAAGAGCGCCGCTCGGGGGCGGCTTGTGGCGGGCGCTGAGCATCGGGCGGCGGGTGCCGAGCCCCGGGCCGCACCTTCGACGCACGCGGCGCGAGTGCTACAAAGGCCGACGCGCGGATTCGCTCTTGTCGTCGGCGAAGCGGACGTGGCGAAACGGTAGACGCAAGGGACTTAAAATCCCTTTCCCAGCTCGGGAGTGTGGGTTCGAGTCCCACCGTCCGCACCAACGAAATCAAAGGCTTATGACTTGTTCGCTATGACGAAGCTCTAGAATTAGCGAGGGTCTGGCAACGCCCATGGCAACGTTCCAAAGATTTCGCGAATCGCCCTAGACAGAGGGGGCATGCCCGCCCTCTGGACGAAATCGCTAGCCGCGCGCCGGATAACAAAGAGGTGGAGTTATTCCACTTATCTACCGTTGATTCGGGAGTGAGCTATTTTATACAGATTTAGGAAAGCTCCCGGCTCAAAGTCACCAAAGCCGGGGCGCCGTGTGCCCCCCTCGCCCCCCGAAAGCCTCCGGACGTCCCGCGCGTGTGCGTACATGCGTACAGGGACCCCGGCCGTGTTCTCAAAAACATAGTTGGGGTCTCTAGAATTCCCGTGTGCAGTTTACGAGTGGCCGTCACATGCTTAGTTCTGAACATTGCCTAGCTCGCGCGGAACAAATGCGCATATTGATGCTCACTGCATCTGATCCCGCCACCGCGATTCGGCTGAGGGGATTTGTGAAAATCTATAGAGACTTGGCAGAGCACGCGAAGAAAGACGCGGAGGCACCGCCGGCCGCCTTGCGCTAGCTATTTCTAGTGGATGAGGCGACCGAAACCGTCCACAAATGCCCGAGGTAATCGGCAGATGACCACCGACGAACGCAAGGCCATCGAGCAGGTGCAAGCCGCACTTGGCACGCTGACGCCGGCCACGGCTCGCGACGATGCGACCGCGTTCGATCTGCGCTACGCCGCACGATTCATGACTGAGGCCATGGCTAACAGGTATTCCGGCGAGAGACATCTGAACGTTTTGCGCGCCAGCGGATCGAATGCGCTAAGTACGGTAGCCGTCTCACTCGACAG
>Ga0335081_10005662_pt1 | contig 19804 bp, 20 predicted proteins | sample Lox_Sample_35_FD_206713 | JGI IMG/M metagenome (GOLD analysis project Ga0335081, IMG submission 206713) | Soil microbial communities from Loxahatchee National Wildlife Refuge, Florida, United States - Lox_Sample_3.5 | ecosystem: Environmental > Terrestrial > Soil > Wetlands | place: USA... | reverse complement strand
CAGCGGATCGATCCACCGCACACCTGAAAATCTACTGAAGTCGACATCGGTGGAACACAGTTCGGCGCCGTGTTCGACAGACAGAGCGGCCAGATGAGCATCGCTTGTCAGATTTCCCGCCGTACCAAGCGGAGTAAGCAACCCGCGGAGGACGACTGCGTGGCGATCGGTCGGATGTACAACCGTTACGCACGGTTGCTCCAACCATCCATCGACGACGTCGAACGACTCGTCGACAGTCAAGGGCCGCTCAAATACCGCTGCGCGGGTCGATAGCCGGACGAAGCCGATGAGGACGTGCCATGCGAAGGCGACGGTGTCTGAACCCGACAAAGTGTCATCGAGCCAATCTTTTGCCGCCTGGTGACGAGGCGACGACTCGTCGATCGCATATATAAGAACATTGAGATCGAGCAGCCTCATTTGCGAAGCGCAAGCTTACGCAAGATCTCTGCGTCTTCGTCTGCCGAGGCCAGCGTCAACGCCTTGTCGATGTCGAAACCCGTACGCAGTCCCATGTCGCGGCTCGGCGTGCGATAACGCCGCCGGGTGGGCTCTTTACTCAGTCCGCGCCGCACCGCGTCGTTCAGCACCGCTTTGAACGACGTTCCCCGCTCGCGGGCTACACGCTGTAGCGCAGCGACAACATCAGGATCCAGCGTCACCGTGGTCCGCACACTGCGATCATAACATCAAGACCGATGCTGTCACGATGCTAATGCTGCGTCTGCGATGTGATCGGGGGCGGGTTGCGGTCCAAGCAGGCGACGGGTGTTATCCCATCGATGGCCCGGCCCGAAAGCTGGCTAAGACGGCGCAGCAATGGGCCATGTATGACGACGACGTTTACCTAGATCTGAAATACAACGCCGAATGCTTCGCAATGGCGTCTAGACTTAAGAATTGGAAGTAGAAATTGAGCACCACCTATAACACCGGCCAGGTTAGTGTCGCCACCACTGCCGCGCTCATCGCGACCGTCTCCGGTCCTGGCGGAATCGTTTTGAACAAAGGGTCGCTAGGCCGCTAGACCGGGACCAGCTCGACGCCTGAGAGCACGGTCGCGTTGTCGCGCCAAGGCGCGACAACGCTGGCCAGCAGGCGGCCGTCGTCCTTCCATATGCGGGCCTTGAGTGTTTCGCCGGGAAAGGCCACACCGGCGAACCGCGCGCCGTAGGCGGCTACCGCTCCGGCATCGCCGTCCAGCAGCGCGTCGACGATGGCCTTGCAAGTCATGCCGTAGGTACATAGGCCGTGCAGAATGGGCTGGGGAAAGCCTGCGGCAGCGGCGAATTCCGGATCCGAGTGCAGTGGGTTGCGGTCGCCGCAGAGCCGGTACAGCAGCGCCTGCTGCGGCAAAACCGGCATCGCGACTTCCAGATCAGGTGCCCGGTCCGGCGCCGCGTCCGACGACCCACTCCGCATTGAAGGCCCGCGTGAACCGCCGAATCCTCCTTCGCCGCGGGCGAAGATGGACCGCTTCTGCGTCCACAGCGGTGTGCCGTCCGGTCTGCTCACCGTCGTCTCGCTGAGGATCACCGCGGCCTTGCCCTTGTCCCAGATGTCGGTGAACCGCATGAGGGCCCGGGCAGAGCCCGACGGCGGCAGCGGCGCGGGCACTTCGACCCGCTCGCTGGCGTGCAGCACCTTGCTCAGCTCGATGTCGATGCCGGGAAACTGCACGGTCGGCGGTTTGGTGGCGTGGAAGGTGGCGGCAACGGTGGCGAATGTCGGCAGCACCTGCGGCGTGTCATCCACCAGATAACGCAGCTCGCGTGGATCCATAGGATCTTTACCGGCGCCCAGCCCAAGGTGGTAGAGCTGCACATCACTGCTGGCCCAAGAGAATTCGATAGGGTCCAGCTCCACGTTGAGTGCGACTTCTACATCGATCGGCATATCAGCGCTCTCCGGCAATGTGCAGGGCGGCCAGGTAGCCGAACGTCATCGCCGGCCCGATGGTGCCGCCCGGACCAGGGTAGGCGTGTCCCATCACCGGGGCGCTGACATTGCCTGCGGCGTAAAGGCCTTCGATGATAGTGCCGTCATCGCGCAGCGCACGGCCGTGGACGTCGGTGCGGATGCCACCCTTGGTTCCCAGATCCCCGGGCACCATCTTGGCGGCGTAGTAGGGCGAGTGACTGATCTCGCCGAGATTGGGATTGGGCTTGTTGGTTGGGTCGCCGTAGTAGCGGTCGTAGGCGCCTTCTCCGCGGTGGTAGTCCTCATCGACGCCTGACCGCGCAAAGCCGTTGAAACGCTCCACGGTGGAGATGAATTCATCCACCGGAAGACCGGCCGCGCCGGCCAGCTGCTCGAGAGTGCCGGCCTGGATGATCACACCGGATTCCAGCCACTTGCGTGGAATGCGTTGTCCTGGCTGCAGTCCCGCGAAGATGTAGCGGTCCCGGTACTGCTGGTCGAACACCAGCCAGGCGGGAATGTTCTCGCCCGGCCCGGGCCCCTGGCCGTATTCCCCGCCATACATGTGGTGACAGGCTTCGACGTAGGGCATCGACTCATTCATGAATCGTTTGCCTGACATGTTGACGATGATCGACCCCGGCGAATTGCGCTCCGACAGTGCGAACCACGGTGCACCCACCAGCGGCACCGTCGGGCCCCACCAGGCGTCCTCCATCAGATCCAGTGCGGCGCCGAGCTTTTCACCGGCGACGATACCGTCGCCGGTATTGGCCTTGGCGCCAACGGTCCACTCAGTGCTGATAGGTGCCCGCTGGTATTTCACCCGCATTTGTTCGTTGTGCTCGAAACCGCCGCAGGCCAGGATCACGCCGCGCCGGGCCCGGATCAGCCGCGGCTCAGCTGATTCCGACGCGCCCGCGTCGCGAACATAGATTCCGCGGACCACGCCGTCCTCGACGTACAGGTCGGTGAGTGCGGTGTTCAGCTCGACCGGAACGCCGGCCCGCTGCAGGCCGATCCGCAGCGGTCCGATGAGTGCTCGGCCCATGCCGACCAGGTTCTTACCGGTCGCCTTGGCCCACATCGTGCGGACACCGACCTTCAGGCTGCGTAGCACACCCCGCGGGTGTCGTTTCAGCTGGTTCAACCGTACGTAATCCTGCTGCATCACAACCACATTGAGCGGCACCCTGCCATAAGCCGGCTCCAGCCCGGCCTTGTCGGCGCCGAGCTCGCGGGCATTGAACGGCCTGGGCTCGATCGAACGGCCCTCGGCGCGGCCGCCCGGCGCCTCGGGGTAGTAGTCGGAGTAGCGCGGCACCCAGCACATCTTCAACGGCGTGTGCTTCAGCACAAACGACAGCATCTCGGGCCCGCGGTCGAGGTAGGCGTCGATGCGCTCCGGCTCGACGATGTCGCCGACGATGCCGTGCAGGTAGGTGCGGGCCGCCTCCGGGGTGTCCCGCACGCCGTCGCGCTTGAGGACCTCGTTGTTGGGAATCCAGACGCCGCCGCCCGACCGCGCAGTGGAGCCGCCGAAATGCGGAGCCTTCTCGATGACTATTGTCGAGAGGCCCCGGTGAGCGGCGGCCAGCGCTGCCACCATGCCGGCTCCGCCGCTCCCGACCACGACGACATCGAACTCCTGCGCTGTCATGTAGAACACGTTATAGAATTGCCCGGGGTCGGGCGCTACCGACCCGGTCACACGGACGAGGGGACTTCGGTAAATGCTCCGTGTTGCGATCCGCGACGAGCTGGCCGCCGACTTGGCGCAAGCTGAGCGGAGCCGCGAGCCGATCGCTCCGCTGACGGAGGCCTACCCGGATATCGATGTCGTCGACGCCTATGAGATCCAGCTGATCAATATCCGTCAGCGAGTCGCCGAGGGGGCCCGGGTGTTGGGCCACAAGGTGGGACTGTCGTCGCTGGCGATGCAGCAGATGATGGGGGTCGACGAGCCCGACTATGGGCATCTGCTCGACGAGATGCAGGTGTTTGAAGACGTCCCGGTCAAGGCGGGTCGCTATCTGTATCCGCGGGTCGAGGTCGAAGTGGGTTTCATCCTGGCGGCCGATCTGCCGGGAGCCGGCTGCACCGAGGACGACGTGCTGGCGGCCACCGAAGCCCTGGTCCCGTCCATCGAGTTGATCGACACCAGGATCACCGACTGGAAGATCGCATTGTGCGACACCATCGCCGACAACGCCTCTTCGGCCGGCTTCGTGCTGGGTAAGGCCCGGGTTTCGCCGGCCGATGTCGACGTCAAAAAGATCGACGCGGTGCTGACCCGCAATGGTGAGGTGGTCGCCGAGGGGCGCAGCGACGCGGTGCTGGGTAACCCGGTCACCGCGGTGGCGTGGTTGTCCCGCAAGGTGGAAAGCTTCGGGGTACGGCTGCGAAAAGGTGAAATCGTGTTACCCGGCTCGTGCACGCGAGCGATCGACGCCCGCGCCGGAGATGCGTTCGTCGCGGACTTCACCGGGCTGGGTTCCGTCCGGTTGTCGTTCGAATAAAGGGAGCGTTGAGATGCCGTCTAAGGCGAGTGTGGCCATTGTCGGGTCCGGAAATATCAGCACTGACCTGCTCTACAAGCTGCTGCGCTCGGAGTGGCTGGAACCGCGCTGGATGGTGGGGATCGACCCGGAAAGCGAGGGCTTGGCGCGGGCCCGCAAGCTGGGTTTGGAGACCACCCACGAAGGAGTCGACTGGCTGCTGGCGCGATCGGAGAAGCCCGACCTGGTGTTCGAGGCGACCAGCGCCTACGTGCACAGGGACGCGGCCCCGAAGTATGCGGCCGCAGAGATCCGGGCCATTGACCTGACGCCGGCCGCGGTGGGCCCCGCCGTGATCCCGCCGGCGAACCTGCGCGAGCATCTGAGTGCGCCGAATGTGAACATGATCACCTGCGGGGGACAGGCGACCATCCCCATCGTGTATGCGGTGTCGCGGGTGGTGCCGGTGCCTTACGCCGAGATCGTGGCGTCGGTGGCGTCGGTGTCTGCCGGTCGGGGCACCAGGGCCAACATCGACGAGTTCACCAAGACCACGTCCCGCGGCGTGGAGACTATCGGCGGCGCCAAGCGGGGTAAGGCGATCATCATCTTGAATCCGGCCGACCCGCCCATGATTATGCGCGACACCGTCTTCTGCGCCATCCCCAAGGACGCCGACCGCGAGGCGATCGCCAAATCCATCCACCAGGTGGTGGCCGAAGTGCAGACCTACGTGCCGGGATACCGGCTGCTCAACGAGCCGCAGTTCGACGAGCCGTCGATCAACTCCGGCGGCCAAGCCCTGGTCACCACGTTCACCGAGGTCGAGGGTGCCGGGGATTACCTGCCGCCGTATGCGGGCAACCTCGACATCATGACCGCCGCGGCTACCAAGGTCGGCGAAGAGATCGCCAAAGAATCCTTATCCGCGACGGCGGGAGGAGCACAGGCATGAGCACCGACATTTTCTTCAACCCCGTCTGGGACGTCCGCATCACCGACACGTCGCTGCGCGACGGGTCGCACCACAAACGCCATCAGTTCACCGCCGACGAGGTCGCTGCCATCGTGGCCGCCCTTGATGCCGCCGGGGTGCCGGTGATCGAGGTGGCCCACGGTGACGGCCTTGGCGGGTCGTCGTTCAACTACGGCTTCTCCAAGACTCCCGAGCAGGAACTGATCAAACTCGCTGCGCAGACGGCAAAAGACGCCAAAATCGCGTTTCTCATGTTGCCCGGGGTGGGCACCAAAGACGACATCAGAGAAGCGCAGGACAATGGCGGGTCGATCTGCCGGATCGCCACCCATTGCACCGAGGCCGACGTCTCGATCCAGCACTTCGGGCTGGCCCGTGAGCTGGGCCTGGAAACCGTCGGGTTTTTGATGATGGCCCACACCATCGCGCCGGAGAAACTGGCCGCCCAGGCCCGCATCATGGCCGATGCCGGTTGCCAGTGCGTCTACGTCGTCGACTCCGCCGGCGCCCTGGTGCTCGACGGCGTGGCCGACCGGGTCTCGGCCCTGGTGGCCGAACTCGGCGAGGACGCCCAAGTCGGCTTCCACGGGCACGAAAACCTCGGCCTGGGGGTGGCCAACTCGGTGGAGGCGGTCCGCGCCGGTGCCAAGCAGATCGACGGGTCCTGCCGCCGGTTCGGCGCCGGGGCCGGTAATGCGCCCGTGGAGGCGCTCATCGGGGTGTTCGACAAGATCGGCGTCAAGACCGGCATCGACTTTTTCGACATCGCCGATGCCGCCGAGGACGTGGTGCGCCCGGCCATGCCCGCCGAATGCCTGCTCGACCGCAATGCACTGATCATGGGGTACTCCGGGGTCTACTCGAGCTTTCTCAAGCACGCCGTCCGTCAGTCCGAGCGCTACGGTGTGCCGGCGTCGGCGCTGCTGTACCGGGCCGGTCAGCGCAAGCTCATCGGCGGCCAGGAAGACCAGCTCATCGACATCGCGCTGGAGATCAAACGCGAGCAAGAAAGTGGTGCTGCGGTCAGGCATTAGGCGACGCCCGTTGTTTAGGCTTGTAGTTAGCGCCCAAATCTCTGAGTTTGGCGGAAACCGGGTGAGTCATCGTCGAACTTGGCTTACGTTTGTCGCTATCGACTTTTAGTCGTCGCGAGGGGAATCGATGAGTTTCTTGATATTGCCGCCGGAGATTAATTCGCTGCTGATGTACTCGGGCGCTGGCTCGGCTCCGATGCTGGAGGCCGGCGCGGCCTGGAATGGGTTGGCCGCTGAGTTGAGTTCTGCCGCGGAGTCGTTTAACTCGGTGATTTCGGGGTTGGCCGGTCAGGCATGGCAGGGTGCGGCGTCGGCGGCGATGGCCGCGGCGGCTGCGCCGTACGCCGGGTGGTTGAGTGCGGCGGCGTCTCAGGCCTCCGCGGCCGCGGCCCAAGCACAGGCGGTGGCCAGTGCTTTCGAGACCGCGCTGGCGGCCACGGTGCACCCGTTGGCGGTGCAGGCCAATCGTAATGAGTTGGTCCAGTTGGTGACATCGAATCTGTTCGGGCAGAACTGGCCGGCGATTGCGGCGACCGATGTCTATTACGAGGAGATGTGGGCACAGGATGTGACCGCGATGGTGGGCTATCACGGTGGGGCATCGGCGGCGGCCACGCAATTGCTGTCGGGACAGGCCGGTCTGCCGGCCCTGCCGAGCCTGCCGGGCGTCCCCGTTGGGGGCGCTGCAGGCAACTCGAACTCGGTCGCCGCCAGCACTGGCAGTGGCGGCCTCGGCGGCGGAAGCACCGGCGGTAATCAGGCCAACGCAACCCTGGTCAGCGGCAACAGTGGCGGCGGCAACGTCGGAACCGGAGGCACCTACCTGGCTTCCCCGACAAGCAACGGAGACGTCGGCACCGGGAGTTTGGACAACAACTATCTCGTCGGCGCCACCACCGGTGATTCCGGCGCTGGGTTTATCGGCAGCAGCGGTCTCGGCACTGGAAATGTCGGCGGTGTAACCGTTGGAGGAGCAAGCCCCGGCCTCGTGGGAGCGGCCGGTATGGCAGCGGTAATGGCAGCGACGACAACGGGGTCGGCAACACCGGCGGCAACGACAACATCGGCGCCGCAGACCCCGGCGACTCCGCCCGCGCCGACGGAAACGGCGCCTTCGCCAGAAGCAGTCGAAACATTGGCACCGGAAGCCTCGGAAGCCGATGCAACCCCGGCGGCGACACCGCTGGTCACAACACCGGCGTCGGCGGGGCCGGCAGCGGCGGTGTCGGCCAAGGAACCGTCGGCCGAAGAAAGTCGAGGTCCGGGGGAGAGGCTGGCTTTGGCAACTCCGGCGACCCAGACGCCGGCAGCGGCAGATCCACCGACGGAAACGGCGAAAACTCGGGCGAGTTAGTTTTCGGGCTCCGGACGCCAGACAGGGCGGCCGCCGCTTGAGCGGCGGCCGGGTGTGGCTATCGCGGGTAACCTCGACCGCATGACCGTGATCCCTCGCCCTCTTCGGCGCGGACTGTACGGCCTGCTTGCCGAGGGTCTGCTGAGCGCCACCGCCGCAGTGGTGATCGCGTTACCGGTGGCTAACGCGGACCCGCAGCAACAGTGCAATACCACCGTCGGCCAGACGGCATCCCAAGCCGTCCAGTCGTACCTGGACCGGCATCCCGACGTGAAGCAGGAGTTGGCAGCCAAATCCCAGGCGGAGGGGGGTTCCAACAACGTGCTGGACTACCTCAACCGCCATCCCGACGTGCGGCAGGCGCTGATCACGCTGGCCAACGAGTGCACATCGTAGTGAGCGGGCCTTGTCTTCGAACGCCACCGACGACACGCGGGAATGTTCGCCATTGACTCAAAATGAGAACACGTTCTAGCGTCTAGGCGTGTTCCCTGATCCCGTCTCTGGCCCGCTCACCTCCGCGATCGCCGAGGCCGAGAAACTCGTGACCGCCGCACCGCACATCGAGACCGAAGCCGACCTGCTCGAAGGACTGCAGTACCTAGCCGGCTGCATCGCGGGCTGCACGCACCTGGCCTTCGACTACGAGCGTGACCACCCTTTCCTGCAGTCGGGAACCGGGCCGTTCACCAAGATGGGGCTGGACAACCCCGACACGCTCTACTTCGGCACCCGGGTGCAGGCCGACCGCGATTACGCAGTCACCGGCAGACGTGGCACCACCACCGACCTGAGTTTCCAGCTGCTCGGCGGCGAGTACACCGCCGCCTTCGTGCCCGCCAGCCAGGCCGCGTTCGACGACCGTGAACTCGAGATCGCCGGGGACGGCAGCTTCGAGTGGCGGCTGCGACCGACCAGCCCCGGACAACTGGTGATCCGTGAGGTGTACGGCGACTGGTCAGCGCAGCGCGGCACGCTGACGATTTCCAGGCTGGACACCGCGGGCACCGCGCCGCCGCCGCTGACTCGCGAGACCATCGAAAAGCGTTATGCCACCGCGGGATCCCAACTTGTGAGCCGCGTGAAAACATGGCTGCAGTTCCCGCAGTGGTTCTATCTCAACATCCCGGTCAACACCATGGTTGGGCCCCGGCTGACTCCGGGCGGCCTGGCGACCCAGTACTCGTCAGCGGGGCACTTCGAGTTGCGGCCCGATCAGGCGCTGGTGATTACGGTGCCGGTCTCCGATGCTCCCTACCTCGGCTTCCAGCTGGGCAGCATGTGGTACATCTCGCTGGACTACATCAACCACCAGACCTCGCTGAACAACACCCAGGCCCAGCCGGACCCGGACGGCAAGGTGCGCATCGTTGTCGCCGACCAGAATCCGGGAGTGACCAACTGGGTCGAAACGCTCGGCCATCGGCGGGGCTTTTTGCAGTTCCGCTGGCAACGGGTGTCTCGTCCAATCACCGAGGCCGACGGGCCCACCGTCGACCTGGTGGACTGCGACGCGATACCGGCCGCGCTCCCGTATTTCGAACACAACAAGATTTCCGATGACCAGTGGCGTGCGCGAATCGCATTACGCCAACAGCAAATTGCGGCCAGGATGCTGGGGTGACGATGACAGGGATGCTCAAGCGAAAGGTCGTCGTCATCAGTGGCGTCGGACCGGGGCTCGGTACCACGTTGGCGCACCGGTGTGCGCGCGACGGTGCCGACCTGGTGCTGGCGGCACGCACCGCCGAACGGCTGGACGACATCGCCAAACAGATCAACGACACCGGGCATAAGGCGTTGGCGGTGCGCACCGACATCACCGACGAGGATGAGGTGGGCTACCTCGTCGAGACCACCATGGCGACTTATGGCAAGGTCGACGTACTGATCAACAACGCGTTCCGGGTTCCGTCGATGAAACCGTTGTCCGCCATCAGTTTTCAGCACATCCGTGATGCGATCGAGCTCAGCGCGCTCGGGGCGTTGCGGCTCATCCAGGCTTTCACGCCCGCGCTGGAGGAGTCGCACGGATCGATCGTCAACGTCAACTCAATGGTGCTGCGGCACTCGCAGGCGAAGTACGGGGCCTACAAGATGGCCAAGTCCGCTTTGCTGGCCATGTCACACTCGCTGGCCACCGAACTCGGCGAGAAGGGCATCCGCGTCAATTCCGTTGCACCCGGCTACATCTGGGGCGACACACTGAAGAGCTACTTCACCCATCAGGCCGGCAAGTACGGTACCACGGTGGACCAGATCTACCAGGCCACCGCGGCAAACTCCGACCTGAAACGGCTGCCCACTGAGGACGAGGTGGCTTCGGCGATTCTTTTCCTGGCCAGCGACCTGTCCAGCGGCATCACCGGGCAGACTTTGGACGTCAACTGCGGGGAGTACCACAACTGATGGCCGATCGCACCGATGTCGGCACCGTCGACGAACTGTATGCATCGGCCGCCAAGCTGATCGGCCTCGACGATTTCGGCACCGACGACGACAACTACCTCGAAGCGCTGGAGGTGCTGCTGGACTCTTACCGGCGTGAAGCCGGCCTCACCGTGTTGGGCAGCAAGATGAACCGGTTCTTCCTGCGGGGCGCGCTGGTGGCCCGGCTGTTGTCCGAATCCGCTTGGAAGCAATACCCCCAGCACGCCGACGTCGCCATCGAACGGCCGATCTTCGTCACCGGGTTGGTGCGCACCGGCACCACGGCGCTACACCGGCTACTCGGCGCCGACCCAGCGCATCAGGGTCTGCACATGTGGTTGGCGGAGTTCCCGCAGCCACGTCCGCCCCGCGAAACCTGGGAATCAAACCCGCTGTATCGCCAGCTCGACGCGCAATTCACCCAGCACCACGAGGACAACCCCGGATACACCGGTCTGCATTTCATGGCCGCATACGAGCTGGAGGAATGCTGGCAGCTGTTGCGGCAGTCGCTGCATTCGGTGTCCTACGAAACCCTGTCGCATCTACCCAGTTACGCGGAGTGGCTATCGCATCAGGACTGGACGCCGTCATATCGTCGGCACCGCAAGAACCTTCAGCTGATCGGACTGAACGACGCCGACAAACGGTGGGTATTGAAGAACCCCAGCCACCTCTTCGCGCTGGATGCCTTGATGGCGACCTATCCTGACGCGCTGGTGATACAGACTCACCGGCCGGTCGAGACGATCATGGCCTCGATGTGTTCGCTGGCACAGCACACCACCGACGGATGGTCGACGACCTTCGTCGGCGCCCAAATCGGCGCTGACGCAATGGAAACCTGGTCGCGCGGATTGGAGCGCTTCAACATCGCACGCGCCAAATATGATTTGGCCCAGTTCTACGACGTCGACTACCGCGAGCTGATCGCCGACCCGATCGGCACGGTGGCCGACATCTACCGGCACTTCGGTCTGACGCTGACCGACGAAGTTCGACAGGCGATGGAAAAGAGTCACGCCGAAAGCCAGTCCGGAGCGCGGGCCCCGAAGCATGCCTACTCGCTGGCCGATTACGGGCTCACCGTCGGAACGGTCAAGGAGCGGTTCGCCGGGCTGTAGTTCGATTGCCTGGCCCTCCCCTGCAAGCGGGTGGGGTACCTCCCACTCGTGGGGGCGTGCCCCCATCTCGTGCCGTCGCCCCGGTACGCGGCTGCTACCCCCAGCACGGCCCGCATCGTCGCCGCCCGTGATCAGCCGTCGATTTGTTGCGATCCGAACCACACACCGTACGGACGCCCGACCGCGCCCGCTGGTTCGCGCGCTGCGGCCAGCTCGGGCGAGGTCGCGAACTGTCGTGCAGCACTCAGGTTTTCCATGTCCATGACGACGATGACGGTGTTGGGGTCGTTTCCGTCCACATAGGTCCCGGTTACCACTAGGCCGTGTCGGCACCGGATCGCGTCGAGTTCTGGGTCGCGGAAGACAGTATTCCATCGGCCGATCCTGGCGACTCGCTGTTTGACAAGCATGATTCCGGTCACGAGTATTTCCCTAGTGACGATATGTCCACAGTCGTAGACAACGCAAAAGGAGTGCAGGTAATGGCCGATGACAGCGAACCCGCCGATGAGCCGCCTCGGCGCCGCGACGCCGGTGCCACCAGAACACGACTGCTGGTAGCGGCTCGTGAACTGTTCCTTGGCCGAGGCTATAGCGCCATCGGATTGCGCGAGGTGGCGGCGAAAGCCGGCGTGGATGTCACCCTGGTTCGTCGTTATTTCGGCTCTAAACAACAGCTTTTCACAGAGGCCACAGATGTCTCGGAGAACGTGGAGGAGATCTGGAATGCTGCCGACGAGGCGTTGGGGCAGCAGATGATTACCCGTGTCCTAGGTGTCCGCCGAGACGTTGATGCCCCGTCTTTTGCGCTACTCCGGTCCAGCGGAGACCCGTCGGTGGTAGCCCGCCTCAATTCGCAACTCGATGAGGGCATTACCCGTAACCTGGCCAAGCGGATATCCGCGGACCGCCCCAGGATTCGCGCTGACATGGTCACTGCTTTGCTGTTGGGTATCGGTGTGCAACGTGTCCTATTGCAGAAGAAGCCGATGGCCAGCGCCCGCGACGACGATATCGCGGCCGTGTTCCTCGAGGCATTCGAAGCGATTACCAAACTGCCCCAAGGTGGTTGACTCAGTAGTCGTCCGTCACCGCATCCAGGTAGCCCTCGGCGACCGCGTGCTCGATGCTGTCGCTGAGTCGGGGGCACGCCTCAACGCGCGCGGTTTCACCGCCGGACTCACGCACTTCGGCGAAGTACGCACAACGCTCCGACGCTTCGGTGTTCCATTGCACCGCGGTGTGACCCGGCCCCAGCCTCCTGACGGTGACTGTGGCGTGGCAGAACCGGCAATCCACCGGCTGCAATCCCGACGTGAGGTAGCGCTCGCGGTCCGCGCGGGTGGCCTCGGCAACTGCGGCGACGCGTTGTGGATCGTTGGCGAAATCCGGTGCCTTAGAACGAGTCCCAGCCCAAGATCGGCTGGACGCACCGCGTCGGGTAAGCGGTTCGTCGTCGTGACCGCCATGCAGCAGCAGCATCGATCGAGCCAGCCGATCGACGTCGGGAACTGCCCTATCGTCGGGGGAACTCATGCCTGTTGATCTTGCTCTTCGCGGACGTCGTCGGCGGACCCTTCGGCTTGGTGGCGCATGTTCTCCTCGACCTCGGTATGCCAGAACTCGTTGGCGCGCGTGGTATCCACCTCGATCTCGAATCGTTCCGTCATCTCCGGTGTGACGTCGGCGGCGTCGACGTAGAACTGCTCATACCAGCGGCGCAGCTGATAGACGGCGCCGTCCTCCTCGACCAGCAACGGATTGTCGATGCGTGTCTTGTTTCGCCAAATCTCGACGTCCTGCAGGAATCCCTTGCTGACACCCGCGGTGAAGGCATCGGCGAGCTTGTCGGTCATCTGCTGGTCCATGCCCCTGGGCTTCTGGACGACCACGCCCCACTGCAGCATGAACGAGTTCTGCGTGACCGGGTAGTGGCAGTTGATCAGGATCGACTCCGCTTTGTACCCGCCGTAGTTGTTGTGCAGCCAGTTGATCATGAACGACGGCCCGAAATACGAAGCCTCCGAATCGAGGATCTGCTCACCGGTGTAGGCGGACCCGCCGAGGTCGACGTCGGGACGGCCCACGGTGCGTAGGTACTGCGAGGCGATGTGACCCTCGAAGACGTTCTTGAAATACGTCGGAAAACCGAAGTGGATGTAGAAGAAATGCGCCATGTCGACGACGTTGTCGATGATGTCACGGCAGTTGGAGGGAATCAGCTCCCTATTCCACCGCCAATCGGTCCACTCGTCGCTGGCCCATTCCGGGATCTCGGGAATCCGCAGTTTCGGTGTCGGTGGGTTGCCTTCGTGGTCATGCCAGACGAACAGCAGGCCGCTGCGCACATCGGTCAACCAGGACCGGGTCCGGGCAATCCGGGGTGTGCGTTTGGCGTAGGGCACCAACTTGCAACGGCCGTCGCCACCCCACCGCCAGTCGTGGAATGGGCACGCGATCTCGTCGCCCTTGATCGTGCCTTGCGTCAGGTCGCCACCCATGTGGCGGCAGTATCCGTCGAGCACCTTCAGGTCCCCGTGCGAGTCAGCGAACACGACCAGCTTGGTGCCGAAAGCCTCGATCGCGTGCGGTTCGCCGTCCAGAAACTCCTTGACCGGTCCGAGGCAATGCCAACCTCGCGCGTACCTCGTTGGCAGGGTGCCGGCATCGATCTCGCGCACGCCGACGCCGGGAGTGTCGGTACTCACCTGTTACCTCCAACTCGATGGCTCTAATTAGAACACGTTACAGTTTTTGCGCGGGATCCCGCAATGACGGCCGCTCTACCTGCGGTATATCTGAACGATGCCGCTTTATTCATTCGAGGGCCGATCGCCAAAGGTTGACCCCACCGCGTTTGTGGCCCCGACCGCCACCCTGATCGGTGACGTCACCGTCGAAGCGGGGGCATCGGTGTGGTTCAATGCCGTGCTGCGTGGCGACTACGGGCCCATCGTCGTGCGGGAAGGGGCCAACGTGCAGGACGGATCGGTATTGCACGCGCCGCCAGGCATTCCGGTCGACATCGGCCCGGGAGCGACGGTGGCGCACATGTGCGTCATCCACGGGGTTCACGTCGGGTCTGAGGCGCTGATCGCCAACCACGCGACCGTTCTCGATGGCGCGGTGATCGGCGCGCGCAGCATGATCGCTGCCCAGTCGCTAGTGGTGGCCGGCACCCAGATTCCGGCTGGGGTACTGGTGGTCGGAGTGCCGGCGCAGGTCAAGGGCCCAATTGCCGGAACAGGCGCGGAAATGTGGGTCAAGCTGAACCCGCAGGCCTATCGCGACCTGGCTCTGCGGCATCTGGCCGGACTGGAACCGATCTAGATCCGGCGGGCGGTCGCGGCCGCGCGGTCCATCTCCCAATACGCGCGCAGGGCGACCAGCTTGCCCTCGTCGTTGGCCTTGTAGGTGAACACGCCCTCCGCGGTGATCTGATACTTGCCCGTCGTGATGAGGATGTGCCCGACGTTGGCTTCCTCGTTGCCGCATTGGTAGGTGTCGCGGAAGTGGAACTCAATCTTGGTGGTGTTGGCGATGGCCAGGTCCCAGAACGCCGAGATCGCGTCGCGCCCACGGTGCCCTTTGCCTTCGGGGTCGAAGGCCGATGGCCCGATGGGGTCCTCGACGATGGCGTCGTCGGCGAACACCGCCAGCCACGCTTCTTTGTCCCTGGCCTGGACTGCCTCGCGCGAGCGGCGGCCGACCTCGTGGGCCGGGTGCTTGGTTTTGTTCTGAACGCCGGCCATCAGCGCCGCTCCTCTCCCCCGCAAGCGGGCGGTGCCCCCACTGCATCGTCGCCGGCGCGGGTCATGCTTGGACCTTTTCGGGCTTGTCGCTGCCGACCACCCACATCGAGAAGTACTGCGAGCCGCCGCCGTAGGCATGCCCCAAGGCCTTTCGCGCGCCAGGAACCTGATGATCCCCACCTTTGCCCATTACCTGGATCGCCGCTTCGGCGAAACGGATCAGGCCCGAGGCGCCGATCGGGTTCGACGACAACACACCACCGGACGGGTTCACCGGCAGCCGCCCGCCGATCGCCGTCTCGCCGGCTTCGGTGAGTTTCCAGCCCTCCCGCGCGGGGGCAAACCCGAGGTTTTCCAACCACATCGGCTCGAACCACGAGAACGGCACGTAGATTTCGGCGGCGTCGATCTCGTCGATGGGGCTCTTGATGCCGGCGGCCTTCCACAGTGCTGCGGCCGCGTCACGGCCGGCCTGGGGGTTGACTTGATCGCGGCCCGCATACGCCAGCGGCTCGGTGCGCAACGCGGTGGCGTGGACCCATGCCACCGGGTGACCTTCGGCGAGCCGGGCGTCGGCGATCTCCTCATTGCCGATCACCACCGCGCACGCGCCGTCCGACGACGGGCAGGTTTCGTCATAGCGGATTGGGTCCCACAGCATGGGCGAGGCCATCACCTTTTCCAGGGTGATGTCAGGCTGCTGCAGGTGCGCCAGCGGGTTGCGGCTGCCGTTGAGCCGGTCCTTGACCGCGACCATGGCGCCGATGTTGGTCGGTGCACCTGAGCGGCGGATGTAGGCTCGCACGTGTGGGGCGAAATAGCCGCCGGCTCCGGCGCCCACCGGCTTGATGAATGGGATCGGAATCGACAACGCCCACATGGCATTTGATTCCGACTGCTTTTCCCAGGCCATCGCCAGCACGCGCCGGTACTTCTCCGACTGCAGCAGGCTGGCGGCCACTACCCCGGTGGATCCGCCGACCGAGCCCGCGGTGTGCACCCGGATCAGCGGCTTGCCCGTGGCTCCCATGGCGTCGGCCATGAACAGCTCCGGCATCATGACGCCCTCGAAGAAGTCCGGCGCCTTGCCGACCACGACGGCGTCGATGTCGTCGAAAGTCGAACCGGAGTCGGCAAGCGCCCGGTCGATCGCTTCGCGCACCAGGCCGTTCATCGAAACATCTTGGCGCTTGGCAACATATTTGGTCTGTCCGGTACCAAGTACCGCGGCAAGGTGCGCCCCTGCACCGGCCATCAGTTCTTTACTTCCATGACCGCGACCAGGTTCTGTTGCAGCGCAGGCCCGCTGGTGGCGTGGGCCAGTACCCGCTCGGCCGAACCGTTCCAGATATGTTGTGCCGCAAAGCCGATGCGCTCAAGACCGGCCGCAAACATGGGATTGGCGGACAACGCGCCGCCGGACGGATTGATTTTTGTCTTCCCTGGTATCCTCATGGCTTCCATGAGAATCAGGTGCTGGTGAGTGAAGGGCGCATGAATCTCGGCCACGTCGAGGGTGCGGGTATTGCCGTCGGCGGCCGCCGTGGCCGCCGCTTTGGTCGACGGCGACTCGGTGAGGTCGCGTCCGCCCAGCGCCGGAGACTCGATGCGATGTTCGATACCGGTGATCCAGGCCGGGTTTTCGCGCAACTCGCGCGCCCGGTCGTCGGCCGCGAGCACGATCGCAGCGGCGCCGTCGGTGATCGGTGCGATGTCGTGGCGCCGCAGCGGGTCAGCGAAGAACGGCCGGTCGAGCAATTCCTCGACGCTGATCGCCGGCTGCACGGAGTCGACCCGACGGGCATTCGCGAAGGAATCGAACGCCACGCGGGCCATCTGCAATTCGGTCCACTTGCCGGAGTCGAGCCCAAGGCGCGCCTGTAGTCCTGCCATCGACACCGAATCCGGCCACAGTGGCGCGACCGTGTAGGGGTCGGTCTGCCGCGACAGGACGCGACGCAGGATGCCGGCCGAGGACTTCCCGAAGCCGTACACCAGCGCGGTGTCGACCTCCCCGGTCAGCAACTTGATGTAGGCCTCGTAGAGGGCCCAGGCCGCGTCCATCTCGACATGCGATTCGTTGATCGGCGGAACGGCACCGATCGAGTCGATCGCCGAGATGAACGAAAACGCCCGTCCGGCAAGGTAATCGGACGACCCCGAACACCAGAAACCGATGTCGGCCTTGGTGATGCCGAGCTCGTCGTAGAGCTGGGCGAAGCACGGCATCAACATCTCGACGCCGTTGGTGGTGCCGTCGGTGCGGCGGACATGCGGGGCATACGCGAAGCCAACAACAGCTATGTCCGCGACGTTGCGAGCGCTCATTGCAAGTAAGCCCTTTACAGGTGGTGCTTGTAGGTGTCGTAGTCGGCGTCGGGTTCCCCGGTAGGCCGGAAGTACTCGATGTTGTCGATGCCAAAGCCCCACTCCTTGCGAGGTTTCCACACCGCCTCGACACGCATCCCCATCCGCACCTCGTGTGCGTCGATGTCGGAGACCAAATGCAGGAACGGGATGTCGGCACCGTCGAGCAGCACATACGCGGCCACATAAGGCGGTTTGATGCGCTGACCCATGAACGGGATGTTGATGATCGCGAACGTCGTAACAGTGCCCCTGTTCGGTAGATCGACGAACTCGGTGGTGGGCAGGCCGGTGGCCGGATCGGCTCCGTGCGGCGGGAAATACACTTTCCCCGTTTCGCCTGTGCGCGCGCCGAGCAGTTTGCCCTCGGCGATGGCTCGCAAATACGCGCTCTCCTCGTGTGAGGCGGTGTGCTGAATCGTCAGCTCGATCGGAGTGACGATCATGGTGACCGGGTCTCGTGTCTCATCGCCGGGTTCAACAGGTTCGGCTTCCTCGCCGAGCGCGAAATACGCGATGTCGGTGATGGCACCCACCGGCTCGTCGGCCCAGTGGACGTGCACCCGGGTGCCGGTGCGGATCGCCTCAGGTTTGCCCGCATCGACCGCGTGTATCAGCGGGGTGTCGGCGCCGTCAAGCTTGATCAGCGCCCAGGCGAACGGCCCGTCCAGCGGCTGCCCTTGCAGCGGATCGGCCTGCCAAGTCCAGGACACGACGGTACCGACACTGGACACCGGTATCATTTCGCCCAACTGCTCGTAGGTAACCGGGTCATATTCCGCCGGCGGCACATGCACCCGGCCATCCGATCCACGCACCCCCAGGACGTGGCGCTCACGCAGTGCGGTGAAGAACTTGCTCAGCGTGGGGCCGACCGAACGAGTGTAGTCGAAGGACAACGTCAGCGGCGCGGAGAGTGGTGGCTCAGGGTGATCGATCAGGGTCGGGCTGCTCGAACTGGCTGTCACGCCTTCGAGTAGAACAGGTTCTAAGAACGGTTTCAATATTGGGTCAGGGAGCTGGCGCGCAAGCCGAGTAAACCCGGGAAAGGTTGGAGATCATGAAGCTGGGGTTGCAGCTGGGGTATTGGGGCGCGCAGCCGCCGGAGAACGCCGGAGAGCTCGTTGCCGCAGCCGAGGACGCCGGATTCGATGCCGTATTCACCGCCGAAGCGTGGGGATCCGACGCCTACACACCACTGGCCTGGTGGGGCTCGTCGACGCACCGGGTGCGGCTGGGCACGTCGGTGGTCCAGCTGTCCGCACGCACCCCGACGGCATGCGCGATGGCCGCGCTGACTCTCGACCACCTCAGCGGGGGCCGGCACATCCTCGGGCTTGGCGTGTCCGGCCCGCAGGTTGTCGAGGGCTGGTACGGCCAGCCGTTCCCCAAGCCGCTGGCCCGTACCCGTGAATACATCGACATCGTCCGGCAGGTCTGGGCCCGGGAAGACCCGGTGACCAGCGCCGGCCCGCACTACCCACTGCCGCTGACCGGTGACCGCACCACAGGCCTGGGCAAGGCGCTCAAACCCATCACCCATCCGCTGCGCGCCGACGTCCCGATCATGCTGGGCGCCGAGGGGCCCAAGAACGTCGCGCTGGCCGCCGAGATCTGTGACGGCTGGCTGCCCATCTTCTACGCCCCGCGGCTGGCCGACATGTACAACGAATGGCTCGATGAGGGGTTCGCCCGGCCCGGGGCCCGCCGCAGCCGCAACGACTTCGAGATCTGTGCGAGCGCGCAGGTGGTGATCGCCGACGATCGGTCCGCGGCCCTTGCTGGAATCAAGCCAGTTCTGGCGCTCTACATGGGTGGCATGGGCGCCGAGGACACCAACTTCCACGCCGACGTCTATCGCCGGATGGGCTACGCCGAGGTCGTGGATGAGGTAACCAAGGTGTTCCGGAGTAACCAGAAGGACAAGGCCGCCGCGGTCATCCCCGACGAACTCGTCGACGACGCGGTGATCGTCGGAGACGTCGACTACGTGCGTAAGCAGATCGAGGTCTGGTCGGCCGCCGGCGTCACCATGATGGTGGTGTCTGCTCGCAGCCCAGAGCAGGTCCGCGAGCTGGCTGAACTGCTTTGAGGCTTCTCTGAACGATCCTTGCCAGGGGATTAGAACCGGTTCTAGATTGACCGGATGGAGTTGGGTTCAGACGGCGTGGGCGTCGCCGAACGTCATCTCCATGCTGGCCGCCGACTGCGACACCAGCGCCCGTTTCGGCAGACCCAGCGAAGCAAGCTCCTTGGCGTAGGGATGGTTGCCCAACCGCAGGCTGGCGCCGCCGAGCCGGGCCCGCAGACCCGTGATCTTCATTTCCCACGGAATTTCCCCGGTGA
>Ga0335081_10005660_pt1 | contig 19806 bp, 21 predicted proteins | sample Lox_Sample_35_FD_206713 | JGI IMG/M metagenome (GOLD analysis project Ga0335081, IMG submission 206713) | Soil microbial communities from Loxahatchee National Wildlife Refuge, Florida, United States - Lox_Sample_3.5 | ecosystem: Environmental > Terrestrial > Soil > Wetlands | place: USA... | reverse complement strand
GGAACAAGGGAACAGGGAACAAGGAGCAGGGAACAGGGATTAGGGAACAGGGAACAGGGAACAGGGAACAGGGATTAGGGATTAGGGATTAGCAACAGCAAGCTGGCGGGATTTTGCAGCTCACGCTGATGGACACTTGCAATTGCGCGTGCGGGCTGCGATCATCGCTGCGTTTACTGGACTGGGGATTTTTCGCGAATGAAATCCGCCGCCGCGTTCTGCTCCGCTGTTCTCGCTGCGTTCGTGCCGTTTGTTGTTGCCCAGCAGCCTTCCGGCTGGCCGCCGCCGCCTGGGCACATCACCGTGAACCTGTGGCCGGGCGTCGCGCCGGGTGAGCCGCCCAATCAGCCGCCGGAGTCGAACAGCGCCACGGAGAAAAACGTGATTGCGGGCAGGCCGATTTATTTGCTGAACAACGTTTCAGTGCCAGCGATCACGCTTTACAAAGCGAAGAAGAACTCGGGCGCCGCGGTCGTCGTCTTTCCCGGCGGAGGCTACCACATTCTGGCCATCGATCTGGAAGGCACGGAGGTCTGCAACTGGCTCACATCGATCGGCGTCAACTGCGTGTTGCTCAAGTACCGCGTGCCGGACACGGGTCCGTATCCGAAATCCGCCGCGGCTTTAGAGGACGCGCAGCGCGCGGTGGGCCTGGTGCGGCAGCATGCGGCTGCGTGGGGAATCGATTCGCATCGCGTCGGCGTGCTGGGGTTCTCAGCCGGCGGACATCTCGCTGCCGCGCTCAGCACTCACTTCGACCAGCGCCTCTACGATCCGGTTGACGAAGCCGACAAGCTGAGCTGCCGTCCCGACTTTGCCGTGGTCGTTTATCCCGGCTACCTGGCGCTGGCCGAAAAGAACTTCGCACCGAACGCCGATATCAACCCGACCGAGAAAACGCCGCCGACGTTCATCGTTCAGGCCGAAGACGATCCAGTACACGTGGAAAATGCGGTGGTCTACTTCATGGCGCTCAAGAGTGCGAAAGTCCCCGCCGAACTGCACATTTATTCGCAGGGCGGGCATGGCTACGGCCTGCGCCGGACCGCGCTGCCGGTCACCGGCTGGCCCGCGCTGGTCGAAACCTGGCTGCACACCATTGCGATGCTGCCCGCGCGCGCCAGGTGATCGCTCGATACAATCTGAAATATGCTGCTCGCTGTTCTCACCGTCTCCGACCGCTGTTCGCAAGGGCTGATGTCCGATACCGCCGGGCCTGTGGTGGAAGAGTTACTGCGCGGCCAATTTCCCGAGAGCGAGATTGAGACCGGCGTGGTTCCCGACGACGAGACGAAGATCGTTGCCAGGCTGGAACAGTGGTGCGCACGGGGCGCGTCGCTGATCCTCACGGTGGGTGGAACGGGACTGGGGCCGCGCGACCGCACGCCGGAGGCCACGCGGCGGGTGATCGATCGAGAGGCTCAGGGTCTGGCCGAAGCCATGCGCTCCGTGGGAGCGGCGCGCAATGCGTTCGCGTGGCTTTCGCGCGGCATTGCCGGGATGAACGGAAGTACGCTGATCGTGAACCTGCCGGGCAGCCGCCGCGGCGCCGAGGAAAGCCTGGGCTCGATTCTCAAGTTGATCGCGCACGGGATCGAGGTGGCCGCGGGCAGTCAGAAGCATCCGTAGACTTGCCGCGGAGCGAGCGACCCGATCGGATTCGATTCGCAAATTCGAGGAAACGATTACCGAAAGGGCCTAAATTGAATCGGGCCGGCGACACGGAAGAAGCGGTTGGCCTGAGACCAAACCTCCACGTTCACAAAGGGATGATGCGATTTTTTCCTCACGAAGGGTACATGAGAAACACCCGGTAAGCGTAAAATGGGCTCACTTGTGAGGGCTACCCGAAACCACGCATCCGATCGGCGCCGGCCTGGAACCGTCAGCATTCGAGAAGTGGCCGAGCGCGCCGGGGTCTCCATCGCCACGGTCTCGCGCACGGTCAACCGCATTCCCTCGGTCAATCCCGAGCTGGCCAAGCGCGTGTGGCAGGCCATCGACGAAGTGGGGTACCTGCCCAACACGCAGGCGCGGGCTCTGGTTTCAGGGCGCAGCCGGATGCTGGGGCTGATCGTTTCCGAGATCACCAATCCATTTTTTCCGGAACTGGTGCAGGAGTTCGAATACCTCGCCGTGGCCCAGGGTTACGAAGTGCTGATCGGCTCGACGAATTACGAGCCGGCGCGCACCGAGTCGCTCATCCGGCGCATGCTGCAGCGCAACGTGGACGGCGTGGCCATCATGACCTTCGGCATCGAAGAAGAGCTGGTGCAGAAGCTGGTGGAGCGGGAGTTTCCGCTGGTCTTTGTCGATGCCGGCCCGGACCTGTCCAACATCCGCGTGCTCAAGGTCGACTACGGCGAAGGCATCCGCCAAGGCGTGCAGCATCTGGCTGCGCTGGGCCATCGCAGCATCGCCTTCATCACCGGGCCGCTGCAGATGCGCTCGGCGGTGGCGCGGCGCGACGCCTTCGTCAAATCCATGGCGGAGATCGGGCTGACCGTGCCCGCCGAGCAGATTGTGGAAGGCACTCACACCATGGAGGGGGGAATCGCGAGCATGGAGAGACTGCTCTCGCTCGGCGAGCTGCCCACGGCCGTGATGTGCTCGAACGACATGACCGCCATCGGCGTGCTGCACGCGCTGTATCGGACCACGCACAAAGTCCCCGAAGAGATTTCCGTTGTCGGTTTCGACGACATTCATCTGGCCCAGTTCATGCTTCCTCCGCTCACCACGGTGCAGATGTCGTGCAGAGACCTGGCCGCGGCGGCAGTAGAAGGATTGCGCGCGGGCATCGAGCCCGGACATCCGCGCGCCGCCACCAAGCAGTGGCGCATTCCCACGCGGCTGGTGGTGCGGCAGTCTACTGCATTTCCGCGCGGGACGCTGCCGGCACTGATGCGGAATGCGCAGGGCAAACTGCAGGAGGCCGGCGTGAAGCAGGAATCGTTGCGGATCCTCGACCAATGAATTGCCACCGAAGAGGGCCACCGCGGATCCTTCACTTCGTCGCGCTGATGCGGAACTTTGTTCAGGATGACGGCCGGCCATTTTCCTGCGCAGTCGATAATGCGAAGCATGCGCGATATCGAATCTCGGTGGAAATCGCTGCGAGACGGGAGCGTCGCGAGCGAGCATGGCAAACTAGGGACAATGACCATCGATCCGATGACCGATCCCGCCGGCCACGGCCGCACCATTACCACGCTCAATAGCCGTGAAGTCTATCGCAATGCGTGGATGCGCGTGCGCGAGGACGAGATTGTGCGTTCCAACGGACAGAAGGGAATCTACGGCGTGGTCGAAAAGGACGACGCCGCGATCATTTTGCCTATCGACCAGGGCCGAATCTGGCTGGTGGAGCAGTTTCGCTACACGGTTCAGGAACGCGTCCTCGAGTTGCCGCAGGGCGGTTGGGAGATGGAGATCGATTCGCCCGAGGAGCTTGCGCGCGGCGAGCTGCAGGAGGAGACAGGACTGCACGCCGGCCAGATGACATTTCTCGGCACACTGTGGATTGCCTATGGCTTCAACCGCCAGAAGCAGCACGTATTTCTCGCCACCGGCCTCACGCAGAGCGAGAGCCGGCCCGACCCGGAGGAGCACGATCTGATCGTGCACAACATTCCCGTGGACGAGTTCGAGCAGATGATCCTCGACGGCAAGGTGCGCGACGGCTGCACCGTGGCGGCGTGGGGCCTGTATCTGTTGTGGAAGGCGCGGCAAGGTTAAGCAAGCGCACGTTCCATGCGCCGGCGCAGACTCACTCCGGGTGGAATCTTTTGAACCCACGAACCGTCAGCAGGACGAAAATCAGCAGAACCGCCAGTTGAGTCACTCCGAAGCCGGGCGACGACTGCGTGGGCGCGATGGCATGCAACGGAGGCAACTTCTCGAATGACTGGGCGACCATTACGAAGAAGTTGAAATAGAAGGCCAGCATGGCGCAGATCACGTAGGTCCCGCGCCAGGCGCCGTCGAGCTTCTTCAGGTAGAGCCCGACGTAGGCCAGCAGAAGCACGATCATGGAGAGGATTCCCAGGACAATCCCGGGCGTCACGCCTTTGAAGGGAAACAGGAAACCGGTCAGGCTGGTGGCAACCGTGGTAATGAAAAAGAGCGCAGTCAGGACGCGAAGCCGCCGCGAGGAGACCAACCCGTAGACGACGAAGACTCCAGCGCCGATTCCAATCAGGCTCAGAAACACATGCAGGAAAGTAAACTGCGCAATGCTCATGCCGAGGATCATCGTTGTCCTTTCTTGCTCCGCGCGCCTCGCCGCGAATCTTTTGCACACATCGAATTTCCGGAGGGGACGGGAGAGGAGCAAGATTACCACAACTCGGCCGAAGTCACGCCATCGCGGCGCCGAGCGAACAACTTGAGGCCTACGAGCGCTCCTTGATCGGAATCCAGCGCGAGGGGTACGGCGGGCCGATGTATTCGGCGCGGGGACGGATGAGGCGGTTGTCGTCCAACTGCTCGATGACGTGCGCGGTCCATCCGGCGATGCGGCTGACGGCGAAGATCGGCGTGTACAGATCGATGTCGATGCCCAGGATCTTGTAGGTCGAAGCGGAATAGAAATCGACGTTGGGGTTGAGCCCCTTGGCGGTTTTCACGTAAAGCTCGATGGCGCGCGACATCTCGAACCATCTGGGCTGGCCGGCGTCTTTGCCGAGCTGCTCGCTCATGCGCCGCAGATGGGTGGCGCGCGGGTCCTCGGTCTTGTAGACGCGATGGCCGCAGCCAGGAACTTTCTGCTTGGCGGCGAGCATGTTCTTGACGTATTCCACGGGATCGGCGCCGGCTTCGTCGATGGCGGAGAGCAGGCGAATCACGGCTTCGTTGGCGCCGCCGTGCAGCGGTCCCTTGAGCGCGCCGATGGCGCCGGTGATGGCGGAGTGGACGTCGGAAAGCGTGGCGGCGATCACCCGCGCGGCAAAGGTGGACGCGTTGAGCTCGTGATCGGCGTGCAGAATCAGCGCGACGTCCATGGTCTGAATCGCGGTTTCCGACGGCATGGTCCCGTTGAGCATCCACAGGAAATTGGCCGCATGCGTCAGCGAGCGGTCCGGGGGCACGATATCCAATCCCTTGCGAATGCGATCGTAGATGGCCACGATCATGGCGATCTGCGAGGTGAGCCGGTAACTTTTGCGAACATTGGCGTCGTGCGAATTGTCCGTCTCGTCGGCATCGTAAAAGCTGAGCGCGGAGACCGCGGTGCGCAGCACCTCCATGGGCGTGGCCGACCGTGGGAACCCGCGCAGCATATCGACGATGCGCTGGTCGAGTTCGCGGGAAAGGGCCAGTTGCGACTGGAACTGGCGAAGTTCGAAGGAGTTGGGCAGAATGCCGTTCCAGAGCAGGTAGGTGGTCTCTTCGAAGGTCGAGTTCACGGCCAGCTCGTGGATGTCGATTCCGCGATAGGCCAGCACGCCGGCCTCGCCATCGATCCAGCAAATGCCCGAGTTGGCCGCGACGATCCCTTCCAGACCTTTTCCTGCAACGGCAGTCGACATAGATGTTGCGCGCTCCTTAAACCGGTTCTCGAAGTACTATGACGCATTTTGGGCTCGCTACCGGGTGGCTCGCCGCGGCGAGCCACTTAGCGAGTTCGCTTGGCCCAACACGATTTCGAAAACCGGTATCGGGCGGCGATGCAAATCCTCAATGCGGCAAACGGCCGGCGCAGACGCTGAGCCCGGCATGAGAATTGCAGCAAACTTCTTTATAGACCAGCGATTCCATGGTTGTCACGGCGCGGGTGCCGGAGTGCGGAATTTGATCGTCGATAAGGGGCGGTCGTGGATCAAGGAAACGCCGGGAGGCCCCTCATCTTTTTCGCGGCAGCTTGCCCTCTTCCGTTATTCTGGTATCTCCCCCAGGAACGCCCGGAGCAGTGCTGCCGAGCTTGAACGTCAGCTTCGCCTCTTAGCTGCGCCCCCGAGGTCCATGGGAGGAACTTGACGGTGCGCCGGCGAAAGTTGACGGCGCGGCCGGGTGGCGCTTACGGCCGCCAAGGAGAGCAAGACAGATTATGAGCGAAGAAGTCGAGAATGTCCCCCGAACCTATTCCGGCGCCTTGCTGGCAGCGATCGCGGTGGCGCTGGTGGCTGCGATTGCAGGGCTCATCTGGAGCTTTACGCTGGCGGGCCGGCTGTCGCGGCAGGAAACGGCGATGGCCGAGGCCAATCAGCGCAACGCCAGCCTGGAAGCGGATTTGCGCGAGACCAACGCCCGCCTGAAGGTGGCCACCGACGAGCTGGGCAACTCGCTGGGGCTCACTCAGAAACAGATGGAGGCCCGCGCCCAGGAGCTGATGCGCCGTGAAGCGGCCGACAACGCGCGCCTGGTGACGGCGCAGCAGAAGACGGCGAAACAGGTCAGCGACATTTCGACCGACGTGACGACCGTGAAGACCGACGTGGGCGGAGTGAAGACCGATCTAGGCAAAACGCAAACCGACCTGGCCGGGGCGATCGCCCAACTGACCTCGATGCGCGGCGATGTCAACGGCCAATCGACCCTGATCGCACGCAACCACGACGAACTGGAGCTGCTGAAGCACAAAGGCGACCGCAACTACTTCGAGTTCACGCTGGACAAGGGCCAGCGGAAGCCGGTGAGCACGGTGAGCCTGGAGCTGAAGAAGACCGACGGCAAGAAGAGCCGCTTTACGCTGGTCGTCTATTCCGACGACAAGGCGTACGAAAAGAAGGACCGCAACCTGAACGAGCCGCTGCAGTTCTATTCCGGCAAAGATCCCATGCTCTACGAGATCGTGGTCAATAACATCCCCAACAAAAACCAGATCGTGGGCTACTTGTCCACGCCCAAGAGCGCGCCGGTTCCGCCTACTGTTCAATAACCGGCGAGCCCGGTGTGAGGACCAGGCTGGGCTGGTACTGGAAAGCGAAGGTGAAGTTCAGGCTCTTGCGCGAGTCCCACGTGGGCTTGTCCATGCGAAAGGCCGAGACGAACGTACCTTCCAGGGTGCCGCCGGGCTCGAGGGTCGCCTCGGACGGGAAACTGCTGCCGTGCAGCGAAGCCAGTTGCGGATAGGCGACAAAGACGCGGTCGTACTCGGATGGAATGGCGGCGTAGCTGGTGTGAATGCCGTCGGCCATGGAGACATTCGCCATCACCTGATGCAGGAAGAGCGGGTCCTTGCTCTGGTTATGGATGCTGACACGGGTGAAGACCAGAACCTGGTCGAAGCTCTGCTTCGGCATGGGCGCGCCGGCGGCGTCGAACCCCGACGTCTCGGTGTGCATGGGGTGCACCCAGACATTTTCCACGGTCCCCGTAGCCGCGGGCGGCTTGACGCCCACCCACACGTAAAGCCCGATGGCTACGCTGACCAGGACGGTGGCAATGACGGCCGCCCAGACGATGTGGCTGGTGCCTTTGGTGTACCCCTCGCCGGGGGTAGCGGTATCGAGCGGGGAAGGATTCTGCTCGAGCAGACTCATGGCGCCTCTATCTTACGCCGAATCCCGGATTGCGGGCTACCATTGGCAACCCGCCTCTCCAAAAGGTAGCCGATATATACCGGGGCGCCCTTACTATTTCCTGGGCCTCAGCGCGGCCAGAAATTCGTCGGGTGGCAGGGTGTTGAGCACATCCTGCGGTTGCAGCCAGGCGCGTCGGAGCTGGCGGATCCCATAGCTGGTTCGGCCAACGATGCGGGATTCATGCGCGTCGGTGTTGATGGCGATCCGGCAGCCCAGCTCCTTTGCCAGCCGCAGGTCGCGATCGCAAAGGTCCAACCGCTCCGGAGAGGCATTGTGCTCGACGGCCACTCCCAGTTCGCCGGCGCGGCGCAGCACCGCTCCCATGTCGATGGCGAAGGGTTCGCGGCGCAGTAGTAGCCGGCCGGTGGGGTGGCCCAGGATGCGCACGTTTGGGTTTTCGATGGCGCGCAGGACCCGCGCCGTCATTTCTTCGCGGCTCTGCTCGAAGCGGGTGTGGATGCTGGCGATCACCACATCCATCTGGGCCAGCACCTCGTCCTCCAGGTCGAGGGCTCCATCCACGAGAATGTCCACTTCAATGCCGGTGAGGACGCGAATCCGGCCCTCCATCTCCCGATCGACTTCGCGAATGCGCTGCATGTGCTCGAGAGCGCGCTTCTCATCGAGACCATTGGTCATCGCCAGGTTCTTCGAGTGATCCGTAATCGCGACGTAGGCCAGTCCGCGAGCCAGGCCGGCTTCGGCCATTTCGCGGATGCTGTTACGCCCGTCGGTGGCGGTGGTGTGCATGTGCACGTCGCCGCGCAGGTCCGATGCTTCGATCAGGCGCGGCAACGCGCGGCGCGCCGCGGCCTCGATTTCGCCCAGATTCTCGCGCAGCTCCGGCGGCATCCAGTCCATCTCCAGCGCGGCGTAGATCTCCTCTTCGGTGGCCGCGGCCACCCTGGCGCCGCCCTCGAGGCTGGCCAGGGACCACTCGCTCAGCGTGTAGCCCATCTTCAGCGCCCGCTGGCGCAGCGCCACGTTGTGTGCCTTGGAGCCGGTAAAGTACTGCAAGGCTGCGCCGTAAGACTCCGACGGCAGCAGGCGCACGTCGACCTGCATGCCGCTGGCCAGGTGAAAGCTCACCTTGTTCTCGCCCTTGGCGATCATGTCGTGGATCTGGGGGTAAGCCGCGGCATGATCGACGACGGCGGCGGTCTTTTCCGGCGCGCAAGCCGGGCCGGTGACGAGCAGATCGAGATCGCCGGCGGTTTCGCGCCCGCGGCGCAACGAGCCGGCCGGCGTGACCCTTTCGATGCCCGGGAAACTGCCGAGCCAGGCCGAAATCTTCTCCGCTTCGTCTTCGGCCTGGTCGATGCGGAAACGGCCCGCGCTGCGGCGATAATCCTCGATGCCCTTGCGGATCTTCTCGATCTGTTTGGCGCCCATCCGCGGCAGCCCGGCCAGACGTCCGGCCTCGATCGCCTCCGCGAGCTGGTCGATTCCGGCGATCTTGGTCGCCGCCCAGAGCAGGGCGATGGTCTTGGGACCCATGCCCGGTAACTTGAGCAGCTCCAGAGTGCCGGGCCCATATTTGGCCAACAGTTCGTCGCGCAGGGGCAGCGAGCCGGTTGCGGCGATCGTCTTCAGGTGCGCCGCCATGCTCTTGCCGATTCCGGGGATCTCCAGCAGTCTGGCGGTGTCGTCGGCGATGGCCACAAGGTCGACGGTGGTCTGCTCGGCGGCATCGGCGGCGCGGCGGTAGCTCAGCACGCGAAAGCTGTCAGCGCCGTCGATCTCCATCAGGTCGGCGGTCTCGGCCAGAAGATGGGCCATGGTCTGGTTGTCCATCGAAGTCTCTCCCCGAACACAGCTTTTCAGGAATGAACAACTCCGGCTGTGGAAAACCGGTGATGATATCGCTGACTGACTACGTAACTTGGCTGCCGGTTGAAGAGAAAAAGGAAGGTGAGCCGAAAGGCCGGCCTGTTTTGCTATATGCTTCCTGCACGGGCCCCCATCGCGAGAATGGAGCAAAACCGATGGAGCAACCGCTGCGAAAACACATCTCTGGGCTTGCGTACAAGATCGAGATTCTTAAGGCGCAAGCAATCGACCCAAAGCGGACAGCAGACGAGCGGTATCAGGCGGCATTCGATCTCGAGAATGCGGAACGAGCGCTCGCTGCGTTCCGACAAGCCTACGATTTAGAACAAAAAATCTCAAACTGAGCCACTACAAAACGTTTATATAGAGTTTGGGTCCACCTTGTTGTTGAATGAATCCACGACCTGGCGTAAATCATCGGCGGTGGTTTCTCTCCCAGCAGGCGTCCGGGTTTATCAGATTGAAAATCTGTGATCTGTCTTCATTATTGGGGTATTCGAAACCTCTCCGGATGCGCCATGCCAGCATGTCTGCGGCCTGTAAGGGAATCACTTCGCGGTCGTCTTTGAATTGAGGGGTATTGCTCATCACTATCGAATGCGGTGGTTGGAGCCGAGCCTTGAGTGGCCCCCATCATTGGAGGCACTTTAATCCGGCAGGACCCTGATCGTCGAAGATAAAGTCCACCGGCTTGATTGAGATGTCGTATTGCCGGAAAACCGGTGATGGCAAGATTCTCCACAAAAGTGGCAGGGTCGGGCCTTGCCTCGGTGCGTTGTTCACATGAACGAAATTTTCGTGCAGTGAAAACGATCTTCCTTCCCTAGGCAACCTCCCAGTGGCTTCCGGCTCCGTGCGAGGGGTAAGAGTACGAATAGGACCGCAAGCAGTCCCCTCGCGATAGGGAGGTGTCAAGTGTTGTCATCTCTCCAACCCACGTTTGTCCATCGACTCAATGCCGATGGGACGACGATATCGTTTTGCCGTGAGTGCTTCGAAACGGTTGCGTCATCGATCTGGGAAACCGACCTGGAGCGATCCGAACGCAGCCATCGGTGCGATCCCTACCGACTGGAATATCTCCGTGAGGCTGCCCGGGATAGCGGCAATCCATATAAGAGGCAGGGCAATCGCAATCCGGGGACGGGCAGGTGACGACCGTCGCATCCGCGTCGGTGGACTTCGCAAGCTGACAAAACGAGTGTCGTGACTGTCCCGAACTCCGACCGGCGATGGACAAGGCGGGCTGCCACCCGGTTCGGCTCCGCCGCGGCGGATTGGCGAAAGGCCGATCGCGCAGTGTGACAGTTGCCAGAGACAGGCCCTCCCTTCCGCAGGAAAGCGGCCAAGGCACAATGCTGGAATGAGAGGGGTTTTTTTATGAGTGATAAGGTGAGGATTTTAGAGCACAAACCTAGCTCGCCACCGGCAGGTGGTCTTGCGACTACCGGGTCGAACGCGCCCTAGGCCGCGTTGTGCACGGCTTGCTTGTTGCGCACAACGGCGTCCGCTTGCGGGCCTTTCTGGCCCTCGACGATGTCGAATTCCACTTCGTCGCCTTCCTTGAGTGTCTTGTACCCGTCTACCTGGATTGCCGAGTAATGGACAAACACGTCAGGCCCGTCATCGCGTCCAATGAATCCGTAGCCCTTGGCGTTGTTGAACCACTTGACCTTTCCTCTGTACTGAGCCACAGGCTCCTGCCTTCCTGATCATGTGGAGATCCGGCCGGCGAGGGGTTCGCCAACCGATATTTGCTAAGACGACTAAACCGCGCGAAAGGTTGATTCAATCGCGAAGCAAATGGCGCAATATGAGACATGACCGAGTCACTAACTCGACAACCCGCGAGTCATTTGAGAACTTTTTCTATTTGTTGCGCTTGCCGCTTTGGAGCCGCGCGTAGAGCAGCACGCTGGTCAGAGTCTTGCCGTCGATGATCTCGCCCTTCTCGATCATTTTCAACAGGTCTGACAGCTTTACTAAACGAAATTCGATGTGCTCGTCTTCTTCCGGATGGGCTTCGCCGGCGATCAGGTCCTCGGCGACGAAGACCTTCATCGACTCGCCGAGGAATCCGGGGCTGCCGTAGTACTCGACCAGCGGCCGCCATTTCCTGGCTCTGTAGCCGGTCTCCTCTTCGAGCTCTCGCCTGGCTCCTTCGAGCGGGTCCTCGCCGGCATTGAGTTTGCCCGCGGGCAGTTCCCATAGATAGCGCAGCGCCGCATGACGGTATTGGCGCTCGACGACGACCCAGGGGTCTTTCCTGCTTTTGGTGGCGTCGATCGCCAGCATGACCACGCTGCCGTGATGGCGGATGACATCGCGCTCGCTGTGCTTGCCGTTGGGCTCGATCAGCTTGTCGTGCAGCACGCGGAAGAGCGGGCCCTGATACACAACCTCGGAGCTGAGGAGCTGCTCCTTGTCGGCGCTTTTCGCTTTCGTTGATTTGAAGAATCCGACACTTCCGTTTTCCGGCCTCGCCGGCCCCTTGCGCTCACGCTTGGCGGTCTTTTCGCCGACTGCACGCCGGCCGGTTCCTGTCTCGATTCGTTTCGCCATCGGCAAGCCTCTCCCTGTCGTTATCGGTCACACTCAGGATATATGGGCCCGTCCCTCGATTCTCCCGCCGGACACACTCCTGCATCGAATGAGTCTTACCGGGCATCAAGTACGCAGCCGGAATCCACTCTGCCCACCCCCTGAGGACCATGTCAAAGGAAGATACGCTCTTGAACGTCGACTGCTTTCCCCTCTCCGTGGTGCCGGGGCTTCACCGGCAGTTTCTGGACTTCTGCGCTGGGGAACCGGCGGCGCGCCCCTTTTACGCCTCCCTGCCCCCGGATGATCGATGGCAGGCAGGGCCGCCAGTTCCGGCTCATTTTTCCGAGCTGGCCGATGTGCTGAGCGCGCAGAACCCGTCCCCGGCATCTGCTGCGGCACTGAAGGCTCTGGTCCAGGGCGCCGGAGTGGTCGTAACCGGGCAGCAGGTCGGGCTCTTCGGCGGACCCCTCTTCACGCCCTATAAGGCGGCAACGGCTCTGGCCCGCGCGCGCCACGCCACGGCTCAAGGCCGGCCGCACGTGGCCGTCTTCTGGCTGGCGAGCGAAGACCACGACCTGGCCGAGATCAACCACGTCAGCCTGCCGGCGCGCCGCGAGATGCGCACGCTCGTCTACGCGTCCGAGCCGGTCGCGGCCATGCCCGTAGGCCGCATTGCGCTCGACGATTCCATCCGGCCGCTGGTGGAGCAGGCATCCGAGCTGCTCGGCGCGTCCGAAGCGCTCGACGCCCTTGCCGCTGCCTGGCAGCCGGGCCGCACCTTCGCGCAGGCCTTCGCCGATTTTTATGCGAAGATCTTTTCCCCGCATGGCCTGCTGATCTTCGATGCCAGCGGCCGCGATGTCCACCGCATGGGATCGCCGGTGCTGCGCGCCGCGATCGAACGCGCCGACGAACTGCATGCCGCTTTGCTGGAGCGCAACCGCGAGCTCGAAGCCGCCGGCTACGAGCCGCAGGTGGCTGTGGCGCCGAATTCGAGCCTGCTCTTCCTTGTCGATCGACAGACCGGTGCGCGGGTCGCGCTGAAGCGCCAGGAGGCATCGACCGACGAGCCGCAGGGATTGTGGCAAGCCGGCTCGCAAAGCTACTCCACAGCCGATCTTCTCGGCATTCTCGATTCCGAGCCGGAGCGCCTCTCGCCGGCGGCGCTCCTGCGCCCCGTCTTTGCGGATTTTCTGTTCTCGACCTCGCTGATGATCGGCGGACCGGCGGAGATCGCCTATCTCGCCCAGTCGGCCGTCCTCTTCGAGCGCATCCTCGGCCGCAAGACCCCGGTGCAGCCGCGCTTCTCGGCCACGCTCATCGAGCCGCAGATCGCTGAACTGCTGCACAAGCACGGCCTGGGGCTCGAACGCGTTTTTGCCGAGGATGCGACCTCGCTGGCGCAGTTGCTGGCCGCGCGCGCCATGCCGGTGGAAGGGAAGCAGCGGCTGGCCGCGGCCGGCAACGCACTCGATGCCGAGCTGGACGCTTTGCTGGACTGGATGCGCTCGCAGGACGCCGGCCTGGCGCAGTCAGCCGAAACCGCCGCCGGCAAGATGCGCTACCAGATGAATCGGCTGCGCAACCTCGCCGCCAATTTTCAAGGACAGCGTGAAGCTTCGCTCGGCCGCCACGCCGAAGCCATCGGCAATGCGCTCTATCCCGGAGGCGTGCTGCAGGAACGCGTCCACGGCGCCGCCTATTACTTTGCGCGCCACGGCTTCGCGCTTGCCGAAGAGCTGATCGCGCAGGCCGCGAATCCGTGTCCCGGGCACATGGCGCTGTGGTTGTAGCAAGGGAATGAGGGAACGAGGGAACAAGTCAGGTTCTCTGCGGGGATAGCTACATTCATAATGACCGCCTGTCATCCTGGGCGACGTCCGCCGAAGGCGGGTCCCCAGCGACAGGTCTTCGTCGCAGGGGTGGGCAGGCGGACGGAGTCGAAGGGTCTGCGGTTTCGTGCCGGGTTGATCTGCCTTGCCTCCGCTCGGCTTGTATAATTCTCCCGAAATCGATGAGCCTGATCATGAACCGGTGGTTCGCCTTCCTCCTCGGTGCCGGCGTGTGTCTGGCTGGTTCCGCTGGATCCATTGCGCAAAAAGAACCCTGCGCCACACCCGGCGAGAACAGCGCATTCCTCGGCATCCAGACCGTTCGCCTGTGGCCGGGCGACGCTCCCGGCGCCAAAGGCCAAGCCTGCGAAGACATCCCCACTCTCACGATTTTCGACCCGCAAGAAGGCCACGACACCGGCTCGGCGGTCGTGGTGCTGCCGGGGGGCGCGTATCGCGGGCTCGCCGGCAATCTCGAAGGCCGCCAGATCGCCGACTGGTTCACTTCGCGCGGCTTTCGCGCGTTCATTCTCAGCTATCGCCTTCCCGAGAACGGCTATCTGCTGCCCACCCCGCTGGTCGATGCGCGGCGCGCGATCCAGACCGTTCGCGGGCGCGCTCGCGACTACCACATCGCGCCCGATCGCATCGTGCTCATCGGCTTTTCCGCCGGCGGCCACCTGGCGGCGCTGGCGGCAACGCAGTTTGTTCCCGGCAGTCCCGATGCGGACGATCCCATCGATCGCGTTCCCAGCCGGCCGGATTATCTTGTGCTCGGCTATCCCTGGATCGGCGCCATCTCCAGCGACACCTCGCACCTGAGCTACTGCCAGGAGTTCCACCTGATGGATCGCTGCGAAGAGCTGCGCAAGGCCTACTCGCCCGACCTCTACGTGACCAAAGACACGCCGCCGACCTTCTGGTTCCACACCTTCAACGACGAGACCGTTCCCCTGGAGCAGGGATTGCGATTCTACGAGGCGCTGGTGAAGGCCGGCGTTCCCTCCGAAGCGCACATTTTCGCCAAGGGCCCGCATGGCACGGGCCTGGGCAAGGGCGACGAGGCGCTCGATCAGTGGCCCAACCTGCTGGAGATCTGGCTGCGCGCGCACGGGTTGCTGACCCGCGACGACGCGGTTGCGGGACCCAAGCCGGAATGGATGAAATGAGATCCTTCAGCCCGGAGGACCAGCTCGCAGAGAAAGTCATCTTGTTATACGCGGTCGTAAAATACGACCTCGCCGAAAGGGGCTAGTTGCAACAGGAAGTCGAAGTCGATGACGTTCCGCGTGAGGACGGCAAGTCCGTTGTAAGCCGCTGAGAGAAATATCAGCGCGTCATTCAGCACCCGGCGGTTTTCGCTCTTGCTATAGTGCTGCAGCCGCGCGAGCGTGCCGGCGAGGATTCCTGCTTCCCGCCAGATTCGTGCATCGGGATTGAGGATGCGATGGGCGGGTCGCTTTTCGAGCAGAGCGATCACCTCTTTCCGTGCCTGAGAGGTCTTCGGATGGCGTGGATCGAGTCTGCCGAGAGCAATGGCCAGTTCCGACTCGCTGATGGTCGAATGCCAGACCTCCGAAGACCGGAGAGTAACCTCCAGGATGCTCGGGAACCCACCCTGTAACTCGTCGACATAAGCTGTTGTATCAAGAACAAGCTTCAGACGAGAGTCCTCTATCTCGCTCATGAATACAAGCCTGCATCGATCGCGCGGTATAAGCTGAGTAAGCCGCTTCTCCGGCTTCAAGCGCCGGAGCGACTCTTCCAGACCGCTCTTAGAACTCAAGATCCAGATCCGGACTCACAGTGCCACGGCGGGAGATCATGTACTCAGCAAAGTCGTCTGCAACAGCAATGTTGGCCAGCGCGGCCTCCAGCAGGCGAGAATCTGTCTTCGCGCCGGTCTTTCGCCTGGCTTCGCGCACCAGCGCTGCCGGCATGCGGCCGCGCAGGGTGACGGTGCGGCCGCCCTGCAGCAGCCCTTTGCTTTCGGCAATCGAGATTGCTTCCCGAAAGCGCTTGTTCATGGGGCTCGGTGCGGCACGTCGGCGCGACGCTGCTGTCGAGGCGGGCTTCTTTCCCGGGAACGTTGTTGGGCTGGCCATCTAATTCTCCAACCTGTAGCACAAAATCAAGGCGATTGTAGCACAAGCGGAAGACGAAGAACCCGGCGGTTGTGGATGGGTGCGGGCTTCAGCCCGTACGTTTGTATCTGGAAATGACCACCGCTTTGGCCCGCGGCGGAAACCGGCCTGCTGTCAGAGCAACCTCGACAAAATAGCCGAGTCGGCCGAGCTTCCACGTCTACAATCGATCCAGGCTTCCTCATGCCCACCAGAGTGAGACCCGAACAACTGCCCCGGAGGTTGAAGCGCATGAAATTGCGTGTAGCGCACCTTGCCGTCCTATCATCCGCGTTTCTCATCATTCCGGCAACTGCATCGGCCGCCCGCGCACAGGAGACCCGCCCGGCCGCGCCGCTAGTACCGGCGGCCGGCGCCGACCATAAAGAAGCGGAGAAGGAAGCGCCGATCCCTCCGGAGAAGACGATCGCCACGCATCACGACATGACGCTGAACGGCAAGCAGCTCAAATACACGGCGACCGCCGGCACGCTGCTGATTCGCGATGAAGACGACAAGCCCTATGGCAGCCTCTTCTACGTGGCCTACACGCTCGACGGCGCCGAGCCGCAGTCGCGGCCGGTGAGCTTTCTCTACAACGGCGGCCCGGGGTCGGCCTCGCTGTGGCTGCACATGGGATCGTTCTCGCCGGTGCGCATCACCACCGACAGCCCGAACCCGACGGCCGGTCCGCCGTTCAAGCTCGTGCCCAACCCATACTCGCTGCTGGACAAGACCGATCTCGTCTTCATCGACGCGCCACTCACCGGCTACTCGCGCGCCGTGGGCAAAGGCGCGGCGAAGGATTTCACCGGCGTCGACCCGGACCTGCGCGCCTTCGATCGCTTCATTGTCCGCTACGTCAGCGTGAACCAGCGCTGGAACTCGCCCAAGTTCCTCATCGGCGAATCCTACGGCACCACGCGCTCGGCGGCGCTGGCCGACATGCTGGGCAACGACGGGGTGCAGCTGAACGGCGTCGTGCTGATCTCGTCGATCCTCAACTACGGCATCCGCGACGGCGGTTATGACTCGATCTATGTCTTTAACCTGCCGAGTTATGCCGCGGCGGCATGGTACTTCAACAAGATTCCCGACAAGCCGGCCGACGTGGCCGGTTGGGTGCAGCAGGCGCGCGATTTCGCCTCGGGGCCTTATGCCGAGGCGCTTTTCGCCGGCGACAACCTGCCCGCGGCCCGGCTCGACGAAGTGGCCAAGCAGGTGAGCCACTTTACCGGACTCAGCGTGGACTACATCAAAGAAGCCAACCTGCGCATCTCGCCCACGCGCTTCCGCAAAGAGGTGATGCGCGACGACCGCCGCACCCTGGGCCGCTATGACATGCGCTTTGAAGGCGTGGACGTGGACGCCGCCGGCGAGTCGCCGAGCTACGACGCTTCCGACACCGGCATCAGCGGCGCGTTTGTAGCTGCGCTGCACGACTATCTCGAGCGCGAGCTCAAGTACGACTCGACCGACGAGTACCGGCCCAGCGCCGGCAACATCGGCCAGTGGGACTTCAAGCACCGGCCCACGAGCGGCGGTCCCGGCTTTGGGCCTGGACGCGAACAGTCGGAGCCCTACGTCGCCGCCGACCTGGCCAGCGCTATCCGTAAGAATCCGCACCTGCAGGTGTTTTCGGCCAACGGCTATTTCGACCTGGCCACGCCGTTCTTCGCTACCGAGTTCGACCTGTCGCACATGGAACTCGAGCCGCAGCTGCGCGGCAACGTGCATTTCGGCTATTACCCGTCGGGGCACATGATCTATCTGAATGTTGATGCGCTGCACAAGCTGCGCGACGACCTGGCGGAGTTTATCAGCAAGGCTACAAGTTAGCCGCAGTGCCTTTCGATCTTGCGATGCAGTTACACCTTCGCTTTTGTGATTGTGATTCCTAAGCGCGAATAAGCTCGCAGCGCGCCGGGTTTTGTGTTCGCCGCCACGATCATCCCAGTGACCTCTGACAGAGGGCAGATCGTGTAAGGAGAAACTGCGTTCAGCTTCTCCGGCGAGGCCAGGACAATCGTCTCCGCGGCGCTGGCGCTGAGCGCCTTCTTCACGTGCGCTTCCTCGAAGTCGCCTGTGGTCAGACCGATCCTGGGATGAATCCCCGTCACTCCCATGAAGTACGTGTCGGCGTGGATCTTCGCGATGGATTCGATCGCCGGCGCGCCCACCGAGACGATCGAATGCTTGAAGAGCCTGCCGCCGATCAGAATCACCTCGATGTTGCGGTGGCTCACCAGCTCGACCGCGATTGTGGGGCTGTGCGTTACGACTGTGGCCCGCAGATCAGGGGGGAAGTGCCGGGCGATCTGTACCGCCGTGGTTCCGCCGTCGAGGATCACGACCTGGCCTGCCTGGACCATGGCTGCAGCCGCTCGCCCGATCGCTCTCTTTTGGTCGCTCGCGACGTTGAGCCGGAACGCGAAATCATGCACTGCGGGCGATGAAGGCAGCGCACCGCCATGGACGCGCTGCAGCAGGCCTTCGGCCGCCAGCTCACGAAGGTCGCGCCGGATGGTGTCCTCCGACAGCCCCATTTCCCGGCTCAATTCCTTTGCAACCACCTGCCCTGTCTCTCTGAGGACATCCAGGATGTGTTGTTTTCTTTGACGGGTGAGCACGGCACTACTATCGCACGTTGAAGAATGACGTGTCACGAAACTGCATGAACCTGCATGAATCTGCACGAAACTGCTACCCTACCAGCGGAGGCTCTGAACTCAATGAAGCCCATGATTATCCTGGTTGCCGGCCCCTATCGGTCCGGCACAAACGACGACCCGGTGTTGATCGCAAGGAACCTGGATCGCCTCGAAGCCGCGGCGATGCCGGTTTACAAGGCCGGCCATATCCCCCTCATCGGGGAATGGGTCGCTCTTCCCCTCATGAAGCAGGCCGGCTCGACGGCGCTCGGCGACAAGGTCGCCGACGAGTATCTGTACCCCGTCGCCGGACGCCTGATCGAGCGATGCGACGCGGTGTATCGCATCGCAGGAGCGTCAAAAGGTGCCGATGAGGATGTGCGCCTGGCCCGGGAACGCGCCCTTCCGGTCTATTTCCGGGCAGAAGAGATTCCGATGCATCCGGCCGTGGCTGCGAAATCGGCATAGGCGAACCCGTCGCGAAGCACCACTTCGCCGGCTTCGAGGGGAATCGGCTCCGCGAACATCGGTCCGGCGTAGACGCAGGTGTGAAACTCGCCGCGCTCGCCGCAGGGATCGATACCGACAGGGAGATCGCGCAGGAGATCGAGATCGAATTCGCGTCCGGCGAAGGACGCGTCGAGCTGCTTCGTATCCACACAGGCGATTCTGGCGCGGAGGCCGGCGTCGATCATCTCGCGCGCCAGCGTGCCGGTCGGCAATTCCCAGAGCGGAAAGAGCGGCTCGAGCCCCGTGCCTGTCAGTTGCTTCTCGCGATAGGCACGCACGTCGGCGAGAAACAGGTCGCCGAAGGCGACGGCGTCGACATGCTCCTCGATTGCGCGCTGGCACGCCTCGGTCATGCGCAGCTCGTAGATCTCATTGGAGCACGGCCAGGGCAAGGGAATGATCCACAGCGGCAGTTGCGCGGCGGCGGCCTGCGCTTCCAGCACCGAGCGGCGCGTGCCGTGCATGGCCACGCGATCGAATTCGCTGTTGAGCGTAGTGAGCAGGCCGACAATTTCGATGCCGGGCTCTTGGCGCAGCACATGCAGCGCCCAGGCGCTGTCTTTGCCGCTGCTCCAGGAGAGGAGGACACGAGTCATCGGCGGTCAACTGGCTCTGCGGCGGGGAAGCTGCGCTGACCGGTTGGCTTCCATCGCGTGGCGCAGGAGCAGGTTTGCCTTCGTCTGATAGCCTCGCCCGTAGCTCTTTAGCCAATCGATCACATCGGAATCCAGACGGATGGTGACCGGCCGCTTGGCGGGCCGATAGAACCGACCGATCTCCGAACGGGACC